>OOAD01001709.1_pt1 | contig 11402 bp, 8 predicted proteins | sample 1671151 | NCBI WGS metagenome assembly OOAD01 (sample SAMN06348127, study PRJEB24527) | human gut metagenome | biome: human gut; feature: ankylosing spondylitis patient; material: feces | host: Homo sapiens | place: China | collected 2015-10
TAATAATTGCTGTAGTAAAAAATAGTTGAAATAATAATAATATTATTATAAAATAAAACGTAGCGTGGTAAAACACAATGAACTGTTAGGAGGAAATATTATGATAGCAGCAGGCGATTTTAGAAATGGTGTTACAATCGAAGTTGAAGGACAGATTTATCAGATTATCGAATTTCAGCATGTAAAACCAGGTAAAGGCGCAGCGTTCGTTAGAACAAAATTAAAAAATATCAAGAGTGGTGGTGTAGTTGAAAAGACTTTCAGACCAACTGAAAAATGTCCTAAGGCTCACATCGATAGAAAATCAATGCAGTACTTATACGCAGATGGTGGATTGTATAACTTCATGGATACAGAAACATTTGAACAGATTGCATTATCAGAAGAAACAATCGGTGATGCACTTAAGTTTGTTAAAGAAAACGAAATGGTTACAATCTGCTCACACAATGGTGATGTATTTGCAATTGAACCACCTCTTTTCGTAGAATTAGAGATTACAGAATCTGAACCTGGTGTTAAAGGAAACACAGCCACAGGTGCTACAAAACCTGCAGTGGTTGAAACAGGAGCAACAGTATATGTTCCATTATTCGTTAACCAGGGTGAAAAGATTAAGATTGATACAAGAACAGGTGAATACCTTTCAAGAGTATAATCTGATTTTAAGATTAATAAATAAAAAGAAGTTCCTGTTTGGGAACTTCTTTTTTATGTTGTACGCCTTGCGACGCACGTTTCTAATGGGTGAAAGTCCCTAACATGAAAGGAATGTAAAAAAATAACGAACAAAGCTGATTTTATATAAATGTTTTGACAAATGACCACTGACTAATGGAAGTGGTAATACATATAATAGTAGGAGATAGTAGGCTGATGAAAGTAGTAATTTTAGACGCAAAAACTTTAACGAATGATGATATTGATTTTTCGGTATTTGATGAATTTGGTGAAGTGACAATTTATGATTATACTAAATATAATCAGATAGCGGAAAGAATAAAGGATGCTGAAATTATTTTGTGTAATAAGTCGATAATGAACAGAATGACTTTGAAGGATGCAAAGAATGTAAAGTATATAGGACTTTTTGCTACAGGATATAATAATGTGGATATAGAATATACAAATGAAAGAAATATAACGGTATGTAATGCAGGAAGTTATTCTACAAATGCTGTAGCACAACATGTATTTGCTCTTATTCTTGAACATTACAATAAAGTTGGAGAGTATAACAAATTTGTTAAAGACGGAGGGTGGATACACAGCGAAAAATTTTCACCATTTAAACCAATGAAGGAAATGGATGGAAGAACATTAGGAATTGTAGGATATGGTTCAATAGGAAAGAAAGTTGCAAAAATTGCACAGGCATTTGACATGAAAGTGTTAGCGTATAACAGAAGCCCTAAGAAAGATGAAGGCGTCAGATTTGTAGAAATGGATGAACTGCTTGAAAAATCAGATATAGTTTCTATTCACTGCCCATTAAACCGTGATTCAGAAAAAATGTGCAATAAAGATTTCTTCTCGAAAATGAAAGATGGAGCACTGTTTATAAATACATCACGAGGCGGTGTGGTTGATGAACCGGCATTAATTGAAGCTGTTAAATCGGGAAAATTATCAGGAGCAGGTCTGGATGTGGTAGCGGTAGAGCCGATGGAAAAGCATTATGATATTCTTGATATAGATAATATAATCATTACACCTCATTCGGCATGGGCACCTGTTGAAACGAGAACAAGGCTTGTTGAAATTGTAAGAAATAATATAAAAAAATGGGTTGCAGGAGCCCCTGTAAATGTTATAAAATAGAACCGAAGGGTGTTAGATATAAGTTATAGTTCTAAAAGAAGATACAAATACTTATATTTAAGGAGGATTAACCAATGAGAAAGGTTATCAGGAAAATTTCAGCTGCTATAGTTGCAACAACTATAACAGTAGCTATGTGTGCAACATGTTTTGCAGGTACAACATTTGAAGGCTACTTTGGACAGAGAGAAAATTGGTACGAAGGAGCTGACGGTAGTTTGTCAGGCACAACAGCAAGTTCTTTCTCAGCTGATATGGATGCGATTGGCTGGGGCGGTGTTTGGGGAGCACAGGCACACAGAGACATCACAGTGAAGAAAGGACAGAAGTATACTCTTAGTTTTAAAGCAACAACTACAACGGCTGAAAAATGGGTATTCTTTAAAGTTACAGATTCACAGGACACAGTAGTTTATGCAGACTGGTTACACTTACAGCCGGGCGTAACAGAAAACTACAAGGCAACATTTAAAGCATCTGCTAATGCAACATTCATTTATTATGGAATGGGTGGAGAATTTGGTGACAGAACAGAAGAACAGGGTGATATTTATGCACTCTCAGAAGTACTTCCTAATGATGCTGATTCAAGTTTTAGTACATCAGTAAAGGTTACAAACTTCAAATGTGTTAAGTCTAAAGCGAAACTTAAAGTGACAAAGGACAAAAAGAAGAATGGTATAGCTCTTTACAATTACTTAAAGAAAAATGGAAAAATCTTTAAACAGGTTGGAGATTTTGTATGTACTATTCAGACATCAGGAAACAAGATTCAGATAAAAGCAATTCAGAATCAGGAAGTGGTTGCTGATGTTAAGTTAGCAAAGAATAAACCGCAGGCTACAGTAAAGAAATTAAGAAGCAACATAGCTTCAAGTGCAATCAACAGCGCTTTAAAGACAGAAACAAAAATGACATTAAAGAACCTTGGTTATTAATATTGTGCCGACATTTGTGAATGATGTTTGCAAATGTCGGTATTTTTTTGTAGTAGAGGAAATGTCATTATTACAAAAGATAAAGTTCACGGCAAAGTTGAGACTTTGGGGTAAAAATTTAGGGGCAAAAAAATAGATATAATAGAAAATTGTGTGTAAATGAATAAAGAAAATATCGATTTTATAGTAAATAATAGTAATTATTTCGAAGTGAAACCCTAGTATTCGACGATAAACGAGCACAAAATTGAAACAAAAATTATATAAGTCGAAAAAGGTCGAACACATTTTTACATAAAAGTGGAAAAAGGAAATATAATTATAGAGATAAAAGAAATAAGAAACCAAAGGTTGGTACAGAAGGGGGAAGCACACATGATCGACAAGATTATTGAGAACAACCGCGTTAGCATTGTAGGTGAGATTGTATCTGAATTCAGATACAGCCATGAAGTTTTTGGAGAAGGATTCTACATGGTAGATGTATCTGTAGACAGACTTAGTGAATTAACGGATATTATTCCGTTGATGGTATCTGAGAGACTTGTTGATGTAACACAGGATTACACAGGAAGACTTGTAGAAGTATCAGGACAGTTTCGATCCTACAACAGACATGAGGGGACAAGAAACAAATTGGTGCTTTCTATTTTCGTAAGAGAATGGGAAGAAGTAGAAGAGAATCTTGATGCAGGCAGAACAAATCAGATTTTCCTTGATGGATTTATTTGCAAACCACCAATTTACAGAAAAACACCGCTTGGAAGAGAAATCGCAGATTTACTTATTGCAGTTAACAGACCGTATGGTAAATCAGATTACATACCTTGCATTGCCTGGGGCAGAAATGCAAGATATGCATCAGCTTTTGAAGTGGGTGGACACATTCAGATATGGGGAAGAGTGCAAAGCAGAGAGTACATTAAGAAGATTAATGAAGATGAAAGCGAAAAGCACACAGCGTATGAAGTATCTGTCAGCAAATTAGAATATGTAGACGAGTAAAATCGTTAAAAAAAAGCAGAAAAACATCCCAAAACAGACTGAAAAGTTTGTTTTGGGATGTTTTTTCTTGCAAAGGTGCCACAAACAAATAAACAAATTAGTGATATTATTTATTTATACAACAAATTATAAATCATATTATTCTAAAAAATAAAATAACATCTAAAAAAAAAGATTGATTATAAGCAAAATTGTAAAAAATGCATAAAAGTTGTTGACTTTATAAGAGAATAATCGGACAATAGAGTGGAAGAAATACCATCAGAGATGGTATGCATATAAAGGAGGAAAACATGAGAAATTTTAAGAGGGGAGTTGCATTTGCTATGGCTGCAGTTATGACAGTGTCAATGACTGGAGTGATAAGTGCGGATGCAAACGAAGAAAGTAGCACTATATCAAGTTGGAAAGAAGAAGCAGTTATTACACCAACTGAAGGCAAACTCGTAGGAGCAGGATACATTAATGTTAAAGTTAATACATCTGTAACAGATGCAGAAAGTTATAATATTGTATTTGATGGAAAAAAAGCAGTCGAATTAGAAGCTAATGGTGCGAATGAACAGATGGCAGAAGTTTATACAACATCTATAGCAAAGCATACATTAAAGGTTGAGGCTGTTTTAGCTTCGGGTGAAACAGTAGAGTCTAATGAAAGAAACTTTTTTGTATCTAAAAAAGGAATTGCATTAGGTGAAGATATGAGTAAAACAGTCGAACTTAAAAAGATGAACCTATCTTGGTATTACAATTGGCAGGCAACACCTTATAATAATTCAATTGATGATGGAGTTGATTTTGTACCAATGATTTGGGGAAGAAATCAGGATGATCCGGATGGAACAAAAGATGAAAATTTATTTAAATACATTGCAGAGCAGTGCGCTTTAGTTCCAAAGGATGCTAATTACATCCTTGGATATAATGAACCTGAATTATCAGCTCAGGCAAATATATCAGTTGTACAGGCTCAGAAGGGCTGGAAAGAAATACAGAAACTTGGAAAGAGAACTGTATCTCCGGCTATTAGTAATCCTAACGGAACATACAGCGGATGGCTTACACCATTCTTGAAAGGCGGAACAGTTGATGATAATGGAGTTCAGATAGAGATTGAAGGAGTTAGTTGCGATTGTGTAGCAATTCATACATATATTAGTCAGAGAAGTGTTAGCATGGTGATTGATGCTGTAAAGAAAGTACATGAATTATATGGAAAGCCTGTTTGGATTACCGAAATGGGAATTTTTGGAAGCAAGGCATATGGAGACAAATTCGATTATAGTTATCAGAAACCTGGTGAAAATGAAAAAACAGGTGCATTTATTAAAGAAGTATGTGCACAGTTAGATGAGATGGATTTTGTAGAAAGATATGCATGGTTCCCATACAATATTAATTCAGCAAATGATATTGATTCAAATGATGCAAGTGGATCAACTGCATTATTTGATTATGACTCAGGTAAATTAACAGATAATGGATTCTTATATGCATCATTAGGTAATCCTAAAGGTTATGAAACATATAAGTTAACTGATGCTGATAAGTATGTATATGAGGAACCAACAACACAGCAGCCAACAACAACTGCTACACCTAAGGTAGAAGAAACAACAACTCAGGTTACACCAACAACTGTAGTGCCTGTAGAAACAACAAAGGCAACTACAATTGGTAAAGTTAAGATTAAGAGTGCAAAAGCAACAAAGAAAAAATCTGCTAAAGTAACATGGAAGAAAGTTTCAGGTGTTAAGCAATATCAGGTTCAGTATTCTTTGAATAAGAAATTTAAAAAATCAAAGATAAAGAAAACCGGTAAATTAACTATTGTATTAAGCAAATTGGCAGGTGGTAAAAAATACTTTGTAAGAGTCAGAGGTATTAATGGTAGTGATAAAGGACCATGGTCTAAAACAAAAACATTTAAAACATCTAAATAAAGAACAATAAAAATGTTACAATTTTTACATCAGAAATTAAATTGATTGATTGTTTATATGTGAAAATTAGACAGTATTTCAAATTGAAAATCGTTTTATTTGTGAAAATATGATATTTTGGATTGTAAAATAAAAACGTTTATGATAAGATGTTCATAGATTGAAAATAAACGTTTTCAAAAAGAAAAAAAACAATTTTATTTGAGGAGGAAATTGAAGATGAGAAAGGTTTTCAACAAAGTTATGGCAGGTGCTATGACAACAGCATTAGTTGCTACACTTGCAGTAGGATTTAAAACAAACACAACAGACGTTAAGGCTGATACAGCTAACGCACTTACAGGTAGCTGGACAAGTTCAGCAGAAAGTTATGAACCAAATGATGCTGTTATTACACAGACAACATTTAAGTCAACAGCAGTAGATAATGTTTCTGCTAATATTTCTATTACAGGATGGCAGGCTAATTGGACAGCAGAAAGCGCTGCTCCGGAAGATGCAATTGTATTAAATGATAAAATCTGGGGTGAAAAACCATATCAGATTAAATCAGAAATTAATGCTAAAGTTGTTCCAGGAAATACATATAAATTAAAATTTACAGTTAATAACGGAATGATGCAAGCAGATACAACTACAAAGACAGAAAAGAATATTACAATTACTGTAAATAGTGGTATTGAAGGTGATAATGATAACATAATGTTATTTAAGACAATAAGAGTTCCAGCAGGAGAAACAAAAACATACGAATTTGACGTTCCTGTAAGTCCTGATTATTTAAGTAATGATATTAAGGTTCAGTTAGCATATGGTTCATATTATTATTCATATGAATTAACACAGGCAGTTAAGGCTGGAAAAGTTACAGAAGAAGCAGCTAAGGCTTGCAAGTATGCATACGCATATGGAACATCAGAAAATGTAAATGCACATGGAACATTATCATTCACAGACATTTCTTTAATGGGTGAAAAGTATACACAGAGCGTTATTCCTGAAAGACAGACAACAAAGGCTCCTGAAACAACAAAAAAAGCAACAACAACAACAAAGGTTCCAACAGGTAATACAAATACAGTAGCTCCTACAACAGCAGCTCCTGCAGTAGTAGCAAGCAAACCTGCAAAGGTTAAGGGTGTTAAGGTTGTTAACAATGCTAAGAAGTCAGTTAAGGTTACTTGGAAGAAAGTAAAAGGTGCTAAGTCATATCAGGTTAAGGTTGGAAACAAGAAATACAACGCTAAAAAGACAAATGCAAAAATCAAAAAACTTGCAGTAGGTAAGACATACAAAGTTCAGGTTCGTGCTAAAAATGCTGCAGGATTTGGTAAGTGGAGCAAAGCTGTAAAAGTAACAATTAAAAAATAATAAAACAGAATAGCAAATATAATTTTCAAAAGTAAGTATGCGGCAATTATCAAAATATTGCCGCATATTAAACATAAGGACTGTAATTAGGAGGACAAATAAGTGAGATTATTTAAGAAAACTATGGCGGTTGCATTAGCATCTGTTATGACTATAGGAATGGCAGGCGTTGCATCAGCAGCTCAAGTTCCGGCAGGAACAAATGTTTTGGCAGGATTAACACAGTGGACATCATTTTCAGTATGTACTAGGGAAGATGGTGGAGAATGGGAAGAAGCTTTAAAAGCCATCCCTCAGACAAAAGGTGTTGATTATGCAACTGAAGGATACATAACAGCAGGTTCAACAGTTTCTAATTTTGATTTCTTTGTCATTAATTCTGGATGGGATGGAGAATACAATAAGTTAACAAATGAATTAGTAAATGATAATCCATGGGGTATGACAGCTACACTTGAAAATGTACCTGTTGAAGCAGGACGTAATTACACAATATCTTTTAATATTTCAAGTACATTAAAAGCAAGCAAAAAAGATGCATTAGGAAATAAGATAGGAGATATTACTACAAAGCATATTTTATTCAAGGCATATAAGCCTGGTAATGGTGATGAAGCTTTAGAGTTAACTTCAACATCTAATATTACATCAGATGGATATATTACATTAGATTCTTCAAAGAAAGAAAGTATGAAGGTTTCAGCGGTAATCAATGTACCAAAGGATTATAAAAAAGGAAACATCGGATTAAAATTCGCTTTAGGTGCATTATTAAAGACATATGCTGATGAAATTGGTATGTCAGGATATATTCATGTAAATAATTTCACAGTTACAGCTAATAAGCAGTATACTGTAAATTTTGTTAGCCAGAACAAGACAATGTCTACAAAATATGTAAATGAAGGCGAAAAGGTTGATACATTTGCAGCTAAGAGAAAAGGATACACATTAGTAGGTTATACAGCTAATGGAGCTTCATATAATTTTAATTCTGTTGTTCCAAGTGACTTGACACTTGTTGCACAGTGGAAGAAAACAGCTGCACCGGCAAAGGTTAAAATTGCTTCTGTAAAGAGCAAAAGTGCTAAGAAAGCAGTTGTATCACTTAAGAAAGCAAAGAATGTTAAAGGATATGCTGTTCAGTATTCAACAAATTCAAAGTTTAAGGGTGCTAAACAGAAAACATCTAAAAAGACAAAAATTATACTTAAGAAACTTAAATCTGGATCAATTGTATACGTAAGAGCTAAAGCTTATACAACAGATTCAGCAGATAACAAAGTATTTAGTAAAAAATGGTCAGCTAAGAAGTTAGTTGTAGTTAAATAAGTTTAATATTAGAATTAATCTTAAGCAGGTGAAAGGGTGTAGAGATTTTATATGAATATCATATAAGTCTTTGCGCCCTTTTTTTAAACAAAAATCTTAGATGCTATAATTTGATTTTAAATGTAGAAACATTTTATTTAGTTAGAGAGGATAAGAATATGAGAAAAGCAAAGAGAATATTAGCATTTGCATTATCATTAGTTGTTGTATTTTCAGGAATTAATTATGCTGCAATCACAAGCAATGAAGTAGCAGCCGCTACAGTTTCAACAACAGAATGGACTAATAATGGATTGATTAGTCCTGCTAACGGATCATTAATTGGAGCAGGATATATAGATGTAAAGTGGAACAATAACCTAGAAGGAGTTTCATCATATGCAGTTTATGTTGATAATGCTTTAATAGGAACAGTATCTCCAACATCAGCAGAAACTTTATCATGCGAATTTTACACAGTTGATGTATCTGCACATACAGCATACGTTTCAGCTACATTAACAAACGGAACAGTAGTTAATACAAATACAAGTACTTTTTATGTTACAAAGAAAGGAATTTGTATAAATGAAGATATGGGAGTAGGTATAGATGCTTCTTCATTAAATGTTGGTTGGTATTATAATTGGGGCTTTACAGCATATAATGAAAAAAATTTTAAAAACAGATCATTTGATAATATGGACTATGTACCTATGATATGGGGACAGGGAACAGTTAAAGAAGCAGCTTTTGAAAACGCAAAAAAGAATGGATACAAATATATTTTAGGATATAATGAACCAGATTTAACAAATCAGTCTAATATGTCAATTGAAAAAGTAATTAACAGATGGCAGGATTTTTGTAATTCAGGACTTAAAGTTGGCTCACCTGCAACAGCTACAGCACCGTGCTGGTCTGATAAATGGTTTAAACCTTTTATGGAAAAGATATCAGCAAATAGTTCGTTAGATGTTGATTTTATTGCGGTACATTGTTATTGGGGAACAGATTTAGATTCAACTAAAGGCGCATTACAGTTCTTACAGGCAATTGACCAGACATATGCATTATATCATAAGCCAATTTGGATTACTGAATTTGCAGTAGGTGAACAGCATATGAACTTAAGCATGGCTGATCCTACATGCGCAGCAAATACAAGAAACTTTTTAAAGATTGTATTAGAAGGATTAAATGCAAGAAGTTATGTAGAAAGATATGCATGGTTCTCATTCGACCCTGAAGACAATAGCAAATTTACAGACAGTGCTTCAGGTTTGTGGTACAGAAATACCGGAGTGTTAACAGAATTAGGAAAGTTATACGCAGAAATTGGAAATCCTGCAGGATATCCGGCAAAAACTTATGGAGTATATACTCCAAGTGGAGTTGATACATCAGCAGTTGCGTGTGCAGCATCAGTTAAACCTGTTATATATACTGCATTAGCAAATAACAAAAAGAAAACTATTAAATTAAATCTTAAGAGCGTAAATAATGCAGCAGGATATGAAATCAAATATTCAACATATAAGAATATGAAGAAAGCTAAAACAAAGAGTACAACAAAACTTACATATGTACTTAAAAAATTAAAAGCTGGAAAAAAGTATTATGTTCAGTCAAGAGCTTACTTTATTATGGATGGCTCAAAGTTGTATACAGGTTGGAGCAGCAAGAAAGTAGCAAAAATAAAGAAAGTTAAAAAAGTAAAAAAGGCAAAAAAAGCAAAATCAGCTAAAAATAGTAAGAAAAAATAATTGCATAAGTGATTGTTAGACAAAAGAAAAAGGAAATAGGGGTGAGTATCTTACCTATTTATTTTGAAAAGGTAACAGGAGATTATTATATGAGAAAGTTAAGAAAAGTAATTGCAATGGCTTTGATGTCAGCGGTGGTTATTGCCGGAACTCCTGCTTTTAACAATGATGTTAAAGCAGTTACAATAAATAGTGATGCAGGTGCAATAACACAGTGGCAGACAAATGCAATAACAAATCCGGTAGCAGGCAAATTAGTACCTGCAGGCTATGTTGATATAAAGTGGACAAGTGCAAATGATTTAGGAGAAGTAAAAGGTTATAAGTTGTATGTAGATGATGCTTTAGTTAATACAGCAACGTCTAATTCCACACAATTTGAATATTATACGACAGTAGTAAGCCGCCATAAGGTTTATATTATTGCTGAATTTACAGACGGCTCAAGTATAACATCATCTACATTCTATTTCTATGTTACTAAAAAAGGATTGTGCGTAAATAATGAAATGGGGAAAATGTTAATACCTGATGGTATGAATATAGGTTGGTATTATAATTGGGGAGTAAATCCATTTACATATAGTTGTTATACAGATATTGACTATGTTCCTATGATTTGGGGAACAAACTCAGAAAGATATATATCATCAATTGCATCTAAAGGATACAAGTATTTACTTGCATATAATGAACCGGATATGGGAGCAAATGTTGGCGGAAGTAATATAAACGTAAATACAGCGATTAATAATTGGAATAAATTTTTGGGATATAATTTCCATTTAGGTTCACCGGCACCGGCTTTAAGTCCATCATGGGGAATTGATAATAATACAGGTGGCAAATGGTTTAGAACATTTATGAATGGAATAGACCATAGTACAATAGATTTTATACCACTTCATTGTTATTATGGAACATATGGAGGAGTTGAAGCTGCAAATACTTTTCTTACAGATGTAGTAGATAAAACATATGAAATGTATCACAAACCAATATGGATTACAGAATTTGCTCCTAGTGGATGGGGATATAGTAACTCATATGGAAGAAAGCAGTGTAAAGAATTTTTAGAGGCTGTATTAAAAGGATTAGACGAGAGAAGTTATGTAGAAAGATATTCTTGGTTTTCTTTTGATACAACAGATGAAACAAATGGTGCAGCAGCATTATGGACAAATAAAACAGGTGTATTAACTGATTTAGGAAATGCATACGTTGCGAATGGAAATCCTGAAGGATAT
>OOAD01001714.1_pt1 | contig 11363 bp, 9 predicted proteins | sample 1671151 | NCBI WGS metagenome assembly OOAD01 (sample SAMN06348127, study PRJEB24527) | human gut metagenome | biome: human gut; feature: ankylosing spondylitis patient; material: feces | host: Homo sapiens | place: China | collected 2015-10
CCCGCTGGCCGATACGCTCTACGAAAAAATGGCAACACAATTGAGAGGGGAAGTTTAAATGGCAACGATCTTAAAAGGCGCGCCCGTGGTGGCGGCCATGAACGAAGCAAACGCCGCCCACTGTGCGGCATTGGCCGCCAAAGGCATCACCCCTACCCTGGCCGTGGTCCGGGTGGGCGAGCGGGAGGACGACCTCTCCTATGAGCGGGGCGTCATGACCCGCTGCGGCAAGGTGGGCGTAGCCGTCCGGCAGTTTTTGCTGCCCGCCGATGCCACTCAGGACGCCCTGCTGGAAGTCATTGAAAAAATCAACGCGGACAAGTCCATTCACGGCTGTCTGCTCTTCCGCCCGCTGCCCAGGCAGTTCGATGACCGCACCATCCGCGCGGCACTGGCCCCGGAAAAGGACATTGACGGCATCACGGACGGCTCGCTGGCCGGCGTGTTTACCAACACGGCGCTGGGCTACCCACCCTGCACCGCCCAGGCCTGCCTGGAAATTCTGAAGTATTACGATATCCCTCTCTCCGGCAAGCGGGCCGTGGTGGTGGGCCGAAGCCTTGTGGTGGGCAAGCCAGCCGCCATGATGCTGGACCGGGAAAATGCCACCGTGACCCTGTGCAACTCCCGTACCCGGAGCCTGCCGGAAGTGTGCAGACAGGCCGACATCGTGGTGGTGGCCATGGGCAAAATGGCGGCTGTGGGCGCGGACTGCCTGCGGGCAGGCCAGACGGTCGTGGACGTAGGCATCCATGTGAACGAGGAGGGCAAGCTGTGCGGTGACGTGCAGTTTGCCGCCGCTGAATCGGTGGTAGACGCCATCACCCCCGTGCCCGGCGGCGTGGGCACCGTGACCACCTCGGTGCTGGTAGGGCATGTGGTGCAGGCGGCGTGCAAAAAAGCCGGAGTAGAATGCTGAGAAGATCATTTTAAGGCAGAGCAAGCCCGGAAAGTCCGCAGACTTTCCGGGCTTGCATTTTTACGGGCGGAATTGTAACGGGTATCAGCCCCGCACAAGGAGCAGCAGCAGAGCCGAAGCCACACACTGCAGAATGAGCCAGCGGGCTACCACCTGCTCATCACTCCAGCCCTTGCGCTTGCGCACATGGTCGTGGAGAGGGGTCAGGGTATTTTTCAAGATCCAGATGTGCAGAAAACGCTTCAGGCTGATCTTCAAAATGCCCAAGCTGCCGTCTGCGATGAACACGATAGCCGCCAGCAGGAAGGCGAAGGGGTGGCCGCACTTGAGCGACAGCATGGCGATGAAAAAGCCCATGGCACGGCTGCCGGCATCGCCCATCAGCAGGCTGGAGGGCTTGGCGTTGAGCCACAGGTAGGCCAGCAGCGCACCAATGAACACCACACCGGCGGTGGCGTAGGTGCCCAGCTCGGTCTTATAGGCCAGCAGGTAGGTGCCAATGGTCACCACTGCCAGACTGGCGGAAAGGCCGTCCACACCATCGGTGCAGTTGACCACGTTGATGCTTGCCCAGATCAGGATGACGATGAGCAGCAGGTACACTGCATAGGGCAGGGTGAAGCTCCACTGCAAAAAGTGTACGCCGCAGCCATTGAAGTTCAGGTAGGTCACGCCCGCCAGCACTGCAATGACAAAATCGATGATGCCTTTTTTGTACTCATTCCAGGCAGTTTCGGCGGCATCGTCCAGATAACCGGAGAGCATGGAAGCAATGAGCAGCACATTATACACCACATACTCGGTGGTGAAGGGCAAAAACGCCAGCGACACCAGTGCGATGCACAGCACAAAGATCAATCCGGAGCCTCGCGCCTTGCCCTTGGAAAGCTCGCCGTTCACCGCAAAGGCGCGGCCGTGGTCGTGGGGCAGTTTATCGCGGAAAATGGAATCCGTCAGGGCAGTCAGGACAAATGCCAGCAAAAACGCCATGGCATCCACGCCCCGCTGCCCGATGACAGAGGTCAGCATTTGGATCATAAGATAACATTCCTCTTTCTTTCTGTATAGTCCTTTGTGAGTGTATCACGCCCTTGCCCAAAAATCAATCCCGGCGGCAAAATTCACTTTGGATTGACTTTTCTCCCGCAGCTCTCTATAATAATGTATTAGTCTGTAATTTTCACCCACAACGCAGGAGGTTCCATGTCCATTACACTTGAGCAGCTCTCTGCCCGGATGCGGCAGGGCGAGCAGGTGCCGCTGCGCCACACCGCACAGGTGGCGCTGACGCTGAGTATCCCTTCCATTTTGCAGCAGATCGTGGTTACCGCCATGGAATACATCGACGCCGCCATGGTGGGGCATATCGGTGCCGCCGCAACAGCCTCCATTGGCATCGTCAGCTCCAGCACATGGCTGCTGCACGGGATGCTGGCCGGGCTGTGCATGGCGTTTTCCATTCAGGTGGCACAGTATCTGGGCGCAGACCGTCAGCAGGACGCCCGTGGCGTTTTGCGGCAGTCCATGCTGTTCAATCTGGCGGTGGGTCTTGCTGCAGCGGCCTTTGGCGTGGGCATCAGCCGGTTTCTGCCCGGGTGGCTGGGCGCAGATGCGGCACTGCAGGCAAACGCTTCGGCCTATTTTGCCATCTGGTCGGCTTCCCTGCCTTTTATCATGGCTATGGGCACCTACGCCGCCATGCTGCGCTCTACGGGTGATGCGCTTACCCCGGGCCTCATCAGCATCTTCACCTGCGTACTGGACATCATCTTCAACTTTTTCCTCATCAACCCCACGCGGGAGATTACGGTATTCGGCCAGAACCTCACGGTCTGGGGTCTGGGCTGGGGCGTACCGGGCGCAGCACTGGGCACAGCCCTTGCCAACGCCGTGGGCGGTACGCTGGCGCTGGGCGTTCTGCTGCTGAGGGATGGTCCGCTGTGCATCCGCAAGCCCGGCTCGTGGCACATTACCCGCGCCTGCCTGCATAACGTGTGGAAGGTAGGCGCGCCGCTGGCGGCAGAGCGCGCCGCCCTGTCCTCGGCACAGGTGCTGCTGGTGCGCATCGTGTCCGGGCTGGGCACTACTGCCATTGCCGCCAACAGTCTGGGGGTCAGCGCCGAGAGCCTGTGCTACATGGCGGGCTACGGCATTCAGGACGCCGCCCTTGCGCTGGTGGGACAGGCCGTGGGCGCAAACCGCCGGGACATGGCCAAGCGCTTTGCATGGCTGTGCACCGCCATGGGCATGGGCATCATGGCGCTTACCGGCGTGGGGCTGTATGTGTTTGCCCCGCAGCTGATGGGCATCTTCACCGCCGATGCCGCCGTTATTGCGCTGGGCGCACGGGTGCTGCGCATCGAAGCCTTTGCCGAGCCGATGTTCGGGGCAAGTATCGTAGCCAGCGGCTCCATGCAGGGTGCGGGCGACAGCACCGGCTGCTTTGTGCTGAACCTTGTCAGCATGTGGGGCGTGCGGCTGACCTTGGCTGTTCTGCTGGCTCCCCGCTTTGGGCTGGTAGGCGTATGGGTGGCCATGTGCGCGGAGCTTTGCACCCGGGGAGCGCTGTTTCTGCTGCGTCTGGCGCGGGGCAAATGGCTGGATAAGGGCGCGCTGGCGTAAATCAACCGTCGGGCGGGAAGCTTCCTCCTCGGACACGACTCGGGCCATTCCATCGCCCGCCCTACCGCCTGCGGCGGCAGGGGCCCACCCCAGCGGACGGTCCTCGGAGAAACTTCCCGCCTAACGGCTGTCTATACAATCAAAAAAGCCGAAACAACCTTGCAGTTGCTTCGGCTTTTTCTATGCCTAAAGAACTAAGAAAAATCACTTGCGGCCGTGCAGGATAGGAGACAGGGGCTTATAGATCAGCAGGCACAGTACGGCGTCCAGCAGACCCTTGACCAGCGTGAAGGGCATGTTAAAGATCACAAGGCACTTGATCAGGCTGTCGGCAGAGGGCAGAATGGCCTGATACATTCCCAGAATGGCTTCCAGCGGCATGTGGTAGAACTGCACATAGGCCGGGTAGGTGATGAAGTAGTTGGAGGGCACGCTGAACACCGCCATAACGGCTGCACCGGCAATGGCACCCAGAATGGCGGTCTTGCGGCTCTTATGGCGCTTGTAGACAAAGCCCGCCACAGCGGAGAACACCGCGCCCAGCATAAAGTTGCACAGCTCGCCCACGCAGGCGGTGGAGGTGCCCTTGATGATGATGTGCAGCAGATTCTTCATAAAGCTGATGACCACGCCGTACACCGGGCCCAGTGCAAAGGCACCCAGCAGGGCGGGCAGGTCGGAGAAGTCCATCTTGACAAAGGACGGGATGAGCATCGGCAGCGGGAACTCGATGAACATCAGGATAAAGGCGACCGCGCTAAGCATGGCTGCAACGGTCAGGTTGTGGGTGGTATTCTTTTTCATGGTAGTTGTCCTCCCCGGGGGATACGCCCCGTTCAAATTTGTTCGGAAAGCCCTTTTCGCGCTGGATCGAACCGGAAAGACAAACCAAAAAGCGCCCTGCTGCAACCAAAAAACTGCAACAGGGCGCACAGACGCAATTTGCCTGCCGTTTCTTGCATCCGGACTATACCGTTGGTCCCGGAGTTGCACCGGGTCAGCACCCTTGCGGGTGGTCGCGGACTTTACCGCCAGTGGGGAATTGCACCCCGCCCTGAAACGAACTTTCTGGCCTAGAGTATAGCGCGGTACTGCGGCGCTGTCAAGTCCCCTTTTCGAAAAGTTTGCGCATTTTTTATCAAAGTACGTTTTTACCTTTCTTTCCTTGCCCCGGGCGGCAGAGTATGCTATCATAATATGCGTTGTGAAAAAACACAGGAGGTTTTCCATGATTTTCTCGATCCGTAACCTTGGCTTCGAGCTTGGCTCGCTGTTGCTGGAGGGCTGGGCAGCCTTTGCCGCCCGCGTGGTGTGCGCGGCGCTGCTGCTGGTGCTTGGCTGGCTGGCGAAGCGGCTTTTGTCCCGCAGGGTGTTCCCTGCCCTGCTGCGCCGCAGCTGGCGGCTGGCCGGTACGCCCATTCTTCTGCGCAGCTTTGCCGTGCCGGTGCAGCGGCTCACCCTTGCGGCGTTCATCTATGCCGCAGCGGCCAGCCTGCCGTGGGCCATTCCCGGCGCAAGTAAATTTCTGCTCACAGTCTTTGAGCTGGCCGCCACCTTTTTTGTGTGTCAGGGACTGTACGCCGCCGCCGACCTTACCGACCTTTTGCTGGAAAACTGCGGCGAGGAGGTGCGCGCCAACCGCACCCTGACCACCCTGCTGAACAAGGTGTACAAAGTTCTCATCGTCGTTCTGGGCATTATGACCATGGCGCAGGAGACCGGCCTGCCGGTGGGCAGCATCGTAGCCAGTGCGGGTCTTGTCGGTCTGACCATCTCTCTGGCGGCGCAGGACAGCGCCAAAAACCTGTTCAGTGGGCTGGTCATCCTGCTGGATCGGCCCTTTTCCATCGGTGACTGGATCTCCGTGGGTGATGTTTCCGGCGAGGTTGTGGACATCAACTTCCGCTCCACCAAAGTCCGCGCACTGGATAACTCGGTGTACATCCTGACCAACAGCACGGTCAGCTCTGCCACCATCAACAACGGTACTTTGCGTAACAAGCGGCTGTACCGCTTCACCCTCGGGGTCACCTACGACACCACCCGTCCCCAACTGGAACAGCTGATGACTGACCTGACCGTCATGCTCAAGGCCAGCCCCTACACCTACGAGGACTCGGTGCTGGTCAAACTGAGCGGCTTCGGGGCTTCCAGCATCGACCTGCTGGTGTCTGCCTATCTGCGCACCGCCGACATGACCCGCTTTTTGCAGATGCAGAACGATTTGAATCTCGACCTGATGGACGTGATGCAGAAAAACGGCGTGGACTTCGCCTTCCCCTCCACCACCGTGTATCTGGAAAAGAACAGCGAACACTAAAAGCGGAAGTCTATTTATACTTCATGTTTGCCGCGGCCTGTGGGTTGCGGCAAACGCATTTTCACGGATCAAATCAAAAAGCGCCTGTTTTGTCGTAAAAAGCAGGCGCTTTTGCCCTATGATTTCCTGTCCGGTCATGTTATTCTTATAGCGCACCCGCATACACTGCGGCGCACGCCATCAAATCATCTGTGGAGGAACTTTTCCTATGACACAGCTTTTGCTGCCTATCATTTACTTAGCCTTTATCAGCCTCGGCCTGCCGGATTCCCTGCTGGGGTCTGCATGGCCCACCATGTACCCCCAGCTGGGCGTCCCCTTTTCCTATGCGGGCATCCTGTCCATGATCATCTCGCTGGGCACCATCGTTTCCAGCCTGAACAGCGACCGACTCACCCGGGCGCTGGGCACGGGCAAGGTGACCGCCCTCAGTGTGGGCATGACCGCCGCGGCGCTGTTCGGCTTCTCGGTCTCCGGCCAGTTCTGGATGCTCTGTCTATGGGCTGTGCCCTACGGTCTGGGTGCAGGCAGCGTGGATGCCGCCCTGAACAACTACGTCGCCCTGCATTACGAGAGCCGCCACATGAGCTGGCTGCACTGTATGTGGGGCGTGGGCACTACCATCGGCCCTATGGTGATGGGCGCGGCGCTTTCCGGCGGGCTAAGCTGGAACAGCGGTTACCGGTATATCGCCCTGTTCCAGATCGCACTTTCTGCCGTGCTTTTTTGCAGCCTGCCCCTGTGGCATAAACGCCCCGACGCTGCCCCGGACGGCACCGTGCCCAAGGCACTGACCCTGCCGCAGGTATTCGCGCTGCCGGGCGCGAAGGAAGTGATGCTCTGCTTCTTCTGCTACTGCGCGCTGGAGACAACCGCCGGGCTTTGGGCCAGCAGCTACCTGACCCTTGTGCGGCAGGTGCCTGCCCAGACGGCTGCCAGCTTTGCCAGCCTGTTCTATATCGGCATCACGGTGGGGCGGGGCGTCTGTGGCTTTTTGACCTTGAAGCTGAGCGACGACCAGATGATCCGTCTGGGGTTTGCGGTGCTGGGCGTGGGCATTGCCGCCCTGCTGCTGCCCGGGGCGCAGGTCTTTGCGCTGGCCGGGCTTGTGCTGGTAGGGCTGGGATGTGCGCCCATCTACCCCAGCGTCATCCACTCCACCCCGGCGCATTTCGGCGCACAGAATTCTCAGGCCGTCATCGGTATCCAAATGAGCAGCGCCTATGTGGGCAATCTGGCCATGCCGCCACTGTTCGGCGTGCTTGCCAACAACATCACCCCGGCGCTGTTCCCCTTCTATCTGCTGGTATTTCTGGTGCTGATGGCGCTGATGCACCGGCAGCTGGTACGCAAAACCAGCTGCTGAGCTTTTACCCTTTTTCAAAACCGCCATTCTCTTTTTTCGTATACAGCAACACCAGAAAGGCCCGCGCTGTTTGGAGCAGCACGGGCCTTTCTGGTTTCTATGGACTTCCCGGGGATCGAAAGATGTGGAGAATGGCGTCTCCTTATGCCTGCAGCACTTTACCGGCGTATTTCAGCGCTTCGCGGCAGGTCTCTTTCCAGGTCGTCCAAGCGTGGATGCCGCCCTCATAGGGCACATATTCCACTTCTGCTACCTGGCTCAGTTTTTCGACAAATGCTTCCACATCAGCCGGGGGCACCACCGTGTCCTCAGTGCCATGGATGGCATAGAACTTTACCGGGCTGTTGGCAACGGTATAGGAAGCAAGGAAGGCTACCGGGTGTTCTGCGTCCCAGGTTGCCTGGTCAAAGTTGTTGAACAGATGCAGCGAAGAGCAGGCATTGCCCTGACTATTGCGCCAGACTGCCGGGGACATCATCAGTGCCGCCGAGAACATCTGCGGATATTTCACTGCAAAGCGGGCTGCACCATAACCACCCATGGAAATGCCGCCGATGATGCGGCCTTCCTTGCTGGCCAACGTGTTGTAAGTTTTGTCGATAAACGGGATCAGATCATGGATGATGGCCGTTTCCATGGCAAGGCCGGGTCCATCGTAATAAAAGGAGTTGTAACCATCAATGAACACTGCAATGCACTCGGGCAGTTCCCCGCTTCCAATCAGATCGTTGAGGATATCCGGTGTGGAGAAACGCTCGATCATATTGAGTTGATGGCCGCCTACGCCGTGCATCAGGTAAATGACCGGATAGGCCTGTGCCTTGTTGTTTTCATCGTAGCTGGCAGGCAGATAAACCGAATAGTTGCAGTCCTGCTTCAGTGTCTCGGAGTACCAGAACAGCGTTTTGCGGGTGCCCGCATAGGTAGTCTTGGGCGTTTTCTGCTTTTTGAACAGGAAATCCAAGCAGTTGGCATCCTCCTGCGGTGCAGCGGCACTGGCGGTGCACACATTAAGTGCCATCATGCCAAGACCAGCAGCACCCGCTTTCAGAAAAGTTTTACGAGAGAATTTGGTAGCCATAAAAAGTTCCTCCTTTAAATCAATCGTTTTCTTATACATCTTTCAGACAGCCTGCTTTTTCTACTGCAGTACTGTGCTGTGTTCTGTTTTCAGTACTTCTGCGCGATCTTTTTCAGCTTTGCCAGTTCCTCTGCATCGCGGGTATCATCCAGCAGGGTGAGGGCATCGTTGAAATAGTTGCGGTCCAGATAAGAGTGGGTGGCATTGGCGTGGGCAGCCATAGCCTCCAGCACGGCATAACCGGAGCGCACCAGCGGGTGGGTGGCAGGCACACTGCCGCCCTCGGCCACCAGCGCAAACTTGCTTTCCGCCATATCCTCCAGCAGGGCGCTGTAAGCGTTGTTGGGGTCGGTGCCGTGGTTCTGCAGACCCTGATACAGCAGCTGTGCCACAAAACCCAGCGTAGAAGCCGTATACCAGTTACCATTGAAATTATTGGGGTTCGCGGCCTTATCGGTGACCGGGGAGTTGATCTTGTTGGTCAGGTACACCACCACCAGATTCTCCACGGGGTCGATCATGGTCAACGTACCGGTCCAGCCCTGATGGCCAATGGTATTGGAGGGTGCCTGCGTGCCGAAATACCAGCAGCGCTGGTTGTCACCCTCACGCCACCAGCCCAGACCCCAGTTGGCAGCGTCCTCCTTCTTGGGTGCGGTAAAGGCGTCCATCACGTTGCGGGAGAAGTAGCGGTTCTCGCCGTAGCCGCCGGTCAGCATGACCGAGGCCAGTTTTGCCAACTCGGTAGCGTTGGAGAACAGGCCTGCATGGCCGGAAATACCGCCCATCGCGTAGTAGCACTTCTCGTCGTGCACCTGGCCCTGAATGGTGGCGGTGCGCACGCCGGTGAAGGAGATGGCACCATCACGGGTGTTGCCGTTCAGCTCAGTGGCGGCGCAGTCGTTGGCGGCAAAGCCGTTCAGCAGGGGGTTATAGGTGGTGTGGGTCAGACCCATGGGGTCCCAGAAGGTCTCCTTCAGGAAGGCGTCCAAACCCTTGCCGGTGATGGCTTCAATAGCGAAGGCCAGCAGCATATAGTCCACGTCGGAGTAAACGGTCTTGGTGCCCGGCTTATACATCAGCGGGGTCTTGAAGATGGACTTGAGGGTCGCGGCGCGGGTTGCAGCGCTGCCGTCCCAACCGGAGAAGAGCACGTTGGTGGCACCGGGAACGGTCTTTTGAGCGCACTGGTCAAAGGAATCGTTGTGGTACTGGGGGTCTGCAGGGAAGCCTGCCTGATGGCGCAGGATATCGCGCAGGGTCAGTTCTGCTTTCCACTGCTTGTTGACCTTCAGGCCCGGGTTCTCGTAGCCGTTGTAGGTAATGTCGATGGTGTCCTCCACAAAGGCGCTGCCCAGCAGGTCTACCAGACGGCTGTCCAAATTGGCCTTGCCCTGCGTGACGAGGTACTGTAATGCGTAGTTTGCAGTGTACATCTTGGTGTTGGAGGCCAGATCGTACAGGGTATCGTTGGTCACAGCCGGGCTGTCGGTCTTGGGGGTGCCGTCCGGATTATAGGAGTTCACCTTGCCCCATGCGTTCTGATACACCAGCTTGCCGTTTTTCACAATGGCCATCTGTGCGCTGGGGAAGCCGTTGTTCACGTCTGCCTGAATGATCTGCTCCAGCAGCTCCAGTGCATCGCGGTCGATGCCCACGTCCTGCAGGCTGCCCTCCTGCACGGTGGGGTAGCCCACCCGCACAGTCACCTTTTTGCCGCGGGGACGGATGCCGCCCACCTGAATGGTGTTGCGGCCGTTGATGGTCTGGCCGGAAATGTCCACGTTCCACACGCCGCCTGCCGCCATGGCAGCGGTGTTGATCTGGCGGTTATTGACGAACAGGTTAAAGCCGGTCACGCCCGCCTCGGGCTCCACGCACAGCGTTCCCTGCCCTGCGTAGCCCATAAAGGTGTACATGTGGTTCATGGCCAGCGTATCGTCGACGTAGCCCTTCCAGTTGGGGAACACCGGCTCGCCCTGCCAGCCGCCGCTCACGCTGCCGCGGCTGGTCACCTTGACCGAGGCTGCCTTTTTAGGGACGAGGTTCAGGGAGTTGGTATCCTCCGCTGCGGCGGCTGCGGGCTCGGCAGCAGAGGCTGCCCCGGCGGTGCACACGTTGAGCGCCATCATGCCCAGACCGGCAACGCTGCCCTTCAGGAACGTTTTACGGGAAAATTTGGTTGACATGGTAAGGTCCTCCCATTCTTTTTGCCGCAATGCGACAATATACCTGTATTCGTGCTTTTTTGTCCCGCAGCAGCGGGACTGCCTTGTGCCCCGAATTGTACGCGAGACGAAACAAAATGTCAATCATGTTTTTATCTTGTGGCACAAAGTTTTGCGTTTCTCAGTTTTTCGCCTATTTTGGCACATTGTTTTGCGTTTTGTTTCAAATTTTCATGCGTTTTGTATACAACCAGCCGCAAAAATGCGTAAAAAAAGCCGCCGCACAAACCCTTGTGCAGCGGCTTCGGTTCATAATTTTTCTTACAGGATGCGGGCGCTGATAGCGTTTGCCACCTGAAACAGGTCCTTCTGCCCAATAAAGCCAAACTTGGCCTCGTGGCCGTCCGCAAAGCAGACTGTCAGCTGGGACGCCTGCAGCGGATCGCCAAAACCCGCCGTCTGGATGCCATAGTGCAGCACCTTGCGGTAAGGCAGCACAAAAAGCTGCTGCCGCGTGCCCGTGACCCCCTGCATATCCACCATGATGATGCGGTGGCTGGTGAACACCACCTGATCGCGCACCGTCTTGTATGCGCCCACGATCTGCTCGCCCTCCAGCAGCAGGGCGTTAACATTTTTGCAGATATCCTTCTCCTGCAGGCGCATGAGGTTCTCCATCGGTTTATCGCGGAATTCCATTGTAGCGTTCCCCTTTCAGCGGTTTTATGGCTCTATTGTAGCATTTCCGCCGCCGGTTTGCAAGATGACTGCCCAGTGCAGGACAAAAAGAAAAGACCCAGACCGTTCAAGGTTCAGGTCTTTTGGAGCGGGTAATGGGAATCGAACCCACCTCCTCAGCTTGGAAGGCTGATATACTAGCCGATGTA
>OOAD01001716.1_pt1 | contig 11354 bp, 8 predicted proteins | sample 1671151 | NCBI WGS metagenome assembly OOAD01 (sample SAMN06348127, study PRJEB24527) | human gut metagenome | biome: human gut; feature: ankylosing spondylitis patient; material: feces | host: Homo sapiens | place: China | collected 2015-10
TTAATAGATTATAAAAAATCTTATTTCTAACGCGGACATACCTGTGCAATATTTTAAATTTGCTCATTAATTATTATTATCTTGCTGACTTATTGTTAGTTACATTTGTAGTTGTGCCTGTAGTTTTATTCTTGGTATCAGTTTTGGTTGTGTCGGTAGTTTTACTTGTAGTTGATGAACCTGAGCTGTTTTTATTATTTAAAGGGTCCATTGTTTCCTTAGACGATTCATGTGTGCTTATATATTCATCAACATCAAATACCTCACCGTCAAGAACTTTGTTCATCATAGCAGTAGCATTTTTAATATCATCGACATAAGGAAGAACGATTGAAGCATTATATGCGCCAACGACCTCTAAGTGTCTTTTTTCGTCAGTAGCACCGTTTATTCCATAAGACTGTATATTCCAAGGTGTGTTGTTGCTTAACTGGGCTTTTACAAGTTCAGATATCGCCTTGTTAGGAATATTAGTAAGGAACAGGTCGCTTACAGCATCCATTACAGCTGAATACTTTGTAAGTATAGCAGGTGACATGGCTTTCTGGATAATTCCCTTTATAACTGCGGTCTGGTTACGGCCTCTCTGGAAATCACCGGCTGTGAAGGCCTTTCTTTCTCTTGCAAATGCTATGGTTTTATCACCATCACACTCATTTTCTCCCTTTACAAAGTGGTAGGAAACGGGTGCGGCCTCCTCTCCGTTAGTGAATTCTACTTCTGAGTCGATAGTTATTCCACCAAGGGCATCTACAACGGACTTACTTCCAAGAAAGTTAATCTTTATATAATAATCTATGTTAATGCCATAGAGGTTTTCAAGGGCTTCCATAGACTTATCTATACCATAACCTCCTGCATGCGTAAGCTTGTCGTAGCCTGTAACTCCTCTGTTGTTAGAGATAGGAATATAGGAGTCTCTAGGAGTTGTCACAAGAAGAACCTGCCTGGTTTCTGGATTGACAACAACAAGGATATTAACATCGCTTAATGCATTGTCTGTAAGAGCCTTATCCTCACCGTCATCGCTGGATATTCCTGAAACATATATTATAAATGGGTCTTTAGCTGCATTTATATTGGAAGCATCAAGTGCAACCTGTTTTTCATAGCGGTAGGTCTTTATAATCTTAATATTGCTTTCAAAATCTTCATAATCTTGTGTAATCATACTTATCATCGAGTGGTTTATGACAATAGCCTGTACATATTTTCCAGCATAAAAAGCATCGATGAGTTCATTCCATGTTTTATACTTTGACATATTAAGAGTATGACCGGTTTCAGACTGGATACTGTCAATGGCAGTCGGAATATTTTCGCTTGCCGCTACTGAATTATAAGCATACTTATAGTTTGCTGTGTCGGAAATGTTAGCTGCCTTATCGTGGGCAAGTACACACACATCTACTATATCAACTGAAGTTTCTGTTTTTCCAAGCTTTGAGAGCACAGCATCAAACTTGGCAGTAAAAAGGTATGAAAACAGTATGAGGACAGAAAGCATAACAGATATGAACTTTCCAAGCATGTGTGACCTTGAAAACTGTGCTGTAAAGTCATACAGCAGTATAAGAACGAGAATTACATTTATAATGATAAGATACTTCATAGGGAGTATATCAAGTCTGAATATAGTAATCTGAAAAAGAACAGTCAGTACTAACTGTATACAGGCAAGTAAAAGTCCTATGACAAGTGCCCATCCACGGCGCTTCCTGCGGCGTTCAAGCTTGGAAAGCCTGATGTTTGGCCTGAATAAATATTTTAAATCACTTTTTGATGGTGATGGTTTTGACATAATTATCTCCATTCTGCACATATATGTGTGTGCTAAATTTTATATATTTTAACACACATATTATGTCGGGGTCAAAAGATAATTGGCGATTTTGTAAAAAATGGAAAAATTTAGTGTAAAAAATATTAAATAAAAATGAAAACATAACTTTCAAGTTGGTAAGCTGTATGTTATTATATTAGATAACGTAAACAAAAAAGGAGTAAACAAATGAACGAAAACAATCAGACTGTTGTTCGTGATGCACGGAAGTTAGGTATTCCTAAGATGCTTATACTTGGTATACAGCATATGTTCGCGATGTTTGGTGCAACTATTCTTGTGCCAATCCTTGTGTCAGGTTACTTTCAGGCAGCATGTAACGAACCATTATCAAGGGGACTTACTGTCTCTGTCACACTGTTTTGTGCAGGTGCAGGAACACTTATATTCCACTTATGTTCCAAGTTTAAGGTGCCAGCCTTTCTTGGCTCATCTTTCGCATTTTTAGGTGGCTTCTATACTGTTGCCAACTTAAACAGTGGAATGTATGCAGATATGGGAGCTAATGAAAAAGCAGCCTATGCATGTGGTGGTATTGTAGTTGCTGGTATCTTTTATCTTGTTGCGGCACTTATATTCAAGATTGTAGGTGTAAACAGGGTTATGAGATTTCTCCCACCAGTTGTTACAGGTCCTATCATTATATGTATCGGACTTTCACTTGCATCATCAGCGATATCTAATGCCTCAACTAACTGGATTCTTGCCATAGCTGCACTTGCAGTTATTATAATATTTAACATATGGGGCAAGGGAATGTTTAAGATTATACCTATTCTTATGGGGGTAGTTATATCTTATGTATTCGCACTTATACTTAATGCATTCGGTGTGACTAATGCAGATGGTTCAGCGATACTTAACTTTACATCTATATCCTCTGCAGGCTGGATAGGTATACCTCAGTTCCAGTTATGTAAGTTTGATATTACATCTATACTTGTTATGGCACCTATCGCTATAGCAACTATGATGGAGCACGTTGGTGATATGTCAGCTATTTCAGCTACAGTTGATGAAAACTTTATAGCAGACCCAGGTCTTCACCGTACACTTATGGGTGATGGTCTTGCAACTGCATTTGCAGGTTTCTTAGGTGGACCAGCCAACACAACATATGGAGAAAACACAGGTGTTCTTGAGCTTTCAAAGGTATATGACCCTAGGGTTATAAGAATAGCAGCAGGACTTGCCATTGTATTATCTTTCATACCTAAGTTTTCAGCTGTTATCTCAACTATGCCAGCCGCTATTATCGGTGGTGTATCATTTATGCTTTATGGTATGATATCAGCTATCGGTGTAAGAAATGTTGTTGAGAATAAGGTCGACCTTACGAAGTCACGTAACCTTATAATAGCAGGCGTTATATTCGTATGTGGACTTGGTTTCTCAGATGGCCTTACATTTACAGTAGCAGGAACACATATCACACTTACAGCTCTTGCAATAGCAGCTATAGCAGGTATTCTTCTTAATGCTATATTACCAGGCAACGATTACAACTTTGGTATTAATCCAGAGGGCGACCAGAGCCGTGGAGTGTATGTAAGTAATACAGATAATAAGTAATTTATTGAAAATGTTGTTTTAGGATTGCTGCTGGATAGTAATGTTTATATGGAATTAGTGGTTGCGCGCATATGGTCCACATTCTGTATATTATATGAAATGTTCAGGAGTCTAATTAATTATTATAAAGATGTGCGCAGAAATGAGGATTGTTATGAATTTTAAAGATGAAAAGAATATTACAATATTTGAGCATCCACTTATCAAGCATAAGATTTCACTTCTTCGTGATAAGAACACAGGTACTAATGAGTTCAGAAAGTTAGTCGAAGAGATAGCTATGCTTGAAGGTTTTGAAGCTATGTGTGACCTTGAAGTTCAGGATGTGGAGATTGAAACTCCTATCGAAAAGTGTATGACACCTATGATAGCAGGCAGAAAGCTTGCCGTTGTTCCAATACTTAGAGCTGGTCTTGGTATGGTATCAGGCATTCTTGCACTTGTCCCAACTGCCAAGGTAGGTCATATCGGTATGTACAGGGATGAAGAAACTCTTGAACCACATGAATATTACTGTAAGCTTCCAAAGCCAATTGAGGAAAGACTTATCGTTGTAACAGATCCTATGCTTGCAACTGGTGGTTCGGCTATTGATGCTATCGACCAGATAAAGAAGCACGGCGGCAAGAAGATTAAGTTTATGTGTATTCTTGCAGCAGAGGAAGGCCTTGAAAGACTTCATAAGGCTCATCCAGATGTTCAGATATATGTTGGACAGCTTGATAAGAAGCTTAATGAAAATGGATATATATGCCCTGGACTTGGTGATGCCGGGGATAGAATATTTGGTACTAAGTAGGGTAATTAATGATTACTAATTAGGACTGGTTAATATAGTTAGTTATGTTGACGCTGCCATTCAGATGCGCCGTCCTTGGCGCGGCTTCATTTGTGGGTACATCTTTGTACCCACATAGCTGTGAATTAAGGGAAAGTATAAGAAACAGCACAATCCGCTTTCAAGTGTGTCCTACACTATATTCATAACAGTCTTTGCGTTTCTTATCTCTGTCTTTGGTATAATCTAATAAATATAAGTGATGTAATTCACTAAAATTATTTACTTATAAGCAATAGCTGCTTCTGCCTTTTCTAAATCTTCTTTTGAGTATCTGGTTAGTATCTGTTCTTTGGTTACGCCGAATTCAAGCATTGAGATAATGGACTGTTTTTCCTGCTCAACACCTTGTTCAATGCCTTATTCGATACCATATTTAATGCCTTCGGTTTTTCTACGTTCCATCCATTCAGCTTCTAATTCTTTAAATGCATTACACATAATATTCCATCCTGTCAAATGTTCGATCTGACTACTGTATAGATTTAATATTTTTATTATAAAATTGGAGTCTGTCGGAAGCAAGTAGCAGGATAGAATTTGATTTTCTAAAAACTTAAAGATGAGAAGGCAAAGTATTATTTATAAGGTATACATTTGGAATATACAAAAAGTAAAAAATATGTTAAAATATAAACAAAGCTAGTGATGCGTAAAACACATACAATTAAATATACGAAAGGGGTTTGATTATGAAGAAAAAAAAGAATATATCAATAAAGGCAAAGCTGCTGGGAAGCATTATACCGGTAGTTGTGGTTATAGTGCTCGCGCTTGTGCTTATATCGTATCAGGCATCGGCAGGAATTATTGAGAAGTATTCGCAAAATCTTCTGGAATCGTCAGTCAGTAACCAGTCATCTAAGATAGAGGCATGGCTTAATGAAAATATTGCATCTTTCCAGATGGCTAAGACTACTATAGAGAAAATACATCCAGACGATGCACAGTTAAAGACTATTCTTGACGGATATTATGGTTATAATGACAATTATCCGGACGGTCTTTATGTAGCTGATTCTAATGGCAATATGATAACAGCTACGGGTTCATCCAAGAAGGATACTAATCCTACACAGAGCACATGGTATAAGGAAGGTCTTACAAGAGTTAATATGGCAGTAGGTTCAGCCTATAAGGATGCCACAGGAGCCAATGTCATAAGTGCTTCGGGTATTCTTGATGATGGAACTGACAATATAAGAGTTATATCAGCAGATATGACACTTGACAGAATAGCTATTATCGTTAATTCATTCATAGATATGGATGATGCAGAAGCATTTCTTGTAGATAAGAATACAGGAACTATACTTGCTAACAGAGAGTCTTCACTTATATCACAGAAGTTAGGAGCATCAGGTCAGAGCGAATATTACAGCAAGGTAGCAGAAAAGGTGACAGATAAGTCTTACGACTTTACAACGATTGATGGCAATATGACAGTGTTTAAGGAGGTAGATGGTACCGACTGGCTTCTGGTTTCATATATTCCTAAAGATGTGGTACTTGCAGACCTTATTAATCTTAGAACTATTATGATTATAGTTGGAATCATCAGTGTAATTATACTCTGCATACTTGTTGAGCGTATGACACATGTTGTTGTAAAGCCGGTTAAGCAGATGACTAATGCGATTACACAGATGGCATCCGGTGACTTTACAGTGGCTATAGCGGCTAAGGGCAGGGATGAGATAGCCCAGATGGGTTACAGTATTCAGTCGTTTTTAGAGTCAATGAAGCAGATGATAGCCCAGATAGGCAAAGTATCAGACAGACTTAATGAACAGGCAGGTTCAAGCAAGAGCGTATCGGCTGAGATGAATATGGCTGCGGATATACAGTCAAAGTCTATGATGGAGCTTAATGATACAGTAGACCAGCTTTCGGTGTCTGTTAATGAGATAGCCCAGAATGCTACACAGCTTGCAGGAGTTGCTGCTGAAACAAAGCAGGATGGTGATTCTGTTGACAGCAAGATGAGGCAGACTGTAGAGGTATCTAAGAAGGGCAGACAGGATATGGAGCAGGTAGGCAATGCGCTTACAAGTATAGAAGAGTCCATAAGAAATCTTGAGAGTGCCGTTAATAAGGTTGGAGCTGCATCTAAGGAAATTGTCAATATTATCAAGCTTATTGGCGATATAGCAGATGAAACTAACCTGTTATCACTTAATGCATCAATAGAGGCAGCAAGAGCAGGAGAAGCAGGACGAGGCTTTGCAGTTGTAGCCTCTGAGATAGGTACGCTTGCGAATAACAGTGCTGAGTCCGTAGCTCATATTACTGAGCTTATCACAGAGATTAACAGACTTGTTGAAAATGCAGTAAGCCAGGCTGGAAGCAGTGTTGACGAGATAGCTGACAGTGCAATGCTCATACATACAGCAGTAGATACATTTAATACAATATATAACAATATTAATGATACTAATTCACTTATGGCTAATGTTGTTGAGAAGATTGGTCAGGTTGATGAGGTAGCAACTAATGTTGCGGCGATATGTGAAGAGCAGGCTGCAAGTTCGGATGAGATAATGGCAACATCTGAGTCTATGCTTGGACAGGCTAAGAATATTTCAAAGAACAGTGGACAGGTTGAGGTATCAGCGGAAGAACTGGCTGCATCAGCACAGCAGCTCTACAGCGAAATACAGCAGTTTAAGATCTAAAGTCTGTAAATACATATGGAGGTCAGACATGAAGAAAAAAGTATGTTTATTAATGTGTATAATAATGATAATTGGCTGTATGACTGGCTGCGGTTCTACAAGTAACGCATCGTCATCTTCCGCAGGAAGTGGAAGTGTCAAAATGCTTCTTACACTTGGAACAGCAGATGCTTTCAGAACACAGCTTGTTGAGAAGGCGAAGGAAACAGCAAAGCAATATAATGCACAGCTTGATGTATATGATGCAAATGGTTCTATTGAGAAGCAGGTTGAGCACATAAAGCAGGCTGTATCAGGAAATTATAATGTAATACTCTGTAATATGGTTGACAGTGATACAGCGCTTGAGTTAGAGGCACTTGCAGGTGACATTCCTATAGTATTCTTTAATACATCACCAGAAGACTCAAGACTTGAAGCAGGAAAGTATATGTATGTAGGTTCGGACGAAGAAACGGCAGGACAGTATCAGGCTGAGTATGTTCTTGATAAGTTAAAGTCATCATCACAGCTTAATATAGCTATAATAAAAGGACCATCAAGCCACTCTGCAACAAAGGGCAGAACCAATGCAGTCAGGGAAACACTTGATGCATCCGGCAAGAACATTAATTATGTGTTTATTGACCATGCAGACTGGGAACAGAGCCGCGCAGAGGAGCTTTATAATATATTTTTAAAGACAGGACAGAAGTGCGATGCTGTTATATGTAATAATGATACTATGGCACTTGGAATAGCAGATGCGTGCAGCAAGGCAGGCATAAGTTATCCTCTTATACTTGGAATAGATGCCACAAGTGACGGATGTAAAGCTATAGAGGCAGGAAGCATGTCATTTACAGTATATCAGTCAGCAAGCGGACAGGGCGAAAGACTTATCGAGGTTGCACAGGCGCTTGGTTCAGGCAGGAGTACCAAAGATATTGAAGGATTATCAGAGGATGGAAAGTATGTATGGGTTCCATTTGAGAAGGTTGATTCATCTAATGTTTCAAAGTATAAGTAATATTTGTCACGTTTAGGTGTTCACTGATAAGAAAATGTGTTATTATATGATGAAGCAGTGGTTTGGTATAAATCGCTGCTTCATCGTGTATAAAGGGTTATAGACGGATTAAATACAAAAAGAATAAAACAGGAGAGTATATTATGCCAGTATTTGACTTTAAAAATGCATCTAATTCATCAACATTTGAATGTACTTATACAACATTTAATTCAGATAACAATGTTGCAACACCAGAGTATCCAATATTTGTTCTTGATAACAAGGAACATAAGTGGGAAACTACATCAGTCGGAATGTTTGCTAATCCTTATAAGAAGACAGCATTTGAATTTCAGACAGAAGAGGGGAATATTCTTAGCAATATATTAAAGGTTGATGCAAGATTTACAGCACTTATCAAGTGGCTTGGCGAGAACAGAATTAAAGTTAAGCTTACAGGTGAGAATATTGAAGATGGATATGCTGTATACAGAATACAGGAGATTGCATTTAACAACAGCCAGAAGTTATCATCTGAGGATGGTTTCTTACAGTATATGATAGAAAGACTTCTTGAGAGCAGTATTATAGCAGAAAATGTTGATGAGGACCTTGACGAGTCGGGCGACAGCATGAAGCTTACAAGCATAACAAGTATATCTGATTTTCTTAATTGTGCTGGCATGACACTTCCTGAAAATATAAGACTGTGGGCAAGACGTAATCTTGCAGTTGCACGTTCAAGTGAAGTGACACCAGAAGAAAAAAGACATGCACAGAGAGCGCTTTCTATTATGCTTAATATCAAATGGAAGAGCAATTACTTTGAGTCGATAGACCCGGTTGAAGCAAGAAGAATACTCGATGAAGAACTGTTTGGTATGGAGTCAGTTAAGCAGCGTATTATAGAAACTGTTATTCAGATTAACCGTACACATACACTTCCTTCATATGGAATTCTGCTTATAGGACCTGCCGGAACAGGAAAGTCACAGATAGCATATCTTGTTGCCAAAATCCTTAAAATGCCTTGGACAACTCTTGATATGAGTTCTATTAACGATGCCGAGCAGCTTACCGGTTCATCAAGAATATACTCAAATGCAAAACCAGGTATTATTATGGAGTCATACAGCAACGCTGGTGAGTCTAATCTTGTATTTATTATAAATGAGCTTGATAAGGCCACATCTAGTAATGGAAATGCTAATCCTGCAGATGTGCTCCTTACATTGCTTGATAATCTTGGATTTACAGATAACTATATGGAATGTCTTATTCCTACATCCGGAGTATATCCTATAGCAACAGCAAACTATAAGGAACAGATAAGCGCACCGCTTCTTTCAAGATTTGCAATAATAGACATTCCAGATTATACAAGAGAAGAAAAGAAGACTATATTTACAAAGTTCTCACTTCCTAAGGTACTTAAGAAGATAGGGCTTCACGAAGATGAATGTACTATACTTGATGAGGGATTAGAGGTGGTTCTTGATATATTCAAGGATACTACAGGTATACGTGACCTTGAGCAGGCAGCGGAACATCTTGCAGCACATGCACTTTATCTTATCGAGGTTGAACATATGAAGAGTGTTACATATGATGCAGATATGGTAAGGGAGTTATTTGCGTAAAACAACTTGTTGTGCAAGATAAAAACAAAAAATATATATAAAGCAACAGAGAAATATATGCTAGGTTTAAGGAAAATGTGAAGCCTTGAAATGCATATAAAAAGTAACAGAGAAATATAATATATGCTGGATATTAGGCACGAAAACTATGTGAAATTGGTATGACCGATGGAGGAACAGATAAATATATGTTAGGTTTCAGGAATATCGAAGATAATACATATAATGATATCAGGGAAAAGTCTCTTATGCAGTGGCTTGATGATATGTCAAAGCATGAGGATATCGCGGTAAGAGGCGGTGTCAAGCTTGCGAGGGAATATTATTCTTATCTTAAGGCTGAAAATGACAGACTTAAGGAGGAGAGCAGGTTAAAGAGCGAATATCTTAAGAAAGTAGCAGCAAAGAAATAAAATGTGTGAACGAAAATATATTTGTAAAATTATAAGTAATATTATTGCGATTATTCTGGTGGCTGGTATTATGACATACATGTCAGGCTGTGGAAAAAAGCAGGTGGATACTGCTAATATGGCAGATACTAGTATTAATGACAGTCAGTTAGTAGAAGATAAAGTAAGCAGCCAGAGTATGCAGTCAGAAGATAATTCGCCGACTATGGCAGAAGAAGAGACAGAAACAGAAAGTGAGCCGGAAGACCAGACAGAAGAAACAGAAAATACAGAAACTTCGCAGGATAGTGAAAGTGAAGCTTCTAGTAATCAGAAGGAAAATGTATCATCTGGAGGTACTTCTTCATCTGAAATAGAAGACAGTCAGGACAATGGTGATAATAATGCCCCAGAGGATAATAGTGATAGTGACTCTGGTTCACAATATGATGATAACAGAATAACTATATGCATAGATCCCGGTCATGGTGGAAGCAATGAGGGAACCAAGGAAACTTATGATGGTTCACTTATTAAGGAAAAGAATATAACTATGGCAATATCAAGAAAGCTGAAGTATTATCTTGAACAGAATGATAATATAAGAGTAGTTATGACAAGGAATTCCGACAGTGATGTAAGTCTTAGTGGACGTATTGATTATGCCGCGAGCAATAATGCTGATTATGTAATTTCAGTCCATATAAACAGTAAAAGTCAGGATGTTATAGATGCCAGCGGTTGTATGGTGCTTATGAGCTGTAGCAGATATCAGCCGGCTAATGCAAGATTTGGCAGTATATATGACAGGGAAAAAAGTCTTGCGTATTCTATCTTGTTAAGACTTAACAGTATCGGTATACCTATAGCGAATGATACATGGAATCCAGATGAGTATCAGGATGGAATTCTGCAAAGAGTGAATACAGCAGATGAATTATATCCAGATGGTTCTATGGCTGATTATTATGGTCTTATCAATGAGGGAACAAGAGCAGGTATTCCAACAATTATAGTTGAACATGCATTTTTAAGTAATGCAGGTGATTACAGAAACTACTTAAGTTCAGATGCACAGCTTGATGCACTTGCGAGGGCAGATGCTGCAGGAATACTGGATGTAGTGCTTAGATAATTAGGCGCCGTTATGTGAAAAGCATAGCGGCGTTTTTACGTGTAATGCGTTTTAAGCATAAAAATGTATTAACAATAGGTATTAGACATAGAGGATATAATAAGCTACATTAAATATGAGATACATGGTCAAAAATCCTTTTGAACCTAACATCAATATGTTATATTAATATATTTCATATATAAGCTATTGACTTAGAGTTAACTCAAAGCAGTATTATATGTATGAGATAAGCATTTATGATTAATCAGATTACTCCATGCTCCAC
>OOAD01001718.1_pt1 | contig 11350 bp, 9 predicted proteins | sample 1671151 | NCBI WGS metagenome assembly OOAD01 (sample SAMN06348127, study PRJEB24527) | human gut metagenome | biome: human gut; feature: ankylosing spondylitis patient; material: feces | host: Homo sapiens | place: China | collected 2015-10
TTTTCCACATCCAGAAGGGCCGATAATCACAACCACTTCTCCTTTTTTCACGGAAATATTTATGTTTTTCAACACTTTTGTATCTCCATAGCATTTACTTAGATTTTTGATGTGTAATATTTCATCCATATCAGTTCTCCCATCGTTTTTCAAGATATTTTGAAAGGCAGCTGATCGGCCAGCAAGCAATAAAATACAGGAGAAAAACCGTTGCAAATATTGCAAATGCTGCATTTGGAGCAGTCTTACGGTTTGCTTCTATAATCTGCTGTCCTACTTTGAGCACCTCCACGATTCCAATCATCATAACAAGACTTGTTGTCTTGATCATTCTAGTGATCAAGTTGATTGAAAGCGGAATCATCCGTCGAATAATCTGTGGAATGATCACATATTGATAAGTCTGTCTCTGGTCCAGCCCCAGCGCTTCGCTACTCTCATACTGAATCTTCGGAACGCTAAGCAGAGATCCTCTGACTAAATCTGCCATCTCTGCGGTTCCCCAGAATACAAATACAATGATTGATGCGGTTTCTGCGTCCATATTGATTCCCATTGCCTTGGTAGCTCCAAAATATACAATGAATAACAATACCAGCTGTGGCATGATACGCACGATCTCCAGATAAACTCTGGTAACTGCCTGAATGATCCTGTTTTTTGATGTCATGATCATTCCTAGTAAAATTCCGAATGCCATACTGAGAACAACTGATATCAGGCTGATTCGAAGTGCTACCCAGACTCCCTGCAAAAGCCGGATCATATTATTTCCTTTTAATAAAATCTCAAATCCCATCTTATCAATCTCCAAACATACGATATCTTGCTTTGTGCTCAACCAGGGTTCCAAGAACAGAAACCGGTAACAGCATAATGATATAAAATCCTACAAGCATAACCAGACACTCTGTTGTATTATAATATTGTCCGATCAGATCCTTTGCAGTAAACATCAGATCCATCAGGCTGATTGCTGAAAACACACTGGTTTCTTTTAATAAGAAGATGATATTTGCAACAATCGCCGGTACACTGATAGAAAATGCCTGTGGAAGAATCACCGACCGAAACATCTGCAAACGGTTCATCCCCAATGCCAGTGCTGATTCCATTTGCAGCACCGGCACTGCCTCAAGCCCGCTTCGAAAACTCTCTGCCATGTAGCTTCCACCTAAAAGCCCTAATCCCACAGCTCCGCATACTTCCGCGGATATAGACAATCCAACCTTTGGAAGTCCAAAATAGATAAAGAATAGCTGGACTAAAAGTGGTGTGTTTCGAAAGATTTCCACATACACTTTAACCGCCTGTGCTAAAACCGGAATTTTAAAATGCAAAATAAATGCTGCAACAATTCCTATCAACAGTGATAAAACAATTCCTATCCATCCTATTTTAACTGTCAGGAAAAATGCCTTGACATACATTGGCATGTACTCAACTATTACATCAAAATCCATGTTATTTTGTTGCACCGCCTTCGATCACTAATGTATCTTCGTAATCTGCACCATAAGTATCAAGCAGTGTTGCCTCATAATCTGCATGGAAGAAGTTTTCTTCTCCAAGGCTCTCAATTTCAGCATTGATCCAGTCAAGTAATGTGCTGTTACCTTTTGTTACAGCCGGTGCAATACTCTGCTGATCTCCAAGAGATGAAATTCCGACTACATATCCCGGATTCTCTTTCGCATAAGCAATAACCTCTGTGTTATCGTTCGCCCATGCAACACCTGTTCCATTCTCAAATGCTGTCTTTGCTGCTGCATAAGTATCAAATTTCTGAAGTTTAATGTCCGGTTCATTCTGTTCCAAATAAGTCTCTGCTGTAGTTCCTGAAATTACAATTACCTGGTCATCTGCTCCAATCTGATCCAGACTTGTGATCACACGATCCTCATGAGATACTACACCGAGTGCTACATTCATATATGGAAGTGCAAAGTCTACTTTTTCAGCACGTTCGTCTGTAACAGTGAAATTAGCAAGAACGACATCCACCTTCCCTGTCTCTAAATACTCAACACGATTTGCCGCTTCTGTAGACACGTAATTGATCTTCACACCAAGATCTTTTCCAAGACGTTCTGCAAAATACACATCATAACCCTGATAATCCCCATTATCATCTACATAACCAAATGGATTTTTATCAGAGAAAACTCCAATATTAATCTCACCACTTTCTTTGATTTCATCTAATGTTCGATAAGCCTGATTTCCTTTATCGGATGTCTTTTCGACTCCGCATCCTGTTAAAGCAACTACTCCTAATGATGTAGCTAAAACTCCTGTTACTAACTTTTTGAATAAATTCTTTTTCATCTTCTCGATTCTCCTTTCAGTTCATGAATTGGATTATATTCCTATAAACCTACTATGTCAATAGGTATTATATTTTTTTAGAAAAAAAGACTCTTTTCAGAATATTACCGAAAAAGAGCCTTTATTCCCATTATATTTCTACATTTTTATTAAACTTCTATTAATTTATGGTAGGACAAATAGTTTTTTGTAAATGTCAACACCGGCAATCAATAAAAGTGTTCTTCATCTCATAACAACTTGTAATTGTCTTATGCTGATCCCAGAAAAACATATCTGCCCCTCCTTTTAACGTTCTATTTAGAACGACTATATAAGGTTGCATCTTTTTTGTCAAGCCTGACCGATAACAGACAAAATAATCCAAAAAAGAAACGAAAGTGATAGCTGTCAATGATTTCACATCAACAGCTATCACTTTCGTTTCTTTTTTATATCTACTATTTTCTAAGATTTTAGTTGTTAGAATAGAAGGAACCCATATAACGGATATATTCATCATCTGTTTTATTTGCCTGCCAATTATGAACATTCGCTTTGTTGTGCTCACCTGCAATAACAGAAAGAGATTTTCCAAGATTGTCAAACGCTTCCTCTACACAAGCTTCCGGTGTCATAGCTGCTTTCATAACAGCTTCTCCTGCCGGTCCTCCCGGAAGATTGCTTAACAGACTTGGAGTGATTGTTGTTCCCAATGTAATAACTTCGACGTCTACATTGGTGCTCTCACACTCTGCAGCCACAGCCTCTGTCAGTTTCTTAATATAAGACTTGCCTGCTCCATACTGTGCGTTATATGGTGAACTGCTGATTGCTGTCAAAGAAGATACATTGATTACAGCTCCACGATCCTGCTTTGCAAAGATTCCCATATAATGATAGAAACATTTCAAGAATGTCATAACATTAACATTAATCATCTGCTCATGCTTCTCCCATGGAGTGTCCTGCAGTTTTCCAAATGTATGGAAACAAGCAACATAGCTCATAAATCCCATGTCAAGATCTTTTGTCGCCTCAAAAATCTTGTCTGTGCAGTCAGACTGCGCAAAATCAGCACGGATAACCATATGATCTACACCATATGTTTCACTGATGTTCTTTCCAAGTTCCTGAAGTTTCTCTTCTCTTCGACCTACCAAAACAACACTCATTCCCTCGGATGCTATCTTCTCTGCAAATGCCTTTCCAACACCTTCTGTTGCTCCAAGAATAATACCCCATTCACCATACTTTTCTCTTAAAGTCATTACTTTTTCCTCCTAATTTGCCGATTTAAAAACCGAAATATAATATAACATATATTATTAAAAATAACAATCAGAAATAGTATTTTTCAACATTATTCGTTATTATTACTAGAAAAGATGTCAGCCACCTCACTAATAATAATAAACGCTGTTGGATCAATGTCATGAACAATATCTTTCATTCGAATCACCTGATATCTGTTCACCACAAAGTACAACATTGCTTTATCGCGATTGGAGTATCCGCCTTTGGCGCTGACACGCGTAATACCGCTTCCAAATGTTTCTGTCAATGCTTTGCAAATCTCATGCGGCCACTCTGTCACGATTACCGCACATTTTGCCCTGTCAATACCTTCCACTATAAAGTCAACTGTCTTCAATGCAGCAGAATAAGCAACGATAGAATACAATGGAAGTACCCAGCTCTCAAGCACACAGCCACAAATGACATATAAAATAATATTATATACCATAACAAATGTTCCTACCGTAACACCTGCACGTTTTGCAAAAATAACTGCCATTACTTCGATACCGTCCATCGCACCGCCATAGCGAATCGCAAGACCACTTCCAATTCCGGAGATCACACCTCCAAACAGCGCACATAGCAGTAAATCTGTTCCCGCAAGTGGCGAAGCAATACTGACATCAATTGGAAATATATTTGTTATCAGCCATGCAAACAAAGAATAGATTCCAACTGTGTAGATTGCATAAAATGTAAAAAGTCCACCCTGCTTCTTTAATCCAACAAGAAATAATGGAATATTCAGAATCAGCAAGAATAATGACAATGATAAGCACGAGGGTGTTATCTGTTCGAGTAACATAGATGTTCCTGAGATACCACTGTCATACAATTTTACCGGTGTCATAAAAAGTGTAATGCCAAAAGCGTTTATCATTCCGGCAACCGTAAGCATCAAAAGATTTACAATTCGAGGTTTCTGGGTCTGTCTCATTTTAAGCGCTCCTTTTTCGTTATAATTTTGTCAATCAGTTTCGATTTCTAAATCATACCATATTAGTAGACATATTTCCAGCCCATATAGGTAACATGCATTTGTTCCAGTTTCTGCAATGCCTTCATATACGCCATCAGTCTTTTATACTGATCATCTCCAAGACTATGAATCTGCTTCAATATCTTAATATTTGACCTGGTAACTTCATAATCCATATCTGCATCTTTATATTCCGGATCAATTCCTTTACCCGTCAAAAGCTGTTCCGGTGTAATATCCAATACGTCACATATGGATAACAGATAATTTGCTTTTGGATTCGTCTTTTTCTTTTTCAGTCACTGATGTTGCTTGTTGCAATCCCGGTTCTTCTCGACAGTTCCAGCTGGGTCATGTTCTTCTGCTCCATTATGTAAAAGCTTCTTAAAATTTATTACAATCATCGCCCCGTCTCCTTGCAAGATCTATATGAGGAAACCACGAGAAAGCATAGGATTCGTCCTCCTGAAGGTATGAGTGCCCATGATATCAAACTCATGAGTGACAATGACCTTTTGGATATGGACTATTTTCTTCATGAATTTGATGATGATGACGATTTTGGTGAAGAAGGCTTTTATCTTTTCTAACAATCGTCTATTTCCTATGCCTCTTTTTTTATGAAGCATTTTTTTACCTCTGCTTTAAACAAAGGACTTTCCTAATATATAAAAAAAGAGCTTCAGGATCTCGGTGTTACCAAAATCCCAAGCTCTAATAAAATCCAGAATAGAATAGAAAATCTTGAATCTGAACAGGTTGCTACTGTCCGAGAAAAACAGGAATTGCAGAAAAAACAGAAGACACTAGATATCATCCAACAGAATTTCACAGCACTGCTCAATGCTCCTCAAATATCAAACAACGATATCAATCGTACCGTTGCACCACCACTTCAACATTAATATTAGAAACGTTTTAAACCGTATAACACAAGAAAACTGATTCCACCGCAATGGATCAGTTTTCTTTAAATAATGCCTACTTCATTTTTCTCTTTTTATATAATCCTACAATCAAACCAAGACTAACAATCGCTATTAAAAACCATGCAACTATATTTGTTGTATCTCCGGTTTTTACCGTGTTTATTATTTTCTGAATACTATTTGGCTTATCAGGTTTTGAAGGTGCCGGATCCTTTGGCTTGTCTGGATTGTTCGGTGGTGTTTCTGGTGAAACCCATTCAGCTTTTGGCTCTATCGTTACATTATATTCTACATTCCCATTGATTTCAGATGGAATATTAACAAGGAATGGCGCAGATTCAAATTTATCTGTACCACTTTCCACATTTCCAATCTGCGCAATCAGATAAATTCCTTCATCCAATCCTCCAAAACTCGTGCGTCCCGAACTATCTGTTTCTTGCATTAAGCCGGAAATATCATTTTCCTTCGCAAATGCAAACAATTGTTTTGCCTGTTTTTCTCTTGCTTCTGCACTGGTATCTTGTAATGATATACCTGAATCTTTAAAACTATCTTCCCAGACCAGCTCATTATTTTTCATATATTGAATTGGAATTATCGAGAACTTTGCTCCGGAAAGAGTCACTTCTTTATCCGAACTATTTCTCCCCTTGTAAATAATTTGAATGCTTCCTGTTCTGCTTCCTGCTTCAGCATGGATTGTTGAAATATCTATAAAATTACCGACAAGAAAAAGCATAACGAATAAAATAATGTGAATACTTCTTATCTTCTTTCTCACCTTACTTTCCTCCTTTTTCTATCTCGTATACTATAAATTATAGCAATCATCAGCCCTATAAAAATCACTATAATTGTTACAATCAGCACTTTAGCAGTAAAAGATAACTCTGGTTTTATATTTGTATCAGGCTCTTGCTTTGTTGCCTCTTCATAAGGTATTCTCTCTCCACGAACTAAAAGTCTATGTGTATTGATTGCAAATGGTGTACAAGTAACAAGTGTTGCATAATCCTTACCTGGTTCAATGGACAAGCTATCTGTCTCTTGTGGCAAAACCGTTAATATCTGATCAATCTGATATGCCAGGGTTTCATCTAAGACTTTAATGTAAAAAATATCCCCTACTTCCAGTTTATCTATATTGGTAAATAGTGTTTTTGTCGGAAGACCTCTATGTCCTGTCAGAACTGTATGTGTACTTTCTCCACCTACTGGAAGAGATGTACCCCAGAAATGTCCGACACCTGTCTGCAGAACAGCTTCATTTGTTCCGTGATAAATTGGAAGTTCTATATTAATCTTAGGAATACGAATGTATCCCATCATTCCAGAACCATCTACATTCAACAGACTCTCGTATCGTTCATCTACTTCTGGTTCCGTTTGGGAAAATGGATCAATCAAATCAATGTTTCCCAACATTTCCTGATTGTATGCTCTTGCATCCGCAAGCATCTGTTCCTTTTCTGCATGACTTAACTTTACACTTTTCTCATCATATTCAGATACTACTTTTGAACCATTCTTTTCATTCAAGTATCTGCTGTATGTCGGATATAATAAAACGGCGAATGCAACCAAAAGCACAAGTAAACGAATAATATCTTTTATTGTAATCTTACCTTTTTTCTTACTTTTCATTGCATTCTCCCTATCGTTATATCGGAACTGCGGCTATCCAAAAGGATACCCGCAGATTCCATTTATTCTGTCTTATGTTTCTTGCCAATTATTCTTAACATTATGCTGCTTTTCTTTTATCACGGATAAAGCTTACTACTACACCAAATACAAGGATTGCAGCGATAATACCAAATGCGATTGCACCTTTACCACCAGTTGATGGAAGAAGAGAACCTGTGCTGTTTTCGATATCGATGATCTTATCAGCTTCGTCATTGTCATCTTTGGAAAGAGTCCATTCTGTTTCATCACCTGTTGTACTCTTTGTAATGACAATTTTTACATCTTTTGCCAGTTTGTTATAACCCTCTGGAGCTTCTGTCTCTACTAAATAGTATGTTCCTTCTGCAAGACCATTGACATGAAGATTGCATTCATTCTCGCCAATTTTTGTAGCCGCAGATTCAAATACTGTGTTTTCAGATGTTGGATCTACTACATAGTTTCCATCTGTTCCAGTAACTTTAATAGCCTGTCTTGTAGCCGCATCTTTTTTATATTCTGTTTCTGTATAAAGGCTAAATTTTGCACCTGCTAATAATTCAGTTGTTTTATGATCTGTTTTCTTAATGTTCAGTGGATATGTAGGTGTTTTTGCTTCACTTGGTGTTGTCTCTGTTGTATTGTCTGGATCATTACCATATTCCAATTTAGCGCTGTTCTTTTCTGCTACAACAGCCTTATCATTTACTTTTGCATAATATGTTACATTAAATTCTTTGCCTTTATTTCCCTGATTCTCTCTAACCCATGAGGACAGGTCAAGTGTCATCTTTCTATGATTGACTGTATCCAGTGTTGCTGTTGTAGGTGCTTTAGATGCATCTGTTACATCTGTATCTTTAAAAGCAACTGTAACCTTAACTGTTGTAGCATCTTCTGCAAGTGCAGTTCCATTAACATCATTCACAAAATCAAGACCATTCGATAATGTATCGTTAATTTTGTATGTATACTGAGCATATCCTGTAGTATCCGGAATAGAACCTGTTACTGTATAGGTAACTACATTTCCGATTTCTACTGAAGTTTTGTCTGCCTTTTTCTCGATGCTTGGAGCTTCACTTTTCAGATTAACTGTAGCTGAATCAGAGTCAACTGTTACTAATGAAGCCTGAATCTGTTTTCCACCGGTTACATATACAAGATAATAACCGTATGCTAAGTTTGAAAAATCATAAGAATCTTTGTTTGTATCTGCGAGTTTTCCAGAGTTTGCTGTTGCTGTTACCTTATTTGTTAATGCGTAAGTTGTAAATGCATTGGCAAACTTCTGTACTTCAGTAGAGTCATTTTCTCCAAGTTTTGCTACTTCATCCGCATAATCTGCATCTGTAGAAGTGTCAGTAATAGTGCTACTTCCAAGTGCTGATTTAATTGCATCTTTGTAACCAGTTGCAGTATTTATCGTATAAGCATAGTTCTTTGTGGCTCCACTGCCAGATTCTGTTACATCAAATAATTTATACAGGTAAATTGTCTGTCCGGTGAGTGTCTGTCCTGATTTTACATTTACTGTAAGTTTTCCTGTTGTTGTGTCGTCTGCGGCAAATGCCGTTACTGCCATAGCCATTGTCATAATTGCTACCAGCAGCATTGCCATGATTTTCTTCATTCTTTTCATAGCTGTTTTCTCCTTTTCTTTGGAATAAAGTTTTTATAGCTGTTCTGCCTTCTGATTTTCTTTGCTTTTTTTGCATCGCATTGCAAGATAAATCAGTAAGAGCAGGATACCTATCAGGTAAATAAGATAGCTTCCATAACCTCCTGTATCCGGGAGTCCTGGAAAATGTCTGTTGGTTATATTGAACGTAAATCCATCATCGGATGTATTTACCGTTGTTGTATAACCATCCACTTTTGCTTCTGTGATGGAATACGTGTAATAATAAATTTCATCTCCATCTGTCTTGTATGCCGGGAGTTCCTTTATCACCTCCTGCCATTTAGATTTATCGATGGAACCTTCTATTTTGTAACTCTCGTAACCTGGTACTGTTTCTGTCAATTCATTTCCTGCCTTATCTTTCCAGGTACGTGATATTGTTACCGTAATACTGTTTGGTCTTGAATTATCAAAATTGTTTAAATCCTTCCAAACTTTATTTATTGTCAGTTTGATGTTCTCATCACATGGATCCTGTGACTCGGATGGTTCCGGTGTATCACTATCTCCCGTGTTCAATGTTGTTTTGGTATCTGACATCAATACTGCTTTTGCCGACGATTCATATGCTTTCAGTTCTGCTGTCGTAGACGATGTATCATCTGTCAGCTTTGCATTTTTCAAAGTATCATAGCTTTTTACCGAATTCATATGGCCCAATGTGTAAATATCCCATCCACTGGAAGCGTCTTTTTCATAGCTGAGATTCAACCTGTCTGAATTCTTTTTGATCTGATCCAGTGTCTTCTCCAGCTTTCTATAAATACGGTAATTGTTGTCCTCACCTTCCACTTTTTCCAATGTGTTGAACTTATATTGTGAATCTAATTTACTTATTCCGCTAAATGGTCCGACAAGATCTTTTGTTCCACGAACCACATCACAGTAATACATGTTGTTATTCTTCAAAAGTCCTTCATCGTTGAATCCAACAAAGCCACCACTTCGTCCGTCTTTAGCATCACCATCATCGTTATTTCCGGCTCCACCGGCATAGACATCATATCCTTGACTGACACCGTAGACATTGCTATCTGTGATTTTTGTTCGATTGGCCTTGATCAGACTCACACTGATATTGGATTTGGCATCATTATCATTCAAAAGTCCATTTTCGTCGCATGGAAGTTTGATGGATGAATCTCCGATCGTAATAATTGCAAGGTCTGTCTGTTGATTGTTATCCGTTGACTTCTTTGAAAGTCTTACAGATATATCCAGTCCAAGCAGATTTACATGAAGCAGTTTGCCATCATACAGTGCATCCACTTTAATAATTCCAAGATTAATCTTCAGAAGATTGGAGTCCTGGATTTTATCCAGATATAATGCTTTTATAAGTTCATTAACAAGCGAGAATATTACATTCACTGCTCCTGAATCCAGCTTCAGATCTGCAAGATAAGCGAAACTTGTTCGTCCTGCAAATCCGCCGGCTGTTCCACCTGACGCTACCTGTTTCAGTCCAATTTTCTGGTTCGTTTTGTCACCTGCTGTACAATTCGACATTCTTGCAAGATTGGCATATCCGATAAATCCTCCGGCAATCTGCTCATCTCCATTTGTACTCTGCACGGTGTAACCGTCATCCGTTCCTGTAACTGCACAGTCATCAATGTGAGAACCAAAAATGTCCATAACTCCAAGAGCTCCACCAAGTAACTGTCCTGTATTATCTCCAAGAACATCGATCTTATCTGCCTTAACCACTCCGCTCTTTCCAGAATAGCCTACAAATCCACCGACACTATTTAAACCTCTTACATTACTTAAATCCGTTACTTTACTGTTTTTCACAGAACCATTTAACAGTGAGCCACCAAAACCTCCGGCCGTTCCGCTATATGTAACCTGATTGTTCTGTCCAGATTTTATTGCTGTGTTTGCACTGACACTTAAGCCAGCATCTTTACTTCCGTTTACAGTTCCGTAATATACATAACTTCTAAATGCATCCAGCACATCGGTTCTTCCAAGCTTTAATAATTTATCAAGAAGCGAGGTTTCATTTCCTGCACTGATATTGGCAACTCCGGCTACGTCAGCAACACCGAAGCATCCTCCGGCATATTCACCTGCGACTACGGAACGGATATTCTGTACAGAAACTCCTGCCTCTTTCGTACCCTTCTCACCGAGTACAGTTCCTTCCAGATTTCCGGCAAATCCTCCGGCTGCTTTTGCATAAGAAGTGTTATTACTTCTACTTGCGTAAGCACCATTTACGATGATTCCCCAGTCGTCCCAGGATTCCACATCTGCATAACGGATCGTTGCGACTGTAGCATTTAATACTTTTATCAAATCTGACGGTGTACTTAACAGTTTATTCAGAAGCTGGCTGAGCAATCCTTCTCCTGCAGTTGGATTCAGTGTTGCTACACTTCCTGGTCTAGAGCTTCCGACGAATCCACCGACATAACTTCTTCCGTCAACTCGTCTCAACTTTGTAACCTTGCAGCGTGCATCTTTTTCGCC
>OOAD01001724.1_pt1 | contig 11320 bp, 8 predicted proteins | sample 1671151 | NCBI WGS metagenome assembly OOAD01 (sample SAMN06348127, study PRJEB24527) | human gut metagenome | biome: human gut; feature: ankylosing spondylitis patient; material: feces | host: Homo sapiens | place: China | collected 2015-10
ATTATCAGATGCCACCTTTTCATATTCCTTCTACCTTTTCACTTTCTGCCTTCTCAGCCATCAATTCCTGACTTCGGTTTACCTTGAAAATTTTATAGACCTCAAAATGCCTTTCGATAGCATCCCGGTAACCCTTCTCGTCCCCTTTCTTGATAAAGTCCAGCAAATCAGCATGAGTAGCTATCCGACCGCTTTTGCTCATTTATAGGTTTCAAATAATCCTTGAATTTCTCTTTCACATAGACAAGTATAGGATGAATGATTTCCTGAAATTCAGATATGATTTTATTCCCGGTGATTTTATATAGTTTCGTATGAAAAGCCGATTCACTAATTAACGCGTATTCGTTATTTTCAAAAACGATTCCCATTTTTACGATTTCACTCAGTTCCTCAATATCTTTAGGAGTTATCTTACGGAAAATATCAGTTGATATTCCTATTTCAAGTGCAATTCTGAAATCCAACAAATCCAAAATTGTTTCTTCACTTAAAACACGGGGATCTATCACTCTTTTCATTCCTCCCAAAATGGAAGGCTCTGTCAGAACCATCCCCTTACGGGGACGTGCGTGAATCAACCCCATCATCTTCAGACGGCTCAGTGCCTCTCTGACAACACTCCTTGCAACTCCCAGTTCTGCAGCCAGACTATTCTCATTAGGAATAGAATCCCCGCGTCCTAAATCATTCTTTTTGAAATAGGTAAGCAGGCTGTCTTCTACCTGATCAATTAACGTTGTTTGATTGATTTCTATCTTCATATCATTAGATTTTTATTATTTGTATTATTTGTCCGACAAATAATACAAATGCAATATTAAGAGATTTTTTTTAGAATGCAAGAAGAAAACAATAGAAAAATAAGCATATGTGTTGAAAAACATACTTTAGAACACAAACGAAAAAGAATTAGGAAATTAGATATACTTGTGAAAAATAGAAGGAAACTAAAAAGCATAAAAAAAGGCTATCTATCCCAGACAGCCAATCTTTTTGTTAACCTTAAATCTAATACTATGAAAAACACATTGCAAAGATACGGACTTTCAGCATATCTCCAAATTTTCGGAGTAAAGCAACGCATCTTATAACATGGTTTAATAAAAGTAATAGTCTCGTTAACATTTAACATAAATCAAATTGGATATTAACGAATATCCTATTGAGTGATTCAGAGATTATTCATATCGTAAAGAGCGGGCAGGTTTGCTCATTATTATCTTTATGGTCTGGAAAGCTACTGTTATAAATGAGATAAACAACATTAGCAATACAGGCATAATAAAGAACCATGCTTTCAAATCTGTGCGGAAAGCATAATGGCTCAACCAGGCATTCATACTAAACCAAGCTAGTGGCAAAGCAATAACAACTGCTATCAGAATTAACAGAAAGAATCCCTTAACCAACTGATAGAAGAGTGTCCAACGGGAAGCCCCAAGAACTTTACGTATCCCCATTTCTTTGGTACGTGTGGAACATGAAAACATGACCAGTACCCAAAGTCCCAAACAGGAAATGAAAATAGCCAAACCGGTAAAAGCGCCAATCATTACACCAAACACCTCATCCTGACGATACTGGTGGTCGAAGAATTGGTCGAGGAAAAAGTAATCGAAACTGGAATCCGCAAAATATTGATTCCAAATCTCATGCACCTGTGATACCAATTCACGAGGATCACCGGAAGTCATTACGATAGAGATATAACGTTGTGGTAACCAGGCAATCTTATCTTTATGAATCAACATGATAGGTGTATAATTCTTGCTCAATGCCTGTTGGTGATAATCTTTCACTACCCCAATCACCTGCATTGGCTCCTCTATTGTTTCAACAGATATTTCTTCACCTATGACACTCTCATAATCTGTATAACCCAATGTCCGTGCTGCCGTTTCATTGATAACTAATTTATTTACATCATCCCCATAATCTTCCGAAAAGCCACGTCCGGCTACAAGTTCCAACCCGTAAGCATCCATATAATCAGGATCACAACTAAGCATCTCGTACAACCGATTCTGTTTCAAAGCATCATGCGTTCGCCGATTGGACAGGAACATGGCAACCTCCTCTCCCGGAACCGAACCCGAACAAGTGACTTTCGACACCAACGGAAGCTTTCTTATCGCTTTACGCATTGCTTCCATCTTTATCTTCATTCCTTCTGTCGGACCGGGAAACTTCACAACCAGAATCCGGTCGGTCCTTACTCCTAACGACTGACGGCGCATATAGTTAAGTTGTGCAAATACAATCAATGTGCCGCATAGCAAAATCATAGATGCCGTATACTGCACAACCACCAACAATTTACGGGTACGTTCTCCCGAACGTCCATTTTGGAACTTACCTTTTAATAACATAATAGGCTTTTTGCGGAGCAATGCACGTGCCGGATAGTAACCCGAAACATAAACACCGCACACAAACAACAAAAATACGGACAAACCCCAATATCCTGTAAGCCAGACTGAGAAACTCACTGTCCGCCCTACCAACAAATTAAAAGCCGGAAGCAGCATTTCGACCAGCCCCACAGCTATCACAAAGGCAATAAGGTTCATCACCAACGCCTCGAACAAGAATTGACCGACCAATTGTTGCGGAAAAGCCCCCACTACCCGTCGTACCCCCACTTCCTTGGCACGTTCCATCGAACGGGCAACAGTCAAATTGATATAATTAATCCAAGCAATAACCAGTATAGCCACTGCAGCGAAAACCAATGCGATAATAGCCGAACGGTTCCCTTTTTGTTCGGCCTCATAGCCCAACTGCGGTGTGAGATGAATATCCTCCAATGGAACTAAACGGACACCCCATGTCTTATTCTTCAAAGCCTCTTCCGTTTTATACTTTTCCGCCATCCCGGGAAAAGCGCGTTCAATCTCTTCTTTCCGTTCCTGCGAATCCAGTAAAACGTAGGTATATGTTTCGTGTTTATACCAATACTCTTGTACCCATTTAGGCAATGACTTATACGACAAAAGGAAATTATAATGTATATGTGAATTGGATGGCATTTCCTTCATCACTCCGGTCACCTCACAGGAAACCTTTCCTATGTTGCTGTTAAAAACAAGTATCTTCCCCATAGGCTCTTCATCACGGAAATACTTATGGGCAATGCGTTCGGTTATCACTACTTGCCCGGGCATAGAAAGACAAGAAGCACGGTCACCTTTCAACAGTTCGAAGTCAAACAAACGGAAAAAGCCGGGATCGGCATAGGCTATTTCGTTTTCACGCAGGCACAGTTCTCCATATTTCACCAGTTGTTCCGGTTGGAACAAAGATGCAATCCGGGTATAGTCTTCGATTCCGGCAAGATTCTCCTGCATTGCCGAACCATATCCGAAAGAGCTGCTTGCCCAATAATCGGTCAGTACCTCTCCCTCGTAAAATGTACTTTGTACACGGTAGATACGGTCATGCTTCGCATGCATTTTATCAAAACTGAATTCAAAGGCCACATAAGTAAGAATCAGCAATGCCGATGCCATACCGACAGCCAGCCCGAATATATTAATGAAACTGAACTTTTTCCGTTTCATCAGATTCCGCCAGGCACTATTCCAATAATTTCCTATCATAGGGTTTCATTTTTAACCGGTGTTATTTTTTCCATCGGACGATTAATATTCTCTGCTACAATTTGCCCATCCAGCAATTGGATGACACGATGTGCATACATTGCATCCCGTTGGGAGTGGGTAACGATAATGACAGTAGTTCCTTGGCGGTTCAAATCACTCAATAACTCCATTACTTCTATTCCATTCACTGAGTCCAGGTTGCCAGTAGGTTCATCGGCAAGAAGCAATTTACAATCCGTCACTACGGCACGGGCAATAGCCACACGTTGCTGCTGCCCACCGGACAGTTGCTGGGGATAGTGGTTGACACGATGCAACAAATTCACTTTTTCGAGTACCTTGTTGACCCTTGCTTTACGTTTTCCGGCTTTGATACCCATATAAATAAGAGGCAACTCCACGTTTTCATACACAGTCAGTTCATCAATCAAGTTAAAACTCTGGAAAATAAAACCGAGGTTGCCTTTCCGAAGGGCAGTAAGCTGGTTCTCGTTCATTTTGTCCACCTGCTTCCCCTCAAAAGAGTAAGATCCGGAAGTAGGAGAATCGAGTGTACCCAAAATATTCAGCAGGGTTGACTTACCGCATCCCGAAGGCCCCATTATAGCAACAAATTCCCCTTGTTCCACCTGCAAGGTAACTTCATTCAATGCCTTTGTCTGCACTTCTTCGGTTGTGAAGAGTTTTGTCAGTTTTTCAGTTTTAATCATAATCAGTTCAATATTTATTTGTTATTCATATTTCAAAATACGCATCGGCTTCAGGCGAATTATACGCCATACTTGTTGGAAGACAGTAAGAAATGCAATCATCAGCAACAATACGAAAGTAACTGCATATATCCACCAAGACAACGAAATATGAAAAGCATATGTTTCCAACCAGCCTTCCATCAACACTGCCGATACAGGAATGCCAATAATAGATGCCAATACAGTGAGTAGCATCAGCTCCTTAGTTAAGACAAAGAACAGGCTGCTTTTATTTGCGCCAAGTACTTTACGGATACCCACTTCTTTCAAGCGCGACAAGGTTGAAAACAGCGTTACAATCCACAATCCAAGACATGCCACAAACACAGCAAGCAAAGCAGCACCGGCAAATATCCAACCGAAATTACAGTCTGATTTATATAGGAAAGTATTCAAATCATTTAAAAAGAAATAAGAGAATAAAGAAGTCGGAAAGTATTCATGATACAGTTGCCTAATCTCTGCTAAAACACTATCTTCTCCCTCACCTGTCAGGCGGATTGAAATATAAGGAGTTTCAATAAACGGTACTCGTTCTTTCATAAAAAAGATAATGGGCTTATATGCCACGGAAAGCGACTGTTGGTGATAGTTCCTCACCACCCCAATAATCTCAAGCGGATCAGCCACCACCTCCATTTTAACCTGTTGTCCCAATGCAGCTTCGGGTGACTCATAGCCTAACAACCTGACAGCTTCCTCGTTGAGTACAATCCGATTGAGATCGCCACCAAAATCTTCAGAAAAGCACCGTCCACAAATCAGATCGGGCAGATAAGCAGGCAAATAGTCATAATCTACAGCAAACATCTGTATCAGTTTCACCTGCGAAGGGTCGCTTCCGTAAGGGCGGTTGGTGAAATAATTGGCCACCTCTACCCCGGGAACAGCTCCCGAAACAGTAACGTGACTTATGTCCGCCCGCTGCTTCAGGCGCTTGGTGAAACTCTCCATACGCAGTGCCAATCCCTCGGTAAACGAAGGGTACTTAATAACCAACATGCGTGAATGGGAATCGGTGAAAGCCTTACTTTGCATGTAACGAACCTGCCGGACTACTGTAAACGTGCCGACAATCAGAACAAAAGAAATCAAAAATTGAATTACAATCAGTACTTTCCTTATCCGGTTGCCACGTTTGCCATGCAACAGTTTTCCCCTCATAATCTCCGACGGACGTATAGAAACCATCAGCCACGAGGGGTAAAGCCCTACGACAAACGTTCCGATAACAACAACTCCGACTACAGTTCCCCAAAAAGCGGGTAATATCAGTATATCCGTCCCAAAGTTTTGCCCTACCCAACGATAAACAAAAGGTAAAAGGAGTTCCAGCCAGCCAAAGGCTATCAGTGTAGCCAACAAATTCATAAAACCAGATTCAAGAAGCCCCTGGATGATAATCTGACAATGCGAAGCACCAAAAACCTTGCGCAACCCGAACTCACGTCCGCGTTCCAAAAAACGCGCCACAGTCAGATTCAAAGCATTTGCCCAACCTATCAGTAGCAAAGCAACGGACATCACCAATAGTATAAAAACCGCAGTCCGACTCCCTTTTACTTCTTTCTCATAGGCTTTTTGCGGAGTGAGGTGAATATCCTTCAACGGTATCAACTCCACAGCCCAAGTCTTATGTTTCAATGCATCGGTTTTATACTTATCAGATATCCTGAGAAAAGCATCTTCTATCTCTGCCGGATGCTTTCCGGGCATCAAACGAACATAGGTATAAACTCCATGAATGTACCAAATGTCTTGCCGTTCTTTAGGAATCGTACTATATGAAAGTAAAAAATCGTATTTCAGATGAGAGCGAACAGGCATATCCGCTATCACACCGGTTACTTCAAAATTTTGTTGCGATGAAGACGTACTGAAAGTCAACACCTTCCCTATCGGATCTTCACCATCGAAATAACGGCTTGCCGCACTTTCAGTCAATACTACCGTATTAGGACGCACCAGTTGTCCGGTCTTGTTCCCTTTGATTATCGGAAAATTGAATATCTCAAAAAAAGCAGGTTCGGTGTAACAATAATGTTCTTCGGCAAACCTTCTATCAAAATAATTCACCACTTGTTCGCGATCTTGTGCCGTCACACGAACATACTTCTCAATGCCGGCAATCTCGCGCACCATTGTGGGCGCATGCCCATAAGCTGTAGTTGCCCAGTTATCTGTAAGCGTTTCGCCTTCATACAACCGACTTTCGACACGATATACACGCCCGGCATTATGGAATGAATCGTAGCTCAACTCCGACCATACATAAAGTATGATGAGTAATGCTGTTGCAATACAGACAGACAATCCTATTATATTTACCAATACCAGGGATTTCTTAACCCGTTGGCTACGTATCACTTGCAAAAAGTAATTGATCATATTGCAGACTTATTTCAATATTAATTTTTCATTATTGCCAAACAATTCATATCCGGAAACAATCACCCGGTCCCCGGGCTTCAACCCTCCGGTCACCTCATAGTACTGCGGATTTTGCCGTCCGATGCGAATGGGGTGACGAACAGCAAATTTACCACTTTCATCGACAACATACACCCATCTACCTCCGGTTGTCTGAAAAAAGCCACCGCGAGGAATCAGAACAGCCTTCACCGGATCGCCCAACTGGAGATTGACATGATAAGTCTGCCCGGCACGGATATTCTCCGGACGTCCCATAGTAAAACGAAAATCGGTACGAAACTGTCCCTCTTTCACTTCAGGATATACTTTAGTCACTTCCAGCTTATAATTTTCACCATCACGTGTAAAATCGGCCGGCAACTCCTGAACCACCCGTTCCACATAATGTTCGTCAATTAATGCTTGTACTTTCAAGTCGGCGGTGATGATTTGCCCTATATGCTCGCCTGCCGCAATGGATTGTCCTATTTGGGCTTCAAGGTTTCCTACCTGTCCGTCTATCGGTGCTTTCACCTTAAGATTCTCCAACCGTTCACGTACCAAAGTAAGACTGCGTTTCATATTTAGAATATTCTCGTCAAGGCTGGCGATCTGCGTCAGACGAAACAGGCTGTCCTGACGGATACGTTCGTCTAAGATAAGCAATTGTTCACGGGCCGCTTCATATTCCTCAGTTGCCAACCGGTAATCTTCACGAGCTATCAGTTGTTCTTCCAGTAAACGCCTGTATTGTTCGTAACGCCGTTTCTTTGTAAGAAACTCTTTATGTATACCGATACGTTCCTGTTTCAGGGCCAGCCGTTCCTGTTCCATACTGATACGGGTATTACGGAGCTCATTTTCCTGATAAGCAAGATCAGCTTCACTTTGCATGATGCCAATGTTAAGCAACGGATTGCTTAAACGAAGGATAGCATCTCCTTTCTTTACCATGGCTCCCTCTTCAAAGAGACGTTCCTCTACCCTTCCTCCTTCAATAGCATCCAGATAAATCATACGGCTGGGAAGTACCTGGCCTATGACACGAATATAATCATTAAACTCACCTTCCTTGATGGTAGCAATGGTTATCCGGTTCTTTTCCACTGTCATGGAAGAACTGGTATCGCGAAAGAATAAATAAAGAATTAATACTATTAATAAAACAACGCCCACCCCACCATAAATTTGTTTCGGAGTAAACCTTTTCTTATGTTCAATCTGTGTATCCATATATTATTTTAATTAAAAACTGCCAGTCCGATAATAATCAGCCAAACGCAAAGCCAACTCATACTGCAACCTTGTCCGCACCTGTTCTGCCTTTGCCGAAAGCAAACGATTGCGTGACTCCATCAACTGGAAGACTGAAACAAGTCCCTCCTCCCATTTACGTTCCGTCTCTTTCAAGACTTGTGTTTCGGCCTGTACTTGCAGCATAGCCTGCCGATGCTCTTCCCATCCTGCGTACAACGATAAAGTGACTTGCTCCGTCTCAATACGCAAGTTGTTGTTTTTTGCTTCAATGCGATTACGCACACGCGCTACGTTCAATTTTTTCTTTTTTAAAGAAGCATAACGATCCAAACCGGTAAATAGTGGGAACGAAACTCCTACGCCAATATATTTATTCCAATGGTCACGTATCTGGTGTAAAGAGAATAAAGAATTATAAAAGTCAGACCCCCACGAAAAACGGGCATAAATAGTAGGACTAAACTGTCCGGAAGCAATAGCCAACTCCTTACGCGCAATCCGTTCCCACATTTCCATTTTCTTATAATCCGGCAAGACACGTGTAGATTGCCAATAAAGTTCATCGGCATTCGTAACAGGCAATGCCAACACACTATCTTCATCCGCACACACAACAGCCAATTCCGCGGATGATTTCATCCCTATCAATTCTTTTAAATAGAGAAGCGACATCTTCCGGTTCTTTGCATACGAACTATAACGGAACACATCTCCCTGATGACGCGCTTTCACTTCCTGAAGATCAGAAGCAGACCGCAAGCCTAATGTCAAAAACGTCTCGGTCTGCTTTAAATAACGTTTGCCCAAAAGCAACTGCTCTTCGGCCAACTGCAAAAGTTTTTCATCCAATACCACCTTATAATAAGCCTCGACTACTTGGTAAGCCAACTCATTCTGTTTTGCCAGACGGCTCCACTCCTTTTCCTTTTGCACCAAACGGGTAAAGCGCAAACGGTTGATCCGAGTAAATCCTTCAAATAAGGAAAGGGTAACATCCATGCCCACTGTTCCCTGATTGTAAGAGTCAGAAGTATACCCGTTAGTGCCGGGATCAATAGAACGGCCTATATGCCTGCCCACTTCTGCCTGTACAGATACGCTAGGCATAAACTTTCCCATAGCTGCCACATAATCAGTATGTGCTTCTTGCACTTCTATCTGTGTGTTTTTAAATTCGAGATTATGTTTCCAAGCATAATGTATACAATCGTCCAGCGTGGTCTGCCCATCTAGAGGCAAAACCAACCCTAACAATACACACACAATTATCATTTTATTTTTCATACTTTTTTTACTTTGACGGATAAAGTAAAGCAAATAGCATGCCATAAGCGTCAAACTATTAATTATCAACAATATATAAATTTAGAATTACCAAATACTGTCCATTTCTTAGACGTTGTTTCGTCCAACTCATGGACACTCCCACTCCTATAAAAAGAATAAAAATCGATCACGAGCAGACTTTTACCATGTATTTTAGGTTATAGACACCGACGCTTCACTATAAAACTGAATTTAGAGGAGAAACTATTAAATTATCTTCCAAAAACGTCCAATTATTAGACACCTCATTTGGAGGAACAAGCAAAAGCAAATATCTTTATCCCCGAAAGCAAATTAATGATGGAAAAAGGAACTATTTTAATTGTAGACGATAACAAAGGAGTACTGGCATCACTGGAACTTTTATTGGAAACAGAATTCAGCGAAATTAAAACAGCCGGTAATCCTAACCAAATCATATCCATACTCAATACTTCACCGATAGACGTCATCATTCTCGACATGAACTTTTCTGCCGGCATCAATAATGGCAACGAAGGCTTGTATTGGCTTAAACGCATCCGAGAAATCGCTCCCACCCTTCCCGTCGTGATGCTCACTGCCTACGGGGACGTGGAATTGGCCGTCAAAGCACTGAAAAATGAAGCTACCGACTTTTTACTGAAACCATGGGATAATCAAACCCTTGTGCACAAGATAAAAGAAGCATTCGGCAACGGAAAGAAAAGCAAAGTACCTTCCCCTATCCTAGGTCATAAGCCGCAAATGATTGTCGGTCAGTCGCCCGCCATGCAACAACTCATGAAAATGGTCATCAAGGTAGCACGCACCGATGCCAACATTCTTATCACCGGCGAAAACGGAACCGGAAAAGAAATGTTGGCACGCGAAATCCACCACCTTTCTCCTCGCCGGAAACAAGAAATGGTAACAGTCAACATGGGAGCCATCAGTGAGTCGCTGTTTGAAAGTGAACTTTTCGGGCACGAACGAGGGGCTTTTACCGATGCTTACGAAAGCCGCCCCGGAAAATTCGAAGCAGCTTCGGGAAGTACCCTCTTTATGGACGAAATCGGTAACCTGCCTTTGGGAATGCAAGCAAAACTGTTAACGGCATTGCAGAATAGGAATATCACACGGATAGGTAGCAACAAAGTTATCCCCGTAGACATACGACTGGTTTCGGCTACCAACCTCAATATTCAGGAAAGAATAGAATCCGGTCGTTTCCGTGAAGATTTATTATACAGACTGAATACCATCCATTTAGAACTTCCCCCTTTGCGGGAACGCGGAGATGATATACTTTTATTCATAGATTACTTTATTCGCCGCTATGCCAACAAATACGGACGGAAAGACATTTTTTTGCATGAAAATGCATTAGAAAAGCTCCGTTCCTACCATTGGCCCGGCAATATCCGCGAACTGCAACATTCCATTGAAAAAGCTATTATTCTATGTGAAGGAAACGTAATTCGCCCCAAAGATATTTTTGTGAAACAGACATGGAGCCCTCAACTATCTACAGTAGTCCCCAACTTGGAAGAAGTGGAACGCCAAGCCATTGAAACGGCTATCCGGCAAAATGACGGTAACCTGACCGCAACAGCCGAACAATTGGGCATCAGCCGCCAGACACTCTACAATAAAATTAAACGATTCAAACTCTGATATAGTATGTTCTTCAGCCGTCATCTCTATATCGTCATCCTCTGTTATGTCCTTTTGATTTTGGGTGTAGCCGGAACCGGGCTGGTATTGATCGTCACTCACACCGGAATTATTATAGGATGTTTGATAATAATAATTTCCTTCTTCATAACCGGAGCCCTCGTAAAACGGCTAAACAAATCCAATGCCAAACTCAAACTCTTCTTCGATGCCATAGAAGACAAAGAAAACATGATACAGTTCAATGAATATTCCGGAGATAGGGAAATGAATGCGCTCAGTCGTTCTCTCAACCGTATAAGATCGGAAGAGCACACGTCTGAACTCCAGTCA
>OOAD01001727.1_pt1 | contig 11310 bp, 7 predicted proteins | sample 1671151 | NCBI WGS metagenome assembly OOAD01 (sample SAMN06348127, study PRJEB24527) | human gut metagenome | biome: human gut; feature: ankylosing spondylitis patient; material: feces | host: Homo sapiens | place: China | collected 2015-10
AGACAGCGTTAATAATCTCTGAATTAAGGGCAGAATATCCTCTTAAAAAGCTATTAGACTATACAGGTATGGCAAAAAGTACTTACTATGCCGCTATGGAAAGCATAAATACAGGCGATAAGTATAGTAAGCTGAAAGAAGCAATAAAACGTATCTGCACAGATAACAAAGGCAGGTACGGTTACAGGCGCGTAACCTTAAAACTTAAAAGCGAAGGCTTTAAAGTAAACCATAAAGTAGTAATGAAGCTAATGAAACAAGCAGGCTTAACCTGCAAAGCAAGGCTGAAGAAATATAAATCTTACAAAGGAGAACAGGGCAAAACAGCGCCAAACATTCTGCAAAGAAATTTTAAAGCAGATAGGCCAAATAAGAAATGGTCAACAGATATAACAGAATTTGCGTTGTTTGGCAGAAAGCTGTACCCGTCGCCAATTATAGACCTTTATAACGGGGAAATAATAAGCTATAAAGTATCAGAGCATCCTGTATTAAAACAGGTAACAGATATGGTAAAAGAAGCTGTCACGCGTATAGAAAAAACAGATAGCTTAATACTGCATAGTGACAAGGGATGGCAATATCAGCATAAGGTATACCAAAAACTGTTAAAAGAAAACGGCATAATCCAAAGTATGTCAAGGAAAGGAAACTGTCTGGATAATGCCGTAATAGAGAATTTTTTTGGGCTGCTGAAGTCAGAATTATTCTATTTTGAAAAGTTTAAGTCAATAGAAGATTTTAAAGAGAAGTTAGACGAATATATAGATTATTACAATAACCGGAGGATAAAGGCAAAGTTAAAAGGACTCAACCCGGTAGAATACCAGACCAAGTCCTTAAGAACAGCTTAATTATTTTGTGTGCATATCATATGCGGGTAGTGCTGATTAATATAAAAAGCCTATGCACCTATTTTACACAGATTGCATAGACCTAAAATTCAAATAAACCCCGAGCAATCGGGGCAGGACGCTACTACTAAACAATAATTCCAACAAAAATGCTCCAAAAGAAACAAACGCTAAAACATCATTTATCATAGACATCCCCCCTCGAATACTTGCTACTGTTTTATGTCCTCGATTATACAAATAGCATACACCATTTCTGGCTCCGGAGCAGGACAAAGACAGTATATCATAGTTTTAAGCTATTTTCAATATGTTTCATATATGAGTTAACCGAATATAAGCAGCGCTTGTTCTTTTTCCCTTTCAGCGCAATCAACGCTCGTAAGGAATCATAACCATATATGTCAATCAAAAATTGAAGAATCCATTTGTTTAACTTATTCTTGTTGACAAATAAGACACCATATTTATATAGAGAAGAATATTCGCTAAGTTGAAGTAATGCCTTTTCAATTTCTGGCATCAGTTCCAACTTCGGATATGTTCTATAAACATGGCACTCTTCGTTTAAAATGAGATTTTTAGCAACACTTGTGTTTGTGGTGATGAACGCAACTCGTTTAAATTTGGCTCCAGTAAAGTCAGCGTCTTTTAGATTACAGTTGCAAAATACTACATCCTCTAAAACGGCATTTTTAAAAGAACTCTTTTTCAGGTTTGAATTCAAAAAATCAATACCTAAACAATGTGAACTACTAAAATTACAAAAAGTTAAAGAAGATGCCTGCCAACGTACATTATGAATATTCGCTTTTTTATAGGAGGTTCGGTAAATGGTTGCTTTGTATGTATAGTGATTTGCGACTTCTGTTATTGGCTGGGGACAACGAATTAGTGTAAGATAAGTTGGTTTTCCCATTTTTATCCTGATTTCTCTGCGCTTTTTAGCTTTTGCTGCTCGTTTCGCCTTATGATTCTTTTTTCCTTTTCCCATAATTATATCACCTGTCCTTAGCTCTTATTTTAATGCAATTTAATAACACTGTCTATTTTAATTTCAAAACATAACTACCGTATGAAAGGAGGACCAGCAGATGGCATTTTCAAAAATCAAACCGCGCCACGCTAGTGAAAGCCGGAGTATTGTGGCGGTTTTGAAAGAACAGATTGACTATGGCAAGAATTCGGATAAGACGAAAGGCGAGCTGCTGATATCCTCCTATCAGTGCGGCGCAGATACCGTATGGCAGAAATTTTCCCTCAGCAATCAGATCGATGAAATGTAAACCGGTCAGAAACGCGCCCCGGAAAACTATGTAATTTCCTATCTGATTATTCAATCCTTTAAGCATGGGGAAATCACGCCGGAGGATGCAAACAAGCTGGGGTATTAGTTGGCTTTAGAGTTTACCGGCGAGCAGCACCAGTTCCTTGTTGCTACCCATGTGGATAAAAAGCACATTCACTGTCACATCGAATTTAACAGTACTACCATGGATTGCACACACAAATTCAATAACTACCGGAATACTTACCAGACGATCCGGAAAATCAATGACCGATTATGCTGGGAACACGGACTGTCTGTGATTGAAAAGCCAAAAGAAAAGGGCAAACACTATGCAGAGTGGGCGAACGCACGGCGCGGCACAAGCTGGAAGGATATGAGATTCAGACCACGCGGAAAGCATTGAGTTTTCGTCTGACCAGCGAGCAACAGGAACGGTTTACCCATGCAAAAACGCTGGGGACGACTACACGCCGGAGGCTATAAAAGAGCGCATTGGACATCCTGCAAAACGCCCGTGCCGGCGGCCACACCGCTCAAAAGAATGGGCGGGTCAATCTGCTTTTGGACATTCAGAGCCGCTTGCAGAAACGCGGACCAGGTTATGAATGCTGGCTGAAAATCTACAATCCGAAGGAAGCGATGAAAACGCTAAATTATCTGACCGAACATAACATCACGGACTATGAAGTGCTGGCAGCGAGGGATGCGTCCGTATCAGAGAATTTTGAAAAAACGATAACGGCTGTCAAGCAGTACGAACACCGGATGGAGCAAATCGCTGATCTGAAAAAGCACATCATCAACTATGCGAAAACACACGACACCTATGTAGCCTATCGGAAAGCCAGCTCTAGGGAAAAGGCACGATTCCGGGCAACCCATGAAGCTGAACTACTTTTACACGAAGTTGCCGACATTAAAAATCTTGCAGGCAGAGTACAACGACCTGCTGACAAAAAAAGCCGCCTATGAAGATTATAAGCGGATTAGGAAAGAGAACTATGAATTGCAGACAGTGAAAGCCAATGTGGACGCATTGTTAAGAATTGAGCAGGTTAAGGAGTACCAGCAGGAGCAAGAAAACAATCAGGAACAGGGACGGTAAAACCGCTTTGATGGATTGCCGCCCTGTCTGCCCAAAAGGAAAAGCTGGTGGCTGTATCAGGGGTGCAGTTCAATAGCAGGTAGTGATGATTTTAAGCCACATCCTTATAATGAGTATAAACATATTCATATATTCTTTGGCGATACCCCCAGATGCTTGCTTCATCATAACATTCAGGCAACTCTGCCCACAAAGTATCTCTAATTAAATTATCAACAGCAGCTTTTGTTTCCTGTTTGTCCGTCCAATGGTCATACTCCGAAATCTTTGCTTTAATTTTGTTAAGCAATTCCGCGGCCACGGTTTTAAGTTTTTTAATATCATTTTTATTCAAATCATTGCGGAACAGCATATCGTATAAAGTTAATTCTTCATCGCTTTTAAAACCTTCACGTACATAACGCTGTTCTTCTTGATTCATCTTATTGGCTAAATCCATCAAATCCATAAAAGTTTTTTCAATGGTAGCCCTGTCCTGCTCGCTGTTATAATCATCAATAATCTTTTGGTAACGTTCATAATAATTAATGCGTTCCGGATTTGTAAACAGCATTCTATCCAGCTTTAGCTGTATAATTTCTTCCAAATCTCTCATCAGTAAATTTTGATTTTTAACCTTTGCAAATTCACGGCGCAATAAATCAAAATCAATACCGCTAATATCAAAGCGCTTTACTTCTTCATTAATCATATAACTATGTTCTATTTCAACATAGTCACTAATTATATTATTAATTTCTACCATTAAGTCAGTAATATTAATATGCTTGCGTTTTTTCTTAATTTCAGCATAAATTGCAGCAACGGCTTCATATGCCTTACGCACATTCCTGTCAATATCATCGCGGTCAGTATACTTCATAAGGCGGTTCAGTTCCGAAGCATATGCCGAAAATGTTTTTCTATCCTCCACAGTTCCGCAAACAATATTTGCACCTTTCTGCAAATAATACATTTTGGGAAAATCGTAAGAACAAATTAAATCCTGCAATACAAAACCACGTTCCGCTAAAAACAGCTTTGCCTTTTCCAGCGTATCTAAAATACGCTCAATTAGCTTAACTTTATCAACAGTAGGGTCTGTACCGTCAATACAGCCAATATTAGCCGTATAATCAGCAAGAGCTTTTCTAAGCGCTTTAACAATGCCTATATAATCAATAATCAAACCATTGCTTTTACCTTCAGCCACACGGTTAGCACGGGCAATAGTCTGCATCAGCGTATGCGCTTTTAAAGGTTTATCCAAATACAGGCACGACAGGCATTTAACATCAAACCCTGTAAGCCACATAGCGCAGACAAATACTACCCGAAGCGGATTAGCAGAATCTTTAAAATCCTTATCCAATTCGTTTTTTACCATTTTATTGCGGTGATACTGAATATCCAGCCCCCACTTTTTAAAAGTTTGAATTTCATTTTGTTCCTGAGAAATAACAACCGCCATTTCCGTTTCTTCCATCCATTGCAGTTTGCGCCTAAGTTCCTGCGCTTCCTGTTGGCTTACATTTTTTATTCTGTTTTTCAAGCATTCAATTTCTTCCTGCCAATATTTCTGTACATAATCATACATACGCACACAAGTAACTTTGTTAAGGCAAACAAACATAGCTTTTCCGCTTGTCCATAAGTCAGAATAATGCCTTACAAAATCCTGCGCAATAGATTGCAGCCTTGGTTTTGCCGTCATCAAATGTATTTCTTTGGCAAATTCTGCTTCCAACTTATCTTGCTGGTCTGCATCAAGGTCAGCCCGTTCAATGGCGTCTAAAATCCTGTCCGTAATTTCCGGATTATGCAAATTCAAAATCTTTTCACCGCGGTTTTCATAATAAAGCGGTACAGTTGCGCCATCTTCAACAGCACGTTTAAAATCATAAATGGATATATAACCGCCAAAAGTACGCGCCGTAATATTATCATCAGATAAAAGCGGCGTACCTGTAAAGCCAATACGTGCAGCAGTTGGCAGCAGATTCATCATATTACCGGCAAAAATACCATACTGGCTGCGGTGTGCTTCATCAGACATAATAATCACATCATGGTCAGGAAAAATTGGCTCTGCTTCCGGTTTGTTAAATTTTTGAATTAATGTAAAAATAAAGCTTGGATTCCCCTTTAATTTCTGTATAAGGTCATCGCCGCTTGTAGCTATAAACTGCGAAGCTTTGACATCGCCAAGTAAACCGCAGTTTTCAAAAGTATCGCTAATTTGTTTATTAAGCTCATCGCGGTCAGTTAAAATTACAAATGTTGGCGAGCCTTCAAATTTACGGCGTATTTTCTGCGCCAAAAACACCATAGAATAACTTTTGCCTGAACCCTGCGTATGCCAAAATACGCCCAGTTTGCCATTATTAAGTTTTCTTGCAGCATAAGCTTTCATTGCTTCGTTTACACCAAGGTACTGATGGTTACGGGCAAGAATTTTAGCAGTATTACCGCCGGAATGGTCAAACAAGATAAAGTTTTCAAACAAATCAAGAAAGTTTTCTTTTTTGCAGATACCTCGCAGCATAGTTTCTAAAGCCACACTACCACGTTCAGCTTCCGCAAGGCGTTTCCATTCGTGGAAAAATTCGTATTTACTGCCTAAAGTGCCAACTTTGGCTTCCGTTCCGTTAGAAAGCATTACAAATGCATTGTAATAAAACAAATGCGGAATCGTATCCTGATAATCGGTATAGTTATCTTCATAAGCATTCTGCACATCAACGGTAGTCTTTTTTAGTTCCACAAACAGCAAAGGGATACCGTTTACAAAACCGACAATATCAGTACGACGGCGGTATAAATCACCATGAATTTTTAATTCCTTCACAGCTAAAAAATAGTTATTTTGCGGATTTTTAAAATCAATTAAGGCAGCCGTTTGTTTTTCGGTTTCGCCATTAGGCTTTTTAACTGTAACCTTAATGCCGTCGCGGATAAGAAAATACTTTTCTTCATTTATTTGTAAAAGAGATGAGGTAGAGAGACGGTTTTCCAGAATTCTTTGCGCTTCTAAAATCTGCTCGTCATTAATCCACGGATTAAACTTTTTTAAAGCAGCATTAAAATAACGTTTCAGCAATATTTTTTTGTAGCTTGTTCTGCCAAAAGTACCGTTTTTGCCTAAAACTTCTTTGTTGTAGGCAAACTGTACATCCCAGCCCAGTTCGTCACGCAGCAAATTACCGGCACTTTCCTGCACAAGAATATTTTCTGAATAATCGTAGCTCATAATCTCACCTACTTTAATGAATTCCATCTTTTCTTAAATTTTAAAACATAATTAGACTTAGCTGGATTATAAATACATTCAGCACTTGTAATACAATCAGTTCCAACAAAATACATATATTCTAACCAATCATTCAAGTCAATTCTATATAAAATTTTATTTCTATCATAATCTGATGCAACGTAAAAACTATCTATTACATCGTTTTCATTATAAGAAAAATAAAAAACATATGAATGGATTAACCAATTACAAACATTTTTACCTAAAACTGTTTGTTGCTGTGCATTTCCCCAATCATGACTATTTTCATCCGGCCATCTATCCAATAATCCTATTTGTTTAAGTGGCTTTACCGCATGAACTTTTAATGTATAATTATCTACTTCATCACTAACTTTTAAAATACAATCAATAAGTTTTCTTATTATAAAAGCCGAATAGAAAACAGCTTTTTCTATAATAGTAGTTGCTCTATCATAATTTTTATCTAATTGCTCTTGGGTATTATATTTTTTTATTAAATACCTTCTCCTTATCAAATCTTGTTTCCAAGAATAGCTCTCAAATATCAAAGCTGCACCTCCAACTCACCGCTCATTAATTTGGGCAACAAACAGTCACGCGCTTGCGATAAAAAAATATTATTCATACTAAGATCATAAATTTTTTTAAAAATTGGGTAACAAAAGCAGAAATATTTTTTTCTTAATTCTTTTATCGGATAGAGTATTTCTAAATTTTCAAACTTTGTTTTATTAACATTCGTCATTGTAGCGCCATTACTTCCAACACCTTCAAGCAAAGTTTTTAATCTTTTCATTGTAAAATAAATATAATACAAATCTTCTTGTTGATTTAAAATAATAGTATTAATCTGCTGATTAGTTTGACAAACATTTACTGATATATTTACTAATCCAACAGTTGCAATGCACGAAACCATAATACTATTTGCCGGTATATATTTGCTTTTTTGAGTATCTGCTCCTTCTTTTGTTAAAGAAGTTTCTGTAACAATAGAATATATACCGTTATACATATCTGGAATTTTTACAAATGGAATTTCTTTACCATAATATTCTTCTTTCTCAGTTGACGGTGTTTTTCCTGTAACTACTTTTCCTATTTCAGAAATTCTATATTTTTTCCACCCCTCAGGCACACCGTCTATTATAGGTGTTTTTTCATAGCCGGGAAAACGTAAATTAACAAACCATTCTTTATACAAACGCCGTGCAGCTTCTTCTAAAAGTTTGATTTGTTTTTGATTATTTTCAATAAGACCATCATAAGCCGAAAGAATATTTACAATTCTATTTTGAATATCTATAGTTGGACAAGGTATTTCAAAATTAGAAATTATATTTTTGGTTAAAGCATTGCGTGAAGCTCCCTTACCAACAGCTAAACTTAACATAAACGATTGCATAAAAGGAGTTGCTAAATAATAGTTTAAAAAAAACGGATTTAATACATTTTTTATAGGACGTATAATAGATACATGTTGACTTACACGCGCTGGTATTACATTTGTAGGTATAATACAAGTTCTTGCAACAGAATCACCTGTTATGTTTAATAAAACATCAAATTTTTCTACAGAAACATTTTTTAACTGTTCTGCACACTTATCATTTATATATACAAGACCATTATAATCAAAAAAAAGATTATAAACATTTTGACTTCTAATAAAAGCGATTCCATTTTTTACATAAACTTTTGAACCACCTTTAGGAGTAGAACCACTACCAATTTTTATACATACATCTCCTAACCTTACTTTCTCCCACTTCATAACCCCATCTCCTTTAAGTTTTGTGAGATGGTATTCATTAAATCGTTAGATTCTTTTTGCAGTGCCAAAAGTTCTGCATGTATTTCTTTCATGCGCTGCTTAAAATCCACGCCGTCATCTTCTGCCGGGGCAACGCCAACATAAGCACCTGGTGTAAGGGAATAGCCTTTTTCTTCAATTTCTGCCCTGTCTGCAATTTTGCATAAACCGGGTACATCGGCATAAACGCCATCGCCAAATTTTTCGTACAACCAGTTTGCTTCTTTAGCAGTCGTTAAAGTTTCGTTAATTCCGGCAAGTTTTTCGTCATATTCTTTCTGCACATTTTTCTTGTCGCGCTTTGCGGCATTTTCTACCGCATTTTTAGCTTCAGTGCACAAATTTTCTATTTTTGCAGTTATTTCTTCTATCTGTTCTGCAAAGGATTTATCGCTGCCAAGCGCAGTACGGTATTCAGCAAGCAAGGCTTTATATTTTTCGGTTTCGCCGCGGTACAGCCACACAATGGCGTTAATGTTTTTTAGCTGCCAATCGCTCCATTCGTTTAAGGTGCGGTCTACAACAGTGTAGTAGTTACGTGCATCTATAAACAAAACTTTGTCTTTAATTTCATCGGCTTTACCTTTATTAAAAAACCACAAAGAACAAGGCAGGCTTTTAGTGTAGAAGAAGTTATTGCCTACGCTTATCATAACATCCACATGCCCTGTTTCTATCAGCTTTTGGCGTATGTCCTTATCTTTATTTTGGCTGTCTGTTGCAGAAGAAGCCATAACAAAACCAGCACGTCCGTGTTCGTTAAGGTAACTGTAAAAATACGAAATCCACAAATAATTGGCGTTGCCAATTTCTTTCTTTTTGTTAATGCCCGGCAAACCAAAAGGCAGCCTGCCTGCGCTTTGGCAGGTTTCGGCTTTAACCTTATCTACATTAAATGGCGGATTTGCCATTACATAATCGCAGCAGCCTGTAAGATTATGGGCATCGTGATAAAAAGTATTTGCTTCATCGCCGGATTTTATTTTGCCGCTTAAACCATGTACCGCCATATTCATTAAGCAAAGCTGGGCGTTATATTCAACTTTTTCCTGCCCATAAAAGGTCATAGTGCGGTTGGCGTTCATGCCGCTGTTGTTTACAAAATCTCCGGATTGAATAAACATGCCGCCACTGCCGCAGGCAGGGTCTAAAAGTATACCGTTTTTAGGCTCAATGATATTAACAATCATTTTTACCAATGATTTAGGCGTAAAAAATACACCGTCATCAGAAGCAATGTTTTTAGCAAATTTATTTAAAAAGTATTCGTAAATACGCCCAATTATATCGCCGCCAATTTCATCAAGCGCGCTGTTGTTAAAAATACGCAGAAGTTCTGAAAGAATTTCATCAGAAAAACCTGTATAGGTTTTCGGCAAAACACCTGTAAGCTGCTCGCTTTGCGCTTCAATAAGCTGCATTGCATTATTTACAGCTTCGCCAAGGCTTTTTATAATATGCCCGTCTTTGTCTTTAATATTGGCAGAGGCAACATCTTCTGGTAAATTAAGCAAATAATCATACTGTGCCTCTTTAGGTAAAAATAGTGCGCTTTTAGCTGCAAAATCACTTTTCTCTACCGGCATAGCCCTGCCTCCGCGCATAGGGCGGTTTTTAAGTATTTCTGCTTCTACAGTTTTAAAACGGCTGTATGCATAACGCAGAAAAATAAGCCCAAGCACAGGCATGCAATATTGATTTGAAGTTAGTTTTGAACCGGAACGCAGTAAATCTGCGGATTCCCATAATTCAGTTTCAAGTTTTCTGATATTAAGCATTAATTTCCCTCGTTGTATTTATATTTATCTTTTTATGATATTTTACTGCTAATTAAATTGTACCATATTTTGAAAGCAGATTTATAACTAAAATTAGTAAAACCTTTCTTTTCTTCATTTAACATATTTTAAAATTATCCGGTCATTGATTTTTATATTTTATTGCTTTTTCTAATTACTATTGCTATTATATAAATATTGTTTGTTTGATTTTACTTACGTTTCGTGGTATAATACTTGCACAGCGATAGTGAGAAGCCTGCGGGCAACTCACGGGGGCTTGCCAATCTGCGGAGCGGCAAGCCTTTTTTCGTTATATCAGGAGGATTTATGGATAAGGAGTTAAAAACATCAAGCGAATTAATTGAACACATGAAATCTAAAGGTATTACCTTTAACTTAATGTCTGAAAATGAAGCTACTCATTTTATACAAGAACATAACTATTATTTTAAAGTAGCTGCATACCGCAAAAACTATAATAAATACCCTTGCGGTGCCAAGGCAGGAAAATATATTGATTTAGATTTTGCGTATCTTAAAGAACTTTCAATTTTGGATATGTATTTGCGTTACCTTATTTTAGAATTATGTCTTGATATAGAACATTCTTTAAAAATTGCTTTACTTAATGATATAGAAACTAACCCTAACGAGGATGGTTATAAAATTGTACAGGAATTTTCAAAAACAAGCGATTGTATAAAGAAAATAAATACTCATCTTAATACAAGCTATGCTAAAGACCTTATTAAAAAATACAGCAGCAATTACCCTGTTTGGGTATTATGTGAGCTTATTTCTTTTGGAGATTTATGTAAATTATGTAACTGCTACGATAAATTATACCCCAAACGTTTAAAGTTTAAACCGGCACTTCTCTTTCCTGTCCGTGACATACGTAATGCTTCAGCTCACAACAACTGCCTTATTCATAATTTAAGGGCAGAAAACGTAAAGCCAAACAACGAAATTACCAATATTGCTGCTTCTGCATCAAAAGAATTTAAAAACTTTACAGTATCTAAAACTATGCGGTTAAAACTACTGCGCAATAAACCAATTCATGATTTTATCGCTTTAATTTATATGTATAAACAAATTGTAAAAAGCGAAAATACCCAAAAACGCCAATTTAAAAAAATTGATATTTTATTTAATTGGACCATAAAGCGCCGGTGCTTATATTTTTCTAAAAACCCGGCTCTTACCA
>OOAD01001731.1_pt1 | contig 11278 bp, 9 predicted proteins | sample 1671151 | NCBI WGS metagenome assembly OOAD01 (sample SAMN06348127, study PRJEB24527) | human gut metagenome | biome: human gut; feature: ankylosing spondylitis patient; material: feces | host: Homo sapiens | place: China | collected 2015-10
TTATTTTATATGGAAGTGTTGTTATTGGGTTAGGAATTTGTATGGTATTGCTCATTTCTATTTCCAGATTTACAAGTATAGAAGCAGAAGGTAGCAATATAGAAAATATTTGGATATGGCTAGGACTTTATGCCGGTGAAGGAGTTCTTAATTTCAATTCTCTAATGTGGTATGTAGAAAAAAGCACTGGGGGCGATTCAACATTTATTTTTTTAAAAGATTTACTTGGACTAACGAAAGGCTCTGGGGTTGAAGACAATTGGGCAACAGTTAGCAAATTGGGGATACCTGGAAATATATTTTATACGTATATAGGATCTATTTTTGAAGACTTCAATAAAATAGGCACATTAATATTTCTTTTAGTGTTTTCTACAATTACTATCAAATTAACTAAAATAAAAAACGGATTAATAACATTTCCTCAAATAATAATATTATGCTTATGCGCAAGGGTGTTGGTTATTCCTACATTTTATACATACACTTCCTTAATGGCACAAACAAATTTGTTATGTGTCCTTTGTTTTTCTATGGTTATCTATTTAAAAAAATAATCTGCAGCTATGAAAAATCCAACTGTATCCATTATTATTCCTGTTTACAATGCAGAAGGTACTATTACACGCTGCCTAGATAGTATCATACATCAGACATATTCAAGCATTGAAGTTATAATTATTGATGACGGTAGCTCAGACTTATCAGGAAGCATTTGTGATAATTATGCAACAAAATATAATTATATACAAGTAATACATAAAAAAAATGAAGGAGTTAGTATAGCCCGTCAAATAGGAGTTAAACATTCGAAAGGATTATATTCAATTCATGTTGATGCAGATGATTACATTGATAAATGTGAAATAGAAAGAATGATGGATATAGCATTAAAATTTAATGCGGATATGGTTGTTTGCGATTATATATTAGAATATAAGAAAAATAAGTTTGTATACCAGAAAGGTATGAAGGATGCCTGCGATGCATTTGATTTTCTTAAACAAATATATAATGGAATATTCATTGGAACATTGTGGAATAAATTGATTAAAACATCACTTTACAATAATGTCATTTTTCTAAAGCAATGTAATTATTGTGAGGATGTTTATATTTTAACTCAAATACTTTCAAATAACATATCAATTAATTACATCAATGAAGCTCTATATCATTACTGTTATGATGCATCATCTTTAACACGGGAAATAAATAGAAATTATATAATAAATCGTATAATTTTTATCCAAGAAATCGAGAAAATACTTCCTTTAGACCTTGATCTCAGCCGATTTAAAGCAGGTATAAAATTGTCTATACTGAAATCTGGAGAATATACATATAAAGAATATATTAATTTATACCCAAATACAAACATTCCGAAAGAACTATTGAATAAAAGAAATTTACTGTTTTTATCAACAGCAAATTTCTTTATTGGCTATCAATTTCTAAAGATATTATTCAATTTGAAAAAAAGATTCAAATCATTTCACTTATGACAATCATCCATATCACCTATGCCTTCGGTCTTGGAGGTATAGAAACTATGCTGCGTAATATTGCGAATGAGCAAGCTAGATTCGGGTATAATATACATCTGATTGTTATCAATAATAATGTTAACGATGAGCTTCGCACAAGTTTGAATGAAAAAATCAAATTCTACTGCCTGGAAAGGCGAAAAGGTTCTAAAAATCCTCTGCATTATATTAAGCTAAACTTACTTCTTAAAAGAATCAATGCAGATGTTATTCACTTGCACTACTCATCTATTGCGAGATTCATTTTTTTATCTTCATTGGAGCGCAAGCTATGTGTTACACATCATGATGTATGTAACGGAGGAAATTTTGTAAACTTATATAGATGTAAAAGGGTTTATGCAATTTCCAATATTGTTAAAGAAGATATTTTTAAATGGACCGGTCTGAATTCAGAAGTCGTTCTTAATGGTGTTGATGTGAGTAAAATCAGATACTCTACTGCTCGTCAAGTTGATATTTTCAGAATCGTACAAGTGAGTAGGCTCATGCATGAAAAGAAAGGACAACATATATTAATAAAGGCTTTTCATCAATTAATAGATCGTGGACATACTCAGTTGCACCTTGACTTTATAGGTGAAGGTGAATCTCGTGAGTATTTGGAGAATCTTGTTAATGAGTTGGGACTGTCCACATATGTCAGTTTCTTGGAAGCAAAAAATCAGTCGTATATCTATACTCATCTGTGTGAATACGACTTGTATGTACAACCATCTATTTATGAGGGTTTTGGACTAACCGTAGCCGAAGCTATGGCGGCGAAAATCCCCGTACTTGTATCGGAAAATCAAGGGCCGTTAGAAATCATAGATTATGGTAAATATGGCTATTCATTCAAAAATATGGATGTAAATGACTGCGCTGATAAGATTGAAACCTTTTTGAAAGGGCATAATAATATTTCTATGATTGAAAGTGCTTATAAAAGAGTTACGGAACTTTATAATGTGCGGATTACGGCTAAAACATATTTAGAAAAATACAAAGAATTTATAGAATCAGATTATGCTCCAGTACATTGACAATAGAATAAACTACAACTATTCCCTATGTCAGCAATGTGGCATTTGTGAGGCAGTATGTCCTAAACAGGCAATATCATTCAAGTTGTTGAAAAACGGCATACACAAGGTTGTCATTGATGACGAGAAGTGCATCAGGTGTCTGCGATGCGTAAAAAGTTGCCCTGCTAATAAGAAAGAAGGTTATGATGGATATTTCAATAACTTTTCGATTAAAAAGTATTTTTTAGGGTATAATAAGGACAACAAGATAAGGCGTGAAAGCTCGTCGGGCGGGGTGTGCAAGACATTGATTATTGAGAGCCTGAAAAACAACTTGGCTGACGGCGTGTACACGTTGAGGAAGACCGGACGTTATCCGTATGCCGAAGGCGAGTTTTACACGAAAGAGAATATACCTCGATATGATGACATTCCGAACTCGGTTTACCACTCTGTACTTGCGTGTCGTGAGGTAAAGAAAATACAGCGGTGCGAGCGTCTGATTGTTATCGGTACCAGCTGCCAGCTTAGGGCCATGAATACCATACTGAAAGGGAAGGCGAATGAGATTATCAGAATTTGTATTTTTTGCAAGCAGCAGAAGACTTTGGATTCGACCAGATTTCTCGCTAAAATTATGGGTATGGAAATCTCTGAAAATCTAAATTTCTCGATCCGTTATCGTGGGAACGGATGGCCGGGAATTGTTCGAGTGAACGAATCTGAACTGTCTTGGAATAGGGCAGCTCAGATTCCGTTCGGTAGAAGATTGTGGACTATTCCTGGCTGCAATGTTTGTGGTGACTCGTTCGGGACAAATGTCGGAGCGGACATAACCTTAATGGACCCTTGGAAAATAAGATCTGAAAACGATTTGGGTGAAACCTTAGTCATCGTACACACAGACAAAGGACTTAATCTGTTGAATAATATCTTATCGTTAAGGTCAGAACAGAAAGCATATAAAGAAGTAGCACTTGCGCTCGACTTGAAAGACATTTGGCGCAAACAGCAGCTTGTGCCGTTCTTCCGTGGCGAAAATTGTACGGAGACTGTCCTCAAGGCAGGTAAGGCTGAGCAAAGCCAGAGAAAGTTCTTGCGCTCTGTGGTTGAGACACTGCCAAGAATGCCGATTCTCTTCTACCGCATTTTATGCAAAATTTCTGACAGGCGAAATAACATATTAAAATAACGTTTATGGATATAAAAGTAATCACCCGACATGCTCCGTCTAATTACGGTTCTTTATTGCAGTCAATAGCCACAATAACGACATTGGAACGATTAGGGCATAAATGCGAAATCATAGATTACATACGCGATGACGAACACGGACTTAGTGCCGTAAAAACAAACCTTAACAACAAGCAGAGATGGTCCGGTAATTCGTTGAAGAAATTGGCATATATAGTTTTACGTTATCCTGAAGAAAAGAAGGCTGAACTGAACTTCAGAGAAATGCGCAGGAAGTATCTGAAACTGACGCAGCTATGCAGGACACATGACGATCTGAAACGTCTTGATGCCGATATATTCATGACCGGCAGTGATCAAGTATGGGGACCTACTCTCAACGGACACTATGATGAAGCTTATTTTCTCTCATTCGTAAAAGACAAAAGGAAAATAGCGTATGCGGCAAGTTTAGGCAGAACTGATTTTACGGCAAAGATACTTTCTGAATACAAAAAACTGTTGTCTTCATATTCAGGCATAGCTGTAAGAGAAAATACGGCTGTCGGGTTGCTCAGGCAGATGGACATTGAATGTGCAGGACAAGTTCTTGACCCAACACTCCTTCTTACAGGTGATGAATGGAGCAGAATGATAAAAAAAGATATGGGCGGCAAATATGTTTTAGTGTATCAGCTTCATAATAACCCTGCGTTAAGTAAATATGCAGTTAGATTCGCAGAACATGTTGGACTGCCTTTATATAGAGTGTCCCCCACTTTCCACCAAATCCGCAGGGGCGGCAAGTTTATATATCTGCCTGATCTACCTGATTTCCTGTCATACATAAAGAATTCTACTTATTTCATAACAGACTCTTTCCACGGAACTGCCTTCGCGTTGAATTTCAATAGGCAGTTTATTGAGATATTGCCAAACAATAAGACCGGAAACAGAAATCAGAGCATCTTGCAACTGACGAGGTTGCAAGACAGAATTGTTACGGATTATGCTGACTGTTCAATAAGCGAACGCATGATTGATTATGAAAGGGTTAATGATATTTTAAGAAAGGAGCGCATTCGATCTTTGGGAATACTGAAACAGCTTCTTCGTCAATAGGTTACCTCACCTGAGTAGTTACGTCAATAGCATCTTTTTATATACACACTTTATGAGCTTTGACTAGAATAAAAGAATCTTTCGACTTTTGCTGGTTTTAGTGAGCCTGTTGCAGTTTGCAAAGGGAAATGTTTCTCAAGATTCAACCTATCTGATGTTCTATGTCTCTATGTTTCATCCTCACAAGGAAGTAAAGATAAAAGTGAAATCTATCTGTTGGACCGAGATTCGAAAAAGGACAGGAAGATGAAACAGGAATTGTTAAAACAGATAGATTATAAACCTGTCTGGTTGGTTCTTGACAGGCATATACATTAGAATTTTACAGACTCAAACCGAAAAGGTTGAGTGACAATAACCGTCTAATATCTTTTTATTTAATGAAAATTCTGCAAATTAACGTTTTTAACTATCGTAAGGGTGGTTCTGAGGTCGTGTATTTCAGTACGATGGAGTTGCTGAGGATGCATGGCGAAGAGGTTGTCAATTTTGCATTGAGATGGCCTGAGAATTATCCTTCTGAATATGAATCGTATTTTCCTGAATCAAAGGAAACCCGAAGTGAACTGTTGAAGCCTGTAAAAAACATCATCAATTATTTCAATAACAGGGAAGCAGCCCGGAAGTTGGAACAGCTGATAGAGAAGGAACGTCCTGACCTGGCACATATGCATTTGATCTGGGGACAGATTACCGGTTCCATTTTGCCTGTCTTGAAGCGGCATAATGTACCAATCATATTTTCCATTCACGATTATCGCATCGTATGTCCCGCCTATACGTTCAGGAACGGGAAAGGTGAGATATGCGAGCAGTGCAGGGGAAGAAACTTTTATCATTGTGTGATCAACAAATGCACGAAAGACAGTTATCTACTAAGCGTGATGATGGCGATAGAACAATGTTACAGGAATCGCTTCTTCAATCCCGCCGAATACATTGACGGTCTTATCTATGTAAGTCAGTTTGCCAAACAGATGCATGAAAAATACATGCCTGAATTGAAGGAGAAAAGGAACATTGTCCTGTATAATCTGGCTGATAAAATACTGGATGCACCTGCCCAAAAGACAGATAGATATTTCCTATTTTTCGGAAGATTGTCCTACGAAAAAGGCGTAAAAACATTGATTTCAGCTTTTAAGGATATGCCAAATTGCAATCTGAAAATAGCAGGTACCGGTCCGCTGGAAGATGAATTGAAAGATTACACCAAATCCAACAACGTTACCAATGTGGAATTTTTAGGATATAAGTCAGGTAAAGAACTGACAGATTTGGTTGAGAACGCTTATTTCATCATAGTCCCGTCTGAGTGGTATGAGAATAACCCGATGACTATCATAGAAGGATACGCGGCAGGCGTGCCTGTTATCGGCACAAACATCGGCGGCATACCTGAGATTATAGAAGAAGGAGTAACCGGATACTTGTTCACTCCGGCCAATTCCGTTGATTTGACAAGAGTTGTGAAAGCGGCTGATTCATTACCAGTAGAACAATATTCAAACTATCAACAGAATGCACTGAGTTTTGCCAGAAAGCATTTTGACAGGGAAAAATACTATCCGCAACTGATAGGCTTCTATAATCAGCTTGTTAAGTAATACATTTTTTTCAATCCGATATTGCTCCAATAATATATTATAGTTCAACAAGTATTCCAATATAACCATTTGGGAATACTCTCTAAAATTATATTCCAATATTTATGAAGATAGCATTTGTCAGCACCCGTGGTATACCTAATAACTACGGGGGATTCGAACAGTTTGCTGAATACATTTCCGTAGGGATGGCACAAAGAGGTCATGAAGTGGTAGTCTATTCACCCAAGTTTCATCCATATCAGGAAAGCACGTACAAAGGTGTGCGGATTAAGCATATCTACAGTCCGGAAACATGGATGGGCAGTTCAGTCGGCAGTTTCTTCTATGACTTTGCATCGTTACGTGATGCTTTGAAGAAAGAAGATTTCGACATCATCTATGAGGCAGGATATACGAGCATCATTCCTGCTTACATTTGGTTCAACGTGAAAAAACGGAAACGTCCAATATTCACCACGAACATGGACGGATTGGAGAACAAGCGGTCGAAGTTCAGCCCGATGGTGAGACGCTTTCTAGACTGGGAAGAGAAGATGGCGGTGAAATACAGTCATTACCTGATAGCCGACAACATGGGTATCCATGATTACTATAAAGAAAAATATGGCAAGGAAAGCAAGTTCCTAGCTTATGGCGCAGACATACACGATGATTTTAAGGCGGAATACTTGGAGGAGTTCGGATTGAAATCGGAAGAATATTACATCCTGATAGCACGCCTTGAACCGGAAAACAACATCGTGATGGCGATAGAAGGTTATCTGCACTCCAAAGAGAACGGACGCAGACCGCTGATTGTGGTCGGCAAGACAAACACGCCTCATGGTAAAGAACTTGTAGAGAAATACGGGAATGAGAGAAACGTGGAATTTGTCGGCGGCATCTATGATTTCAAAAAGCTGGATTCAGTCCGTCATTTCTCAAAGGCCTATTTCCACGGTCACAGTGTGGGAGGAACAAATCCTTCCCTGCTTGAGGCGATGGCGGCAGGCTGTTTCATCTTTGCTCATGACAATATTTTCAACCGTGCCGTACTGAAGGAGAATGCTTTCTATTATCCTTCGGCAGACAAAGTCACTGAATATCTTAACCGTATTGACACGATTGCGGAGGGAAGCAAGATTCAATATACAGCCCGTAATATTGAAGTAATCAGGAACGAATACTCATGGGAAAGTTTGATAGATAAACACGAAAAATATTTTTATTGGTTACTTTCTCAGAAACAATAAATTGCTACCTTTGTTCATGATATCATCATGAATAATTAGGTTTTGGCAAAAAAAGAGTATAGACAACTTTCCGCACAAGAGGAAACGGCATTCATCCTAATGGTGTTGTTGGATGAAGGCAAAAGCAATTTGCCTTATAGATTGTTGCGTTGTTTGACAAGTGTACATTTTGCCAATCAATATTATTTAAAAAGACTGTTCTCCGGATACCGTTCTTTAAACTATAATTTTTATCGTGATAAATTTGAAAAGGAACAAGGTTGATTGTTGTTTTTCCTGCCTTTTGTTTTAATGAAGAAAATTTTATTTGTTTTTCTGCTGTGTATGATATGGCAGGAAGGTTTTTCTCAGTATGTGTATGGAACCACCGGACTTCTGCACATGCCTACTGCCGATATGCAACGGGATAAGACATTCCTGTTCGGAGCTTCTTATTTGGATGTGGCTGCTACTCCTGCCCATTGGAATTATCATACGTTTAATTACTACATTAATATCACCATTTTTCCTTGGCTCGAAATCGGATATACTTGTACCTTGCATAAGGCAGAACATGGTAGTACTTATTTCCCACCTTCCGTTTGGGGGAAATATTGTAACCAGGACCGACAGTTTTCAGGGCGGTTGCGTATATGGAAAGAAGGGTGGTGGAAAGAATGGACTCCTCAGATTGTATTGGGCGCGAATGATCCAAGTACCAATGATATATTAGGAAATTCTGATAAAGATGATTATGGCATTGGTGGAGTAGGAGAGATGGGTAATGGACATTGGAACCGATATTATATAGCTGGTACTAAGCATTTTTATTTCAAAAATAGGGGAGAGCTAGGCATTCATGTTGCTTATTTATACAATAAACGGAAAGACTATCATTTAAACGGTCCGGCTGTTGGAGTAAATTTTCATTTTTATCTATCGGGTACAAATTTCTTTGTGAAGGCATTAAACAATCTTAATGTAATGGCTGAATACGACAGTCGTACCATAAACTGTGGGTTAAAATATAGTTTTTGGAAAGATTATATTAATGCTGTGGTAGAAATGACAGAATGTAAGCATTTGTCAGGCGGAGTGATATTTAAAGTACATTTAAAATAACAAACACTATAACTTATTCGTATGAAAGGAATTGTTCTCGCCGGTGGTAGCGGTACCCGTCTGTACCCCATCACCAAGGGAGTAAGCAAGCAGCTTCTCCCCATCTTTGACAAACCGATGATTTACTACCCTATTTCAGTTTTGATGCTGGCAGGCATCCGTGAGATTCTGATTATATCCACTCCCTATGATCTGCCCGGCTTTAAGCGTCTTTTGGGCGATGGATCAGACTATGGTGTGAAGTTCGAGTATGCCGAACAACCTTCTCCCGATGGTCTTGCACAAGCCTTTATTATCGGAGAGAAATTCATTGGTAATGATTCTGCATGTTTGGTATTAGGCGACAATATCTTCCATGGTAACGGTTTCAGTTCTCTTCTTCGTGAAGCCGTGCGTATGGCGGAAGAAGAACAAAAAGCTACTGTATTCGGTTACTGGGTGAACGATCCGGAACGTTATGGTGTGGCAGAATTTGATGTGGAAGGTAACTGCCTGAGCATCGAAGAAAAACCGGAACAGCCCAAATCAAATTATGCAGTGGTGGGCCTCTATTTTTATCCCAACAAAGTAGTGGAAGTGGCCAAGAACATCAAACCTTCCGCACGTGGCGAACTGGAAATAACGACAGTGAACCAGCGTTTTCTGGAAGATCGTGAACTGAAAGTACAGACGTTGGGACGCGGTTTTGCCTGGCTGGATACGGGAACGCATGATTCATTGGCAGAAGCTTCGACTTATATAGAAGTCATTGAAAAACGTCAGGGTTTGAAAGTAGCTTGTCTGGAAGGAATTGCTTATCGCAAAGGCTGGATAACGGCAGATAAGATGCGTGACCTTGCCAAACCGATGCTGAAAAACCAATACGGTCAGTATCTGCTCAAAGTGATTGATGAAGTGGAACGTACAGGCAAAGAAAATCTAGATTAAGATATGGAGGTTATAAAAACAGGAATAGAAGGTGTGGTGGTCATTGAACCGCGCATCTTTAAAGATGAAAGAGGCTATTTCTTTGAATCTTTTTCTCAACGGGAGTTTAATGAAAAGGTGATGCCTGTCAATTTTGTACAGGATAATGAGAGTATGTCATCGTATGGCGTGATGCGTGGGTTGCATTTTCAGCAAATGCCTTATACTCAGAGCAAGCTGGTGCGTTGTGTAAAAGGTGCCGTACTTGATGTGGCGGTAGACATCCGCAAGGGAAGTCCTACATACGGGCAGCATGTTGCGGTAGAATTGACGGAGGAAAACCATCTCCAATTCTTTATCCCCCGTGGATTTGCCCATGGTTTTGCCGTATTGAGTGAAACAGCGGTTTTTCAATATAAGTGCGATAACTTCTATGCACCGCAAGCTGATGGTGGCATTCAGCTGCGCGATGAAAGTCTGGGTATTGATTGGAAAATACCCGTTGCCGAGGCCATTTTAAGTGAGAAGGATTTGAAACATCCTTTGTTGAAAGACTATGACTCTCCGTTTGACTACACTATTAATCTATACGAATGATGAATATACTTGTTACAGGTGCCAATGGTCAACTTGGCAATGAGATGCGCAGGGTGTCGTTAGACAGCCGGAATCGTTATCTCTTTACAGATGTAAATGAACTGGATATCACAGATGCGACAGCTGTCCGTAATATGTTGAAAAAGGAGCAGATAGATGTGATTGTAAATTGTGCTGCTTATACGAATGTAGACAGGGCGGAAGATGATTTTGCTATGGCTGATTTGCTGAATAACAAAGCTGTGGAGAATTTGGCTGTTGCTGCCGCAGAAACAGGTGCCACGCTTATTCATGTATCTACAGACTATGTGTTCCGAGGGGATAAAAACATTCCTTGCCGTGAGTCTTGGGAAACTGATCCGTTGGGTGTCTATGGAAAAACCAAACTGGCGGGCGAACAGTCTTTGGTAAAAGCAGGATGTAAATATCTTATTTTCCGCACAGCTTGGCTTTACTCGCCTTTCGGTAAGAACTTTGTGAAAACCATGCGGCAATTGACTTCAACAAAAGATTCACTGAAAGTGGTTTTTGATCAAGTAGGCACTCCTACTTATGCCGGAGATTTGGCTGCTTTGATCTATAACATAATCGAAGAGAACTTGCTGGATCGTCAAGGTGTCTATCATTTCAGCAATGAAGGTGTTTGCTCATGGTATGATTTTACGGTGGCTATCCATCGCTTGGCAAGAATTACTTCATGTAAAGTGAAACCTCTGCACACGGCAGAATATCCGGCGAAGGCGAACCGTCCTGCATATTCCGTACTGGATAAGACAAAGATAAAAACAACGTTCGGCATCGAAATCCCTCATTGGGAGGAAAGCCTCAAAAGATGCATTGACACCTTATAATATATATGGCAGATAATACAGAAATACAGAGACGGCGAACGTTCGCCATTATTGCGCATCCGGATGCCGGTAAGACATCATTGACCGAGAAGCTGTTGCTTTTTGGTGGACAAATCCAGGTGGCGGGTGCCG
>OOAD01001736.1_pt1 | contig 11235 bp, 10 predicted proteins | sample 1671151 | NCBI WGS metagenome assembly OOAD01 (sample SAMN06348127, study PRJEB24527) | human gut metagenome | biome: human gut; feature: ankylosing spondylitis patient; material: feces | host: Homo sapiens | place: China | collected 2015-10
TTTGCCAATGCATTCATATCTACGCAAAGTCCGTCGATCAAAAATGCCAGTGCGATCAGAATACCACCGCCGACTACGAACGGAAGCATATGGGATACACCCTTCATCAACTGTGTGTAAATCTGATGTCCGACGCTGCCGGATGATCTTCCACCTTTACTTTCCTGTACTTCTGTTCCATTTGCCGCATGATATACCGGAACATCCCCGCTGATCACACGGTCAACCAGTTCACCTGCTTTACTGATACCATCAGACACCTGGCAGACAATGACTTTCTTTCCGTCAAAACGATCCATCGGAACCTGTGCATCTGCAGCTACGATAATTCCGTCTGCTTCTTCGATTTCTTTTGAAGTCAGTACATTTTTCGCTCCGCCGGAACCTCTTGTCTCCACTTTTACTGCACAGTCTTTTGCTTTTGCAGCTTTTTCAATTCCTTCTGCTGCCATGTACGTATGTGCGATACCGGTAGGACAGGAAGTAACCGCAAGAATCTTCGCCTGTGTTCCTTCTGCTGATCCGGTATCTGCCAGTCTCTCATCAATATCTTTCTTTTCACTGTCTGCCCTGTCAATAATGTCCATAAACTCATCTACAGAAGATGCATTGCGGAGAGATTCTGTAAACTCCTCATCCATCAGCATCACAGAGAGCTTACTGAGTACATCCAGGTGAATGTTATCCTCTGTATTCGGTGCTGCGATCAGGAATAATAAGGTTACAGGTTCGTCATCCAGTGCTTCAAACTCTACACCATTTTTGATGACCATTGCCGCAAGCCCCGGCTTCTTAACTGCATCACATTTACCATGAGGAATGGCAATTCCCTCGCCAATACCTGTCGTGCTCTCTTCTTCTCTTAAATATACCTGTTTACGATAAGCCTCACGGTCGCTGATTTTCTCACTCTTTACCATCAGATCAACTGCCATATCCAGAGTTTCTGACTTTGTTTTCGGAGCAGCTGTCAGCGATACGCTTCGTCTGTCAAGCAAATCTGTTATTCTCATCTTTTCTTCCCCCTTTATTATTTTCCGGTTATCTGACCATAAACCGCTTCTATTTCTTCCTTTGTTGCAAGATTTTCAGAAAATGCACTTGCGCTTCCTGTTAACAAGCCCTTTCTAAGAGCCTCTTTGTATTCGCCACTTTCTAAATAGCCTGCGATAAATCCCGCTACCATTGAATCACCGGCTCCTACAGAATTCTTAACTTTTCCCTTTGGGCATTCACTCTTGTAAACCTGTCCATCTTCTGAAACTAATACTGCACCTTCGCCTGCCATTGAAATTAAAACATTTCTTGCTCCGGCTTCCTGCATTTTCTTTGCATAAGGCACAACTTCATCTCTTGTATTTAATGTAACTCCATATATTTCACCTAATTCATGATTGTTTGGCTTAATAAGAAATGGTTTGTATTTTAAAACATTAACAAGTAAATCTTTTGTTGCATCAACAACTATCTTAATATCTTTTCCCTGTAAGTGTTCCATAATATCACTGTACATTGTTTCAGGCATTACTGATGGTATACTTCCTGCTAAAACTAAAATATCCCCATCCTGAATTTTGTCTAATTTCTCATATAACGCATCAATATCGTCCTGTTTTATTCCAGGGCCCATACCATTTATTTCACTTTCTTTCTGAGCTCTTATTTTAACATTTATTCTTGTTATACCTTCATTAACTTTTATGAAGTCAGCATTTACACCATTTGCTGTAAGCATTCCCTGAACACTGTCGCCTGTAAATCCTGCCAAAAATCCTAAAGCTGTATTTTCAAATCCAAGATTACTAAGTACCATTGAAACATTAATTCCTTTTCCACCAGGGAACATTAACTCCTCAGATGTTCTGTTTACAAATCCCTCTTTGAAATCTTCTACTGTTACTATGTAATCAATAGAAGGATTAAATGTAACCGTATAAATCATAGATGCACCTCCGAATTTATTACTATATTTCATATACACAGACTATTCGTCCTACCACTATTTATTACATTATAATTTTATATTTTTTTCATTTCAACTTGTCTCTAATATTAATTTTGCACTAAGTTTAGTTAAATTATTTATCAGCTACATTAATTTAGCTACCATTACACTTGCAATTGTTCCGGCAAGAGTGGCAAATAATGCTCCCGGAAGAGTCCATCTTGTCTTTGTTACCTTTGCAGTCATAAAATAAACCGACATCGTGTAAAAAACCGTTTCTGTACTACTCAATATGATTGAAGCTACATTTGCAATATATGAATCTACTCCATATTTTTTATAAACATCAAGAAGCATTCCTGTTGCTGCCGAAGACGAAAATATTTTTACTATATTTAACGGCACTAACTCTCCCGGAAATCCAATATATTTTGTTACTTTTCCAATCTGTTTGCCACAAAAGTCCATTGCTCCTGACTCTCTAAGCATTCCTACCGCCACCATTAACCCTATTAAAGTCGGCATAACTTTTATTACTGTCGCAAATCCATCTTTTGCCCCATCTACAAAATCAATGTACACTTTCGTTTTTTTCTTTAATCCATATAAAACTATTATTAATATTAAAATGGGAATTATGTAATTAGACAATGTTGCAATATTCACTTAGCACCTGCCATTTTATTTTTATAAATAATATGAATTTTACATAAAAAAAATGCCATAGCCTAACCATTTGATTAAGCTATGACATTTCATGTATTAAAATCCATTATGTCAATTTTAATTATCCTGTTTTTCACCTGTTCTGTATTCATCAATCTTCTTGTAATTATCTGCAAGTGATACTTCTCCTTCAATAGGGATAATTTCCTTATTGAATACAGGTTTTAATAAAATAGGTGTAATGATTGTTGTAATAACAACGACTATAATAATTGGTCCCATAATATTGTTACTCATAAGACCTACTGCTGCACCTTTGCTGGCTACGATTAAGGCAACTTCACCTCTTGAAATCATACCAACACCAATTCTAAGTGCCTGATAATTCTTGTATCCGCAAACCTTTGCGCCAAGTCCACAACCGATAATCTTTGTTAACAATGCAACTATTGTTATTACTGCTGCAAATGCAATGATTGCAGGTCCCATCTTTGGAAGTTCAACCTTAAGACCAATACTTGCAAAGAAAATTGGGCTTAAAAGCAAATATGATAATACATCAAATTTTGATGCGATGAACTGATCTTTCTGAGTCATTGATATAATTAAGCCTGCGAAGAATGCACCTGTAATATCTGCAACTCCAAAGAAATGTTCTGCACAAAATGCCATTACAAGGCAGATAACGAATGCAATAATTGCATGTCTGTGCATTCCTTTACCACTAATTTCACACCATTTCTTAAATGCATAATAAACAATAACTCCGACAACTCCGCAAAATACGAAGAATAATACTATCTTAAATAAAACAACTGCAATATTTACTGATGTGTCAGCTAAGCTTGTTACAATTGTAAGAGCTATGATACCTAAAATATCATCGATAATGGCAGCTCCAAGAATTGCATTTCCTGATTTAGTTTTTAATTTACCTAATTCTTTTAAAGTTTCAACTGTAATACTTACAGAAGTTGCTGTTAAAATTACACCAATAAATACTGACTGTAAAAATACTGAACTTGTAACATCTGATGTATCAATATATCCATTATTAATGAATAAATATGCAACACCACCACCAACAACTAAAGGAACTATAACACCTAAAAGTGCTATTACAAATGAAGCTTTTCCACTTCGTTTAAGTTCTTCAATGTCAGTTTCCATACCTGCACAGAACATAAGAACAATTACACCTAATTCTGCCATATTCTGTATCATGTCTGTTTCTGTTAACACTCCTACACATGCAGGTCCTAAAATAACACCGGCCAAAAGAGCACCAACAACCTGTGGCATATTAACTTTCTTTGTGAAGAGACCAAGAATCTTTGTACTAGCTAGAATAATAGCTATGTCTAAAAGAAATTTGTAATCCATTTTTCCTACCTCTTTTCTCATTAGTTTCTTATATACGAAACAAAAATATAGTGCGAAGTATCACTATGTACATCTTCGCACCACGTTTATTTTAACACTTTGTTTACAAATGTCAATCATATTTATTTTACTTGTTTTTGTGTTATTTTTGCTCGTTTTTTGTAAATACTTTTTGCTACTTATTTTACATACATTCCGTATTTAATATTAACTCTATCAATCTTTTTTAGCATCGGAATTAACATAAACCATAAAAATATAAAAGTTGATATACCATGTATTACATTCATAATAAATCCTGCAGTATAAGCTGTTATAAAAGCCTGAACACTTGGACTGTCTGTAGACATAAGCACTGTTGCCGTATCCATAATAACACCATAAACAACTATTGTTGCAAGCATCCCCATAAAACAAATAAAATTTTTTTGCTTCTTAGGAATATAACTTCCCACATTCCTTTTACTGTATGCAATTCCAAAAATATATCCTAAAAGTCCAAAGGCTACCATTTGCCATGGTGTCCAGGGACCCTGACCCATAAAAAAATTTGACACAAATGCCGTCATGGCTCCTGTTAAAAATCCTGCCTTCTTACCTAATGCAATTCCTGTAATAATTATAATTGCAGCGCAAGGTTTTACCTGTGGAGTCATGTAAAAAATAACTCTTCCGATAACTGCAAAACTAATCATGCACACAAGAATTACTATTTCTCTTGCCCTCGGTTTTCTTTTTTCAAATCCTAACGCAAATACAACAAATGAAATAAGTATAATTAATAAACCTACTCCGTAATAGAACCGGCTGTCATTGACCATACCACTTCCTCCTTTGTAATTGCTTTTTCAATTAATTCTCCTGCCATTTTATGAGAAACTGTTGTGTAAAATCTGTTTGTGCAAATCATTTCTCTTATACTGCTTTCTGAAATAATTTTTCCTTGGAAAAACATAGCACATCTGTCTCCATATTCTGCACAAAATTCCACGTCATGACTTACTATTACAATCGTCTTTCCCTGTTTTTTTAAATCAAGAATTATTTTTCCCATTTCTTTTTTATAAATTACATCAATTCCTTTTGTTGGTTCATCTAAAAGTAAAATATCAGGATTACACAACAACACCTTTGCCATTGCAAGCTTTTGCTGCTCGCCTCCACTCAAATCATATGGATGTGTTTTTTCATATTTATCCAGATTTAGTTTTGTTAAAATATCTTTATTTCCATCAACCTCATCTATAACCGTGTCATGCAGGAACATTGTCTGGACATTCTGTGGCATGTACACAATTTTGCCATTTATTTTTACTTTTCCTCTATATTGCTTCAATATTCCACACAATATTTTGATTAATGTTGATTTTCCTGCACCGTTTCCTCCTAATATGCAGTAAATCTGCTCATTTTCTATATTAACACTAATCCCCTTAATTATATCTGCTCCATCACGTTCATATCTGAACCATATGTTTTTTCCACTGATTGCAATGTCTTTCTCAGATTTATTTTTATCTTTATTCTCATACTCTAAGTTGATTAATCTATTTTGTTTTGCTATATTTTCTTTTATTATCTGATTTTGGTTTACATAATTCTCAATCCATTTTCTTCCCTGACCTACTGTAAGTGGAATATTTTCAGATAATTCTCCACTCTCTTTATAAATTTGAGCCGGTATAGGCATAAATTGAAATTCTTCTGTATTATAAAGTTTATCTGCGACTTTATAACTATTGTCATCAGCTAAAATTTCTCCATTTTTCATAACTACGGCTTTACTGCAAACAGGTAACAACTGGTCTAATCTATGTTCAGAAATAATAACCGTAGTTCCAAGTTCATCATTTATTTTATGTAACATCTGAATAAATTTTTCTGCCGCTATAGGGTCTAACTGAGCTGTAGGTTCGTCTAAAATTATTACTTTAGGCTGCATTGTCATAACTGCCGCCAGATTAAGTAACTGTTTTTGTCCGCCTGAAAGGCTGTTTGTCGTCCTTTCATATAATTTTGCTATTCCAAAATATTCTGCTGTCTCGCCAATTCTTGCCCCTATTTCTTCTCTTGCCATTCCCATGTTTTCCAAACCAAATGCAAGCTCATGCCATACTTTGTCCGTTACAATCTGCTGTTGAGGATTCTGCATTACAAATCCAATTTTCATTGCCTGAGTTCTTTCATCAACTTCTTCAATTTTTTTATTTTCAAATAAGACTTCTCCAGCTTTGTCTCCATTTGGAGTAAGTACACTTTTTAAACATCTGAGCAATGTCGTCTTTCCACAGCCTGATTTTCCACATACAACAACAAAATCACCATTTTCTATATTTAATGAAACATTTTTTAAACATGAAGAATCTGCCATAGCATATTTAAATGTTAAATTTTTGATTTCAATCTGAGCCATCTTATCTCCTCCATAATATTTATTAAAATTGGTGTTGCGCAAAGTGCTGAATATGTTATGTAAACCAACGTTGCATACTTATTTTCTTCTATATAAAACATCGGATAGTAGTGTATTTTGACACATCCAAATATACACCCTAAAACTACAATTCCGCCCAAAAATATAATCCATATCAAGGCGATTATGTCCCTTAATGTTAATTTATAATTATTAAAATTTGTCCTTCTTTTTACTCCGTAGCCTCTTGATGCCATCGAATCAGCCGTATCCACTGAATTTTCCAATGCCCATGTTGCTGTAATAGAAAAATTTTTCACCTGAATTTTTACTTTTCGAATAAAATTCATTTTGTTAATATCACTTCCATTTGCAACTGCCATAACTCTATTTACATCCGAAGTTTCTTTTGCATGAGCCACAAATGCCGGTACAAATTTTAATACCATTGAAAAAATTAAAGCAAGCGTAGGTACTATCTTCCCAAATACAGCCATAATTTTATCTTCCGTTACTATTTTTTGAAATGTAAAAATCCAAATCATTACCGTAACTAAAATTCCTGCTGCAAACATTCCATATATAATAGATTCCAAAGTGACTGCATTTCCTGTTGGCAAAAAGAATAGCACCGTCATTCCTCTATGAGAAAAAAGAGGGTTTATCAGCCCTGCAAAAATAAACAAGCCTAATAACCCTGTTAACTTTTTTATTTTTTTGTTTTTGTATACAATTACAAAATAAATCGTGGCAAATAAAAAAGAAATGAATATCATAATCGGATGATTTACAAACATAGTAATTCCCAATATTAATGTATAAAATAATATGTTTACTACCGGGTGAAATCTTCCGAATTCTTCTCTCATTTCTTTTCTATATCCTCTCCTAAATTACATGTATATTGAAATTTTATTTCATCATTTTCTTTAATCTTGTACTCACTGCAACTTACATTTGGTACATCTCCATTTACAGTATACATCCAACCTGACTGTTTTCCACAGTCAAATTCGTATAAATTGTTAATTCCTTCTATATATACACTTTTTGTTGCCGGCGTTATGCTACTTTCAATCAGTATTCCTTCATTTTTTAATTCTCTCTCTAAAATATCAAAGCAGGATTCCCCTTCTGTAAATTTAACTTCCTTTGTCTCATATATCACGCCATCTTTTGGTTGTGCTTTTCGTATATTATCCTGTAATTTGTCACTATTTATTGCATTTATACAAGTCACATACAAAGTACATTTTTGTGTTGCCTTTTCAGATTTTACACTTTTACTATTTCCACAGCCCCACAAGGAAAATGTCATAAGTATTGTAATTATACATATGCTTAATTTTCTCAAATTAGTTTTGTTCATCTTTATTTGTCACTCTTTTCTTCTTATATTTATAAACATCAAATCCAAATTTCCCGGCTATACCACAACATATTCCAAAAATCAGTATAATATAAGGTCTTCTATTTTTGTGTTTTGTTTCTTTAGTAACATTTTCTTTATTATTAACTGAATTTTTATTTTCTGTTTGTTCTATATTATTGTCTGTAGCTATCTTATTTTCTTCATCATTATTTTCTAAAACATCTGTAGCATTTTCTAAGTTATCTGTAGTATTAGTATTTTCTTCCGTTTCTACATTATTATCTTTTCTATTCTTAGATTCATTATTTTCTCTATTGTCGTTATCATCGCTATTATTTAACGTATTTCCATTTGATTTACTATTATTTTTTGAATTTGATGATGCATTCCTTTTTGTGTTTTTACTTGTGGAATTGTTTTTATCGTTGTTATTTGCATCATTCTTATTTTTATCAGACGCACTACTTTTTGTTTCTTCTTTATTATCTGCCTTAGTTGTTTCTTCCTTTGTATTATCTTTTTTAACAATTCCATCACTCATATCATAGAGTCTGTTCATTCCTGATATACTTCTGTAATAAGCTGTTATTGCATACATTGCCTGGTCTGTCGACATTTGATTTGCGCCTTTTCCCTTTATATGGCAAAAAGCACCATTATCTTTATAAAATGTCATTAAACCGTCATATACAGTTTTACCGTTTTTCACAAATCTGCTATCATCAATTTTTATTCTCATTTCAGATAATGCTGTTAAAACCTGTGCTGTACTTTCACAGTTTGAATCGCTTGTATTTCCATATGCACCATCAGATTTCTGTAAAGTGCTAAGAATTGCAAGTCCTTTATCAATGCTTTCTTTTACATTTTGTTTTTCATTATAGTATGGAGCAAGTGCCTGAATAACCATGGCAGTCACATCAACATCTGCTTCTGTCCCCATATAATTCCATCCGCCATTGTTCAATTGTTGTTTTACTAAGAAATCAATTAACTTATTTCTTGTTGTCTGTTTTCCTGTCGTTGCGTCCGGAATTTCATAATTGCCACAATCAAAAGCCATAAGTGTGTAAGCAGCTCCATTTACACCTTGTATCATTATATTTTCAAATGTTGCAAGAGGCTGTAATAAATTGTATCCCGAAAAATTCTGAGGATTTTTTTGAATAGCAGTTAATGTAATAATTGTTCTTGCATATTCGGTATATTTTCTTGTTGATAAAATTCCTTTGTTATCTGCAACTGTTTTTGATACATTGCCTACATATTTTTCTATATATTCATCTTTAATATTTCCACATCTGGCAAGTCCAAACACCGTCCATTCTCCGCCTACGCTTCCGTATGCTGGATTTTTTACCGTATTCATCTGATAATATGAAATTTTATTTATTGTGTTTTCTATATCATCCTTTGACGGTGTCTGACTTCCCATAACTGAAGTTGAGACACACATAAAGAATATTGCAATTGTTGCTAATAATTTTTTCATGTGTTTCCTCTTGTTTAATATAAATATTTATTACTTAATTTTTACTGATTTAACTTTGCTCCATTTTCCATAAACCCTTACTTTATTTACTGTTTTGTAAGCTCTTACTTTAACGTAGCATTTCTGATTTTTCTTAAATTTCTTTGTTATTAAAACATTCTTTTTAGTAGTCTTTACAATTACTGTTCCTTTTTTGAAATTCTTTGTTGAAGAGTATTTGTACTGATATCCTTCTGCACCTGCAATTTTCTTAATTGAAATTTTTGCTTTTCCTGCTTTTACTTTCTTTACTGAGTTTACAGTTGCTTTTCCTAATGTCTGTATTTCTGTTGTTGTAGCCTGCACTGTTGTTTCTGCTGTTGTAGGCTGAATTGTTGTCGTAGGTTGCACTGTTGTTGCATCCTGTGCTGTAGTTGTTTCGTTTTCAGCTTTCTTTAATTCTGCAATCACCTCATCAACTTCATCCTGAGTTGCCATCAATTTTGTTGCAACTTTAATTGCATTTTTATACGCAATTTTAACATTTTCATTATTCATCCATAATGCTTTATTTCCATTAATTTTTGCTAATTCTTTTGTCAAAGTTGTTTTATCAGCAACCTTTAATGGTTCCATTCCTGCATAATTGCTTAATCCAACATCTGCTCCCCATCCATACACTGAAAACTGATATCTGATTACATCACCATCTTTTACAATATCTGCCGGTGTAAGATTTCCATTATCATTATCTCCGTTTACAGAAATCATCCATCCAGCCATACTATTATATGAATATTCTCCTAAACCATTGTTTGGCTGTGTATTACCATCATTTTTTTCATTTGACGGAGCTGAATATGATGTTGTATAAGTTTCTCCTTCATACTCATATGAACTTTCATAAGAAGGCATTTTTGCTATTTCTTCCGGTATGTCAATAATTCCTGTATCAGCATTCTCTATGCTTTGCAAATATAAATATCCATAGTCTTTTGAACCTGTATATTTAATTTCTTTTTCATTCATTACTTTCTCAAATACATCAGATATTGTCATATCGTCACTAACTTCAACGCTTACAGGCTCAACTACATAACCCTGTCCAATTGTAAACTTTTCTACTGAAAAAGTTACTGTTTTATTTGTTTCCTGTGCCTGAATCTTGTTATAACCTACTGTTGCAATACTTGTTGTCATTGAGACTGCTATTGCTATCGCCATTGCTTTTTTTACTGTATTTCTCATTGTCATTTCCTCCATGTATAATTAATCAACTAATTTTATAATAATCAATTAGTTATGTCAAACGATTGACATTACTCTCTACTCATTATTTTACACCACAATATCCCTGCTCCTGTGCTGAAACTTGTTGCAATAATTGCCGGAAGCACAACTGCTGACGGATTTACTGCACTATATTGACTTCTATACGCAATAATGTTTACAGGAATAATTTGAAGTGAAGAAATATTTAATACTAAAAAAGTGCACATTTCATCAGTTGCAATATGCTTTGGAAATGTACACTTTCTTTTTCTTTGCCTCTTTATCTCTGATTTATTTTCACTTAATACGTATCCACTCTGTTCTAATGGATTTTCTGCCAATGCCTCCATTGCTTTTAGTCCTGCCGGTGTTGCCGCCCATCCCAAGCCTAATATATTTGCAATTATATTAGTTACTATCGGTTCTCTTGCATTATGGTTATGAGGCAGACCCGGAAACAGCCACATAATAATCGGTTCAAGTATTTTTTCCAGTTTTTTTATCATTCCACTTTTAGAAGCCACGTTCATAAATCCCATCCACATGCTCATAATTCCAAGCATTGTAATGCACATACTCACAGCCTCTTTTGTGGATTCTATTGCTCCATTTCCTACCTGTTCCATCCTGCCTGTTGCCATTCCATAAAGCACTGACAATATAATCATTCCTGCCCAAATATAATTTAGCACTTAATTTTTCCTTTTATTATT
>OOAD01001737.1_pt1 | contig 11232 bp, 10 predicted proteins | sample 1671151 | NCBI WGS metagenome assembly OOAD01 (sample SAMN06348127, study PRJEB24527) | human gut metagenome | biome: human gut; feature: ankylosing spondylitis patient; material: feces | host: Homo sapiens | place: China | collected 2015-10
GTAAAAGAAGACGGAATTGAAATTCTTACAAAATAGTCAAAAAGCTGCGTACACAGGACCTCTCCTGCTGCACACAGCTTTTTTATTTACTTCATCAGCATATGCAGATATTTTTCATACTCGACTCCGTCATTGCGCGGAATCTCTTCTTTCACTGCATCTGTAATCGCTTTCTCGATAAAGCTTCCTGCAAGTTCCATCATGGACTTCAGATTTTCTCCTCTTGCCAGTCCGCCTGCCAGCACGGAAGCAAACAGATCACCTGTTCCGGAGTAGCTTCCACCTACATACGGGAATGCTGCAAGATGTGTCTCTTTTCCCGTCACTGCCAGATTTCCCATCTTCTGGATCCCGTCTTCATTGTCACAAAACTGAATCCCTGTCACTACAACAGTTCTTGGTCCATCTTTCCTCAGGTTTTCCGCCAGCTGCCTGATCACCGTAAGAAGATGTTTTTCGTCCGTCATATTTTCGATCATCCGATAATCTGTATCCGTCAGAATACAAAGCTCCGTCAGATTTGGGGTCACAATATCCGCCATCTTCGCAAGCTCCCGCATCTTTCTGCAAAACTCTATGGAGAAGATATCAAATTTGTATCCATGATCCCCCATGATCGGATCTACCAGCAGAAAGGCTTTCTTCTTATGAAATGTCTCCGCAATATGGATCATATGACCGATCTGCTCTTCATCTGCTGCAAATCCTGTATAGATACCGTCAAACCGTGCCTCCATCTTTTCCCAGGATCGCCGAAACTGCTCCATTTCTTCCGTAAGGCTCACGCAATGATAGTCTTCATATCCTGTCTGTGCACTCAGCACAGCTGTCGGGAGCGGACACGCCTGCACGCCCATCGCTGAAAGCACTGAAATTGCTGCCGTGAGAGAACATCTCCCAAATCCTGAGAGATCGTTAATTACTGCTACTTTCTTTCCCATACTCATCCACCTGCATTTCTCTGACTGGCTTCATGATCAGAACAGAATGTTTTCCCATATTGACAACAGTCTATCCATCCTCCACAAGATAAATGTCTCTTTCTGTCGTATAGCTCTTTTCCCAGGAGTACATCAGACGCTCCATCTTTCCTTTCATAGGCACCTCCGCCTGCCACACCGGGATTGTCACTTCCTTTAGTTCCTTACTGTTATTTAACACAACAATGATCTGTTCACCTTCCTGAAATCTTGCATAAGCAAGAACATTGGATGACCAGGAAAGCATCTTCAGAGAACCTGTACGCAGAGGCTTCTCACGCTTGTGGATCCGGATCATTTCTTTATGGAACTCTACAAGTTCTCTGTTTTCCTGTCCCCATGGATAGGTCCTGCGGCTGTCCGGATCGGTAAATCCACAGACACCTGCTTCATCTCCGTAATAAACCGTAGGTGCTCCTACCCAGGTCATCTGAACTGCCACTGCCTCCCGCATCACTGCCAGATTGATCCCTTCTTCTGCCGCTTTGCTTCCAAGCTGTGCCACTCTTCCTACAATGTGATTCGTTCTGGTCAGGAACCGGGAATGATCGTGGTTAGACAGTTCATTCATCGCCACCTGTAATGACGGGGTCAGCATGCTTGCCATAAAATGATTCATCGTATTGACAAAGTTGTCTGCATTCCCCCACAAGTCTGTCCTGCGCTCATCACTGTGCTTTTCCATTCCTGTCAAGAACCAGGTCAGCGGCTCCATAAAGGCATCATAATTCATCACGCTGTCCCATTCATCGCCCTGAAGCCATTCTCCCGGATCTCCATAGTGCTCCGCCAATATCAGCGCCTGCGGATTGGCACTTTTTACAGCTTTTCTGAAATTCTCCCAGAAGATGTGATTGTATTCATTGCTGTATCCCAGATCTGCCGCCACATCCAGACGCCATCCATCGGCATTATACGGCGGCGATACCCATTTCTTTCCGATGTTTAAAATATATTCCTCCAGCGTGGGAGAATCTTCATAGTTCAGCTTCGGCAGCGTATCATGGCCCCACCAGCCGTCATAAAACTCATTGTACGGCCAGTTATGCTCATTATAAAACTTAAAAAACGTGTGATACGGACTGTCCTGCGCCACATACGCGCCCGGCTCATAGCCCTTTCCGGCCTCGTAAATCCGCTCGCGGTCCAGCCACTTGTTAAACGAACCACAGTGGTTGAAAACGCCGTCCAGAATCACCTTCATGCCGCGCTTGTGCGCCTCCTCCACCAGGTGGATAAACAGTTCATTGCTCGCCTCCAGGTTCGCCTTGTTCGTCACACGGTCAATATACCGCGTTGCCCGCGTATTGTCCTTGTCGCCCGGCCAGAGCAGATCGCCTTCGTCGGAGACAATCTTTCCGAAATGCGGATCAATATAGTCATAATCCTGAATATCATACTTATGGTTCGACGGCGAAACAAACACCGGATTCAGATAAATGACCTGCACACCGAGATCCTGCAGATAATCCATCTTGTCAATGACGCCCTGCAGATCGCCGCCGTAGAAATTGCGGACATCCATCTGCTCCGGGAAGCGGTTCCAGTCATCCACCTTGTTGACCTGCTCACCGATATAGCTGTACTCTCCCGTCAGCACATCGTTGGACGGATCTCCGTTGCAGAAGCGGTCCACAAAAATCTGATACATGACAGCGCCCTTCGCCCAGTCCGGCGTATGGAAGCCCGGGATAATGCCGAAAGAGTACATCTCCTGCAGCTCTCTTGTGACACCGAGCTTGTTGTAATAACAGACCACGCGGCCTGCCTGAATCTCAAAAAAATAGCGGATCGGCTCATTTCCGACCGGAATCTCGATCTCGTAATAATCAAAACCGTTCCGGACCAAACCGACCTGCATCTGTGCACGGGTGGAACCGCTGATGAAATAAACCGCATCTACATTATTTTTCAGGGTACGGAACCGGATCTTCACCGTATCGCCCGGGTTCGGCTCAAACGGAATCTGATACTGCGGGGATTCATCGCTGTAGAGCGCATGCTTGTTGAACATCGCCCGCATCTGTGACATATACTGCTGCATTCTTGTTTTATCCATGAACTAACGCCTCTGTCTTTCTCAATCATTCATTCCTTATATTTTACCCCACACCGCCATGTAATACAACCTTTTTCTGAACACATGTAACGATTGTGTTTATTGGATTTTTATATAGTAAAAGAGCCAGCGGGGTACGCTGGCTCTTTTGGAGAAGGTATTTCTCTTATGGGGTGTAGCAAAAACTATATAATGTATTGGGGGGTTTTTACAGTTATTATAGTACCATACGTCCCTCGAAAAGTCTGCACAAATCGCGATTTTTTTTCATTTGATTCTTATTCAAAATAACGATGAATTTTTCCGGCGTTTCGGATTTTCTGTTTTAATTTGCACAAACGCCCGTAAAATCACAGAAAAAACCTGCAAAAAACTTTTTTGTTCTCTGCAGGTTTTCTATTGCAAATAAAAAGATATCAGATTTCTCCAGAAACTTCCGGTGCTGTTCCTGTCATCTGTGCTTCCTGCTCAAAAATGGCTTCGAATTCAGCACGGCTCAGCTTCTCTTTTTCCATCAGCTGCTTTGCGCACTCATGCAGCACATAGGAATGCTCCAGAATAATCTGTTTCGCCTGATCGTGGCATTTCTCGATCATCTGGCGGACTTCCTCATCGATGGCTGCGGCTACATTCTCGCTGTAGCTCTTCGTATGGCCCCAGTCGCGGCCGATGAAGACCTCATCCGAGTCGGAATCGTAAGCGACAAGACCAAGGTTCTCAGACATACCGTACTTCGTAATCATGGAACGGGCGGTAGCCGTCGCCTGTTTGATATCCTGGGATGCGCCCGTTGTGATATCGTCGAAGATCAACTCCTCTGCCACACGGCCGCCGAGGCATACGGTGATGTACTGCATCATTTTGCCTCTCGTCTGGAACATATTATCGTTCTCCGGCTGCGGCATCGTGTAGCCCGCTGCGCCAGGACCTGTCGGGATAATGGAGATCGTGTAAACCGCCTCCATATCCGGCAGCATATGGAACAGGATCGCATGGCCTGTCTCATGGTATGCGGTGATCCGTTTTTCTTTATCCGAAATGACTTTACTGCGCTTCTCCGCACCGATGCCCACTTTGATGAAAGCAGACTTGATATCGGCCTGGCGCACAAATCTTCTGCGGTCCTTTGCCGCCATGATTGCTGCCTCGTTCAGCAGGTTCTCCAGCTCTGCGCCGGTGAAGCCTGCGGTCGTCTGCGCGATCTGTTTCAGATCCACATCCTCGGCCAGCGGTTTGTTCTTTGCATGGACTTTCAGGATTTCCTCACGGCCCATGACATCCGGCGGTCCTACAACCACGCGGCGGTCAAAACGGCCCGGACGGAGAATCGCCGGATCCAGGATATCGACACGGTTCGTCGCTGCCATCACGATGATGCCCTCATTGACGCCGAAACCATCCATCTCAACGAGAAGCTGGTTTAAGGTCTGCTCTCTCTCATCGTGGCCGCCGCCCATACCGGTGCCTCTTCGTCTTGCCACGGCGTCGATCTCATCGATGAAGATGATGCACGGCGCATGTTTTTTTCCTTCCTCAAACAGGTCGCGGACACGGGAAGCGCCGACGCCGACGAACATTTCCACGAAATCGGATCCGGAAATGCTGAAGAACGGCACGCCTGCCTCTCCTGCAACAGCTTTCGCCAGAAGGGTTTTACCGGTTCCAGGAGGGCCCACAAGAAGAACTCCTTTCGGGATTCTCGCGCCGACCTGTGTATATTTCTCCGGTGCTTTCAGGAAATCGACCACCTCAACGAGGTCTTCTTTTTCCTCTTTTAAGCCCGCAACATCGCGGAACAGGACTTTTTTGTCTTTGTCGGTGGACATATGGGCGTTGCTTTTTCCAAAATTCATCATTTTGTTTCCGCCGCCTCCACCGCCGCCCATGGAGCGGTTCATCATCGACATGCCGAAAAGAAGGATCATACCGAGCAGCAGGGCCGGCAGGACGGACGTCATGAAAATGCTGTCTCTCTGGACATTCTGTACGGTGTACGTTACATCAGCATCCTCCAGAAGGCTGATAGCTGCGTTTACGTCGGTCACATTGACCGTATAACTGTCACCGCCCTGCTCCCGTACCACAACGGAGCCGGTCGGCACTTCTTTGTTCTGGACAATCTGCGCGGATGTCACTTTGCCGTCTTTTACGGCGGTTTCAAATTTCTGCTGACTTGGGCTGCTGCCTGCGCTGATTTTTCCGGTGATATAGAACATGGCAAGCACGATAATCACCATAAACGCCGCGTAGAGTCCAAATCCACTGCGCTGTCTGTTCATATTTTCTTTTTACTCCTCGTCTTCGTGAAACTCCACTACTCCGATGTATGGAAGATTCCGATATTTCTGTGCGTAATCCAGACCGTAGCCTACGACGAACTCGTCCGGGATATCAAAGCAGGTATAATCTACTTTGACATCGCGCACTCTGCGCTCCGGCTTGTCGAGCAGAGTACACAGGTGTACGGATTTCGGATTTCTCTTTTTCAGGATGTCGATCAGATAGTAAAGCGTTCTTCCGGAATCGATGATATCCTCCACGATCAGAACGTCTTTTCCTTCCAGCGGCTGATCCAGGTCTTTTACAATACGGACAACTCCGCTGGACTTGGTGTCATCGCCGTAACTTGATACGGACATAAAGTCAAGGCTTACCGGCACTGTGATGCGTTTTGCCAGCTCGCACATAAAGAATACGCCGCCTTTTAAAACGCAGATCAGGTGCACTTCCTTTCCTGCGTAATCGCGGTTGATCTGGTCTGCTACTTCTTTAATTCGTCTGTCTACTTCTTCTTCGCTTAATAATACTCTGATTGTCTCTTTCATCTGTTTTCCTCCTTACCAACGCCAATCTGTATCTGCAGAACTGCTTTCGTGTCTTCCCCGACACGGCCGCTCTCTCCTCTGCGATACCCCACGACCCACCAGATCTCCGGTCCGTCGGCGAGCAGCAGAATGGAATCCCGCTCCTCTTTCGGTATCTTGGCATCAATCATATAATCTTTTAGTTTCTTTTTCCCGCCTTTTGCGGTTACTCTCAGATAATCTCCGCTTCTTCTCGTGCGGAGGACAAGACCGTCTTTTATTTTATCACAGTCAAAGCATTTCGTATACTTTTTTTCTTCAATTCTTTCGGGAAAAATCGATGTTTTTTTCACAATCGTGACTGGATTTTCTGCAAATGCGAGACTTTTTTCCTCTTCCCACCCGGCCGGAACCGGAATTGGAACTTCTTCGCCGCTTTTCCTTTTCCGTTCTTCTTTTAAATGCACTCCCTGCTTTTCCAGGCGGAGCGTCTCGTATCCGCGCACGGCGGTGATTCCATACGGCAGGCAGACACTTTTTCCGACCTGCTTTTCAAAAAGTTCCCGCACAGATTCCAGATGCTCCCTGGTAAGATCCTTCCGTTTTCCCGCCAGCTGTTCCAGAACGCGCCGGATCACGTAGCGCTGCAGAAGAGGCGCTTCGCTGCTCACCGCATCACGCAGCACAACCGCATTTTTCTCTGCGGATGCATACCGCTCCATCAGCTGATCCGTCTGCTGCTCCAGATATTCCTCCGTTTCCAGCAGGTCCAGCGATGTCTGTGCCATATGCGCGGCGGCACGCGGATTGACCTCTTCGGTCAGATACGGCAGCACATGGTGGCGGATTCCGTTCCTCGTGTAAGCATCCTCTGCATTCGTGCTGTCCTCACACCAGGAACACTTACGGCTTTCCAGTTCCTGCCGGATCTCTTTTCGTCCGACGCAGAGAAGCGGACGGATCACATTCCCCCGCACGGGGCGTAAGGAGGCAAGTCCGGCCAGCGACGTTCCCCGTGCCAGGTGATGCAGCATCGTCTCCGCAACGTCATCCTGGTGATGGGCGAGCGCAATTTTCACTGCCCTCTGCTCCTTTGCGCACGCTGCAAAAACTTCCTGCCGCGCCGCGCGTCCCGCCTCCTCCGTCGAGAGATGCTTTTCTTTTGCGATCTTCTCCACGGGACAGGAATAGAGATAGAACGGAACATCATATTCCCGGCACAGATTTTCTGCAAATGCCGCATCCCGCCCGGCTTCCGCGCCGCGCAGATTATGGTTGACGTGGACAGCCAGCAGCGAAAAGCCAAGCGGCTCCTGCAGTTCCCGCAGCAGATGAAACAGGCAGACGGAATCCGCGCCGCCGGAAAGGCCGAGCAGCACGCGTTCGCCTGCCGTTACCATATGATACTGTTCCATAAAGGCTCTTACTTTCTCTCGCATCCTTCGTTTTTACTCCTATTTTTTCCAGATTCTGGCGACCAGAACCGTCATATCATCCCGTGCGCGGCAGCCGCCGAGGCGCAGCACGCGTTCCAAAAGCTCCCGGGCAAATTCCCGCGGCTCGCTGTTTTTCACTTCGAGAAGAAGCTGCTTCATCTGCTCCGTCCTGTCCCCGGGCAGCGCGTCCAGCACTCCGTCCGTCATCATCACAAGGTAATCACCGTCGTACAGCTTTTTCGTTGTGGTATCAAAATCCGTCTGGGAAACGAGACCTGCGGCAAGACTGGTCGACTCCACAACCTCCACCCACGTATCCCGCCTAAGGAACGTCGGCGATGCACCTCCTTTCAAAAAGCTGCAGACGCCTGTGTAGAGATTAATCGAAGCAACATCAAACGTGGAAAACATCCCTTCCTTTGGCTGCAGCAGAAGCATCGAATTGATCATCCGTGCCGCCATGATCCGCGGGAATCCGGCGCGCAGGAACTGTTCAAACAGCTCCACCACCGTCTCGCTCTCCCTGTTTGCCTCGATCCCGGAACCCATGCCGTCCGACAGGCAGAGGACAAACTGGCCGTTTTCGCAGAGCACACTGTAATTGTCCCCGGAGATACTCTCCTGCTCCTTGGTGATGCGTCCCACACCGTAGAGAACCTGGAATTTCACATCCTCCTGAAACAGCACCGTCTGGTATTCTCCGCTTAAGACCTGTGCCCCGTCGCGTACCGCAACCATCGGGATTCCGCACAGGGAACCGATCAGTTCCGCCGTCTGGCGAAGCGTGATCCGGCAGTGACGGCCCGCTTTGACCGTCATATAGATCTGTAAATGCTCTTTCGGCCGCTCCTGGAGCCAGATTTTCTGGACGAAAGCCCCGTTTTTCTTCATCTGGCGGCAGATTTTTTCCGAGAGCTCGTCCGGCAGACTATTGAGGCTGTACAGATCACACGCGGCGCGGTCCATAATCCCGGCGACTTCACTTAACTGTTCTGCCACCACGCGGCGGCTCTCCGCCACACGCCCCGACCAGAGCGCCGTCTGGCGTTCCTGCTGGTAGCGGTTCCAGAACAGTTCCAGAAAGCGGGAGCCGTTCAGGCAGGAGGCGTTCCATTCGCCTTTTGCACGGCTGATCTCGTCCTCATCCCCGTCGGCGATTGTCTGAAGAAGTTCCTGGCACCGCTCGCGCGTCAGGTTTCCGTACTGCTCCCAGCACCACGACGCCTTCGCACAGCGGCTACAGACTTCCTGCTGTTCTTTTTCCAGAATCTTGTCCACCCGGCCCGTCTCCGGCATCACACTTTTTGACGGCATCTGGTAAAAGCTCTCTGCCAGAACGCGGAACGAATCGGCGTAGTGCTCCATCTGCAGTTTCTGCGGATGATTGTCATAGACGGCCGCTTCCCGGCGGCTTCTTCTGGCTTCCAAAAAAATTTTAGCCATGTCCCCTGCTGACAGCAATGCGCCGATCAGGAACATGGCAATGATCCACTCCGGCATGTTCCGCTCCTCCTCTCTTTGTTCTGGACTTCAAAGGGGACTGCGAAATCATGCCCTTTCTTTATCTGTTTTGTTTATTTCGACTGGGATTCTTTAAATAAAATCTCATTATCCTTTACCATGCCAAGTTTTTCTCTTGCCGTTTTTTCTATGTACTCATCGGTCTGCATGTATTCTTTCAAGGCGGTAATATCATCGGTGCGCTGCTTCTCCTCTTCAATCTGGCTGTCCAGACTGGAAAGACGGGATGCATTTGCATTGACCTTCTGCTGAAGGCTGATTCCCTTTACGGTAAGGACTGCAACCAGGCAGCACAGGACTACGGTAATTGAGAACTCTGTTGTACGGCTCTTCTTTCTGACTTTTTTCTTTCGGCCAGAATTCTTTTCTTCCCTTTCTTTCATTCTTTTCTTTACCCTTGCTTTCTATTTTCCAACCGTCTGCAGCCAAACTATCTGTTGTTTTTCGTCCGCAGACTTGTTTCTTTTGTTCTTACATGTGTAGTTACATCTTACCGTTCTTCCCATGAAATTTCAACCTTTTTCTCCGTTTTTTCATACTTTTTACCAGCCATTTTCCTGGAAAAGCGAGGATTCGCCCTGCTTTTTTGATTCCCTTTGCCAGAAGTTCCGGAAGAAAGCGTCCAAACGATGCGTGGTACAACGCAGCGCCCCCAAGGATGCCGCCAAACAGATACCCGCGGAGAATGCCGCTGTTCTCTCCGTAAATCCGTACAAACAGATACAGCGCTGCCGCAATCCAGTAGCAGAGGTCCTCTGCTGATACCGCTGCATGGCTGTGGCGGATCAGTTTCCGCGCTGTCCTGATCAGATCGTACCAGAACCCCAGGACTGCCCCCTGCCAGATGGAACAGGCGAGCAGAATCAGCTCCCGGGTGACATACGCACTCATTTTTACCGGAACAGCCGCGCAAGCGCAGACCCCTTCTTCTGCAGCGGCCCATGTTCCGTATAGACCAGGCTGTCGATGCTGCCTTCGATATCCGCCTCTCCCTTTTCCAGCTCCAGGCGGCCCACATGCAGCTCTTTTCCGCGGATGGTAAGAACACCGCAGACGGTCACGAGCAGAACTTCGTTCTCATCAAAGCTTTTCACATCCTGCACGCCGCCAAGAGAAAGTGTTTTCCGCTGTTCCAGCAAAAGGCGGTGCGCCTGTTCGTTCATCTCCCCCATACAAAAAACCTCCATACAATGGTCTATACACCCATTATATGAAGGTTTTCTCTTTTTATTCGCTGCACATGAATCCTGCCGCACTTCTTATAAGTAGCGGTAAAGCTCCTGTGCTTCTTCTTTTTTCACGGTTTCCTGCACATTCAGCACTTCTACCCTGACGGATTTACTTCCGAACTGAATTTCCAGTACATCTCCTGCCTTGACCTGTGCGGATGCTTTTGCCGGTCTGTCGTTGACGAGGACACGGCCTGCATCACAGGCTTCATTGGCTACGGTACGCCGCTTGATCAGTCTTGATACTTTTAAAAATTTATCTAAGCGCATAGATTTTTACTTAGTTCATCATGTCCTTTAAAGCTTTTCCTGCTTTGAATTTCGGAGTTTTGGAAGCTTTGATTTCCATGGTCTCGCCAGTCTGCGGATTTCTTCCTTCTCTTGCTGCTCTTTCGGATACTTCGAAGGTACCAAAGCCTACCAGCTGAACTTTCTCACCTTTCTTTAATTCATCAGTAACAACCTCGATAAATGCTTTTACAGCTTTCTCTGCATCTTTCTTTGAAATTTCTGCCTGCTCAGCGATTGCTGCGATCAATTCTGTTTTGTTCATGGATAATTCCTCCTCTTTATTATGCTAGAATGATTATTCTAAATTGGTAAAGGCCGCATGTCTCTACCCTTTACATGTCGATACCCTTATGTACTGTTATAACTGGTGAAACTGCTTTTGTCAAGCAGTTTCACAGATTTACCATGCAAAGCAGTACTGTTTACAATAACAGCAACATTTTTACATAATCTTATCAATCATTGCCAGCACTTCTCTGCCCATAGCTGCGGATTTTTCATCTGCATCAGAAAGGGAGGTTCCTTTGATACCGTAGTAGAATTTGACTTTCGGCTCTGTTCCTGACGGTCTCACACATAACCATGCATCATCAGAAAGATCATAGTACAATACGTTCGATGTCGGAAGACCTGTCGAAGATACTTCACCAGTCTGCATATCCTGGATCGTGTCTGCTTTGTAGTCTCTCGCTTTCAGCACTTTGTAGCCTGCGATCTCTGCCGGCGGATTCTTACGGAGTGTCTCAAGGATCTCCTGGATCTTTGCAAGTCCTTCAATACCGGATAAACCGATTGCCTTTACAGCATCTTTATAGTAGCCGTATTTCTCATACATAGCGATCATTGCATCCCATAAGGTCATGCCTTTCTGCTTGTAGTATGCAGCTGCCTCGCAGAGAGCGGCTGTTGCGG
>OOAD01001743.1_pt1 | contig 11158 bp, 10 predicted proteins | sample 1671151 | NCBI WGS metagenome assembly OOAD01 (sample SAMN06348127, study PRJEB24527) | human gut metagenome | biome: human gut; feature: ankylosing spondylitis patient; material: feces | host: Homo sapiens | place: China | collected 2015-10
CAGGGACTGGACAATGTCCAGAGCCTGATCCACCATGGCCTGGGGAATTTTCATCTCCGTCAGGCCGTCCAGGTCCTCCTGGGCCAGAGAGGCCTCGATGGCCTGCTCGGCCTCGGACTTAGAGGCTTCGAGCATCATGTCGGTATACTTCTTGCTGCCGGACAGGACCATGATCTCCTCATAGATCTCCATGATGGCATAGGCCACGATAAAGGCCAGGAAGACCACATAGGGCATGAAGACGACCGTCTTGGGCCACTTCAGCAGGGTGGTCATCTGCTGGCGCTCCATCAGGCCCCACACATAGTTCAGGGAGGGCAGGAAGGTGACAAGGCAGGTGAAGGTGATGAGGATGTTGCCCAGCATGGCGGTGATGGCCTTGCCCTTCACGTTCATCTTGTCATAGACCAGGGTGAAGGTGACGTGGCCGTTGAGCCGCTGGCAGTAGCACGCGCCCAGCATGACCAGCCACAGAAAGCAGGACTGCTCCACTTCGGTGGTCCAGGCCTGGGGCATCTTCATAACGTAGCGCATGAAAACCTGGAAAACGAACACCAGGAACAGCACCGTAAAGGCCGCTGCCGGGATGTACTTTTCCACGCAGTCGCGGATAAAACCGCCGACTTTTTTCATCGTGTTCGCTCCTTTCAAATTTTTCTCCGGGCAGCCCGCAGGATGGCCCGGAATTTCAAACGGATTTCAGGGAGGAAAAGTTGTTTTTGACACTTAAAAACGGGGGCCGGGACTATCCCAGCCCCCGTTGGGGATATCTGTGCGGGGAGAACTTAGGCCATGGCCTGGATCTCGGCCAGCAGGTCCTTGTCCCAGCTGTCGGAGATGGGGTCGTTCAGATAGGTGTTCAGCACGTGGTCGGCGAAGGCAGCCACATCGGCCTCGTAGATGCTCAGGCCCTGCTCCTTCAGGAAGTCCTGAACCTCGCTCTCGGTCTTCAGGTTCTGCTCGTCGCAAGCCTTGCGGCCGGCCTCAACGGCCTCCATGACCCAGCCCTTCTGGGTGTCGGTCAGCTTGTTCCAGGTGTTCAGGTTGATGGTGGGCCACACGGAGTCCACCAGGTGGTTGCTCAGGGAGATGGACTTCTGGACCTCATAGAACTTGGCGGACTGCACGGTGGGCAGGGGGTTGTCCTGGCCGTCAACGGTGCCGGTCTGCAGGGCCAGATACAGGTCGTTGAAGGGGATGGCAGTGGGGTTGGCACCCATGGCCTTGCCCAGGAACACCCAGGCATCGGAGTTGGGCATACGCAGGTTGATGCCGTTCAGGTCCTCGGGGGTCTTGATCTGCTTGTCCTCGGACAGGGAGACCTGACGGGTGCCCAGGTAGTAAGCGCCCAGGGGCAGGATGCCCTGCTCGTCGGCGATCTTCTGGAAGACTTCCTTGCCGATGTCGCCGTTGAGCACCTTGGTCATGTGGTCATAGCTCTGGAACACATAGCCAGCGGTGAACATGGAGACCCAGGGGGAGCCGTCGGTCAGCCAGGAGGCGGAGGAGTAGATCAGGTCCACGTCGCCGTTCTTCAGGGCGTCGTGCTCGGTGTCCTGACCATACAGGGAGCCGGAGTCATAGCACTCCACGGTCATGTTGCCGCCGGAGATCTCCTCCAGACCGGCGATCATACGCAGGGTGGTGGACTTACCGCAGCCAGAGGGGCCGACGAAGATGATGAACTCCTTATCCTGGATCTCCAGGTTGAAGTCGGTAACAGACGGGGCAGTTGCGCCCGGATAGATCTTGTAGATGTGCTGGCAGCTAATGGAAGCCATAATCGTTATCCTCCGTAAAATATTTGATGTTTCACGCCCTTGACGGCGTGTTGTTTCGTTGGTACTATAATAACAGATAATTTTGTGATATAAAATAGCATTTTATTGATTAGAGGTGTCAGATATTGCTGTTTGACTGGAATACCATCGCCGCACCGGCTGCACTGCTGGACGTGCAGCTTTCCGCGCCCCGCACTCTGACCGGCGAGGGGCTGTGGGTCTGCCTTGTTTCCAGTGGCCGATGCACAGCCTCCCTGCCCGGGGCGTCGGCCACGCCCGCCGGCTCTGTGCTGGTGCTGCCGCCGCAGTCCGCTGCGGCGGGACACCTGATTTTGAGCCGCGCCCCGCTCACCCTGACCCCGGAGGACAGCTGCCACCTGTTGTGCGTCCAGCTGACCGGGCAGGCCAGCACGCAGTTTTTGAACGGCCTGCGGGAGCTGCCCTACCTTGCCAAGGGCGAGACCTGTCCTGCCGCCGCCGAGCTGATGGGGCGGCTTGCCGAGGAAAAGCCCACCCACAGCCGCGCCCGCAGCCAGCTGGTCTTTGCCCTGCTGTGCGAACTGGCGGATGCCGACAGCGCCGCGCCCGCCCTGCCGCCGCTGGTGCAGGCCGCCATTGAGGATATCCGCGCCAATTACGCCGGGCTGTACGGTGTGGAGGAGCTCAGCGAACGGCTGGGCGTCTCCAAAAGCCATCTGGTGCGCACCTTTACCGCCTCCGTGGGCGTGCCGCCGGGCAAGTACCTGACCACCGTGCGCATCGAAGCCGCACAGCGGCTGCTGCTGCACCGGGAGTATACGCTGGACGTGGTGGCCAGCCTGTGCGGTTTTTCCGGGGCCAACTACCTGTGCCGGGTATTCAAAAAAGAAACCGGCCAGTCCCCTGCACAATGGCGGGCACTGACCGGTCGCGCCGCACAGTCCGGGCTTACGCCCGAGGAGACCATGCGGGAACAGGAGATGTATATTTAAGCCGTCTCGGCCTTTTTTCTGCGCAGCAAAAACAGGGTCAGCAATGCGGTGAGCAGTTCCGAGGCTGGGAAGGCTGCCCATACACCCGGCATCCCGAACACCGCACTGAGCACCAGCGAGCAAACCACAATGGCTACCATGCCCCGGCAGATAGAGGTAACGGAGGCCTCCACCGGGCGGTTCACGGCGCTCAGATAGCCCGCCGCCATAATGTTAAAGCCTGCAAAGAAGTAGCCCACAAAGTACATCCGCATCCCGGTGTGGGCGTACTGCGCCATCTGCACCGAGTTTTCGCTGTTGAACCAGCTTACAAGGGTATCGGTCAGGCCGAACACCGCAGCGTACAGCACCGCCGCCAGCACCAGCACGGTGCCGCTGCCCAGCAGCAGCAGTTTCCGCGCCCCGGCGTGGTCGTTCTGGCCGTAGCAGCGGCTCACCAGCGGCTGTGCGCCCTGTGCCACGCCGTTGAAGATGGCGGTAGCCACCAGCGCAAAGTTTGCTACCACGCCGTAGGCTGCTACGCCCACGTTGCCTGCCAGACCCAGCAGCAGAAAGTTGAACACCGTGGTGGTCACGCCGGAGGAAAGCTCGCCCACAAAGCCGGAGATGCCCAGCTGACAACTCTGCCCCAGCAGCCTTACCGAGGGCATCTGCCGCACGAATTGCAGGGTGTTCTCCTTTTTAAAGAAGTGGCGGCTGCAAATGGCGATGCTGATGATGGGCGAAACCGCCGTTGCCAGCGCCGCACCGGCCAAGCCCAACCCCAAGGGGAACATGAAGATATAGTCGAACACCACGTTGAACAGACTGCCGCTCAAGGTCGCCACCATGGCAAGGGAGGGGTCGCCATCGTTGCGGACAAAGGCCGAAACGATGTAGTTGCACATAAAAAACGGGGTGAACAGCAGAAAGATGCGGGCGTAGGGGATGCCCAGCGCCACGATGCCTGCATCGCCGCCCATGAGCCGCAGCAGCGCCCCGGGCACAAAGGCACCCGCCAGCATCCACGGGATGGACGCCAGCACGGCGCACAGGATGGCGTTGGAGAAATACCGCTGCCCCCGGGCATCGTTCTGTGCCTTGGCAATGGCGTAGCGGGTAGCCGAGCCCAGCGCAATCATGGAGCCAATGGCAAAAATAAAGTTATAAATGGGCAGGCAGAGATTGAGCAGAGTAACGCCGTCTGTACCGGCGGCCTGCGCAATAAAATAGGTATCGGCCAGAATATAGCACGAGGTGCCCAGCAGACCAAAAATATTCTGCGAGACATATTTAAAGAACTGTTTTGTCAGATCCATACACTTTTTCCTTTTTTCCTGTTTTTGCATACGTCTGGAAATTGTAGCATATCTGCCGCCGCAAGTCAACCGCAAAACCCGCCCATTACCGTATAAAAGAAGCAGTTGCGCACAGCGCCCTGCGGGTGTATACTGAACACTGCCGCACCTTGCGGCACACCTGTATGCAGAAAGGAAGAAGCCCTATGTCCGACAGGATCTTATTTTCCATCGGCGAAGCGCTGATTGATATGATCCCCTCCCGGGTGGGGTGCAGCTTTGACGAAGTGCCCGCCTTCAGCCCCCGGGTGGGTGGTGCCCCGGCCAATGTCTGCGCCGCCGTTGCCCGGCTGGGCGGGCGCAGTGCGCTGCTGAGCCAGCTGGGCGATGACCCCTTTGGCCACAAAATTGCCCGGGTGCTGGCCGAATGCGGCGTGGAGCTTTCCCATCTGGAATTTACCGGCAAAGCCAGCACCGCGCTGGCCTTCGTCAGCTTAGCGGAAAACGGCCAGCGTACTTTCAGCTTCTGCCGCAAGCCCTCCGCAGACCTGCTGTACGCCCCGGAGCAGATCGACCCGGGCTGGTTCTCGCAGGCCTTTGCCCTGCATTTTTGCAGCGTCTCGCTGGTGGACAGCCCCATGCGCTACGCCCATTTGGCTGCCATCACTGCCGCGCGGGAGGCGGGCGCCATCCTCAGCTTTGACCCTAATCTCCGCTTTCCCCTCTGGCCGGACCGGGAGCAGCTGCGTCAGACCGTGTGGCAGTTTCTCCCCCTGACCCATATCCTGAAGCTTTCGGACGAGGAGTTACCCTTTCTTACCGGCACCGAGGATATTGAAGCCGCGCTGCCCCAGCTGTTTACCGGAGATGTGCAGCTGGTGCTGTTCACCTGCGGCAGCAAGGGTGCCCGCGCCTATACCCGCACCGCCAGTGCCCGCGCCCGCAGCCCCAAAGTGACGGCGGTAGACACCACCGGCGCGGGGGACGGCTTTATCGGCTCGTTTCTGTGGCAGCTGCAGCGGGACGGCGTGACCGCCGCCGAGCTGCCAAAGCTTTCCCGCAAGCGCCTGACTGAGTATCTGGCCTTTTCCAACCGCTTCTGTGCTATCAGCGTGCAGCGCCACGGTGCGCTCGACAGCTACCCCACCTTGGCACAGATGGAGCAGCCGGAAGCCGATTTTCCCCGGCTCTGAGGGGCGATTTTACCGCCCGTTCTGTATTTTTTAACATTTATATGCTATATTGTATAAAAAATCCGCTCTTTCACCGCCCAAAAGGAGGAACCCATGCCCTTTGAGTTTGCTTTTCTGGACTGGCTGTACCAGTTCCGCAACCCGGTAATGAACACGATCTCCATCTTTTTTGATTATGCCGGTGCCCACGGCGAGATCTGGATCGCGTTCACCCTGCTGCTTCTGCTCTTCCGACGCACCCGCAAAGCGGGCTTTGCCATGGCAGTGGCGCTGGTGCTGTACATGGCGGCGGGGCACTTCTTCCTCAAGCCGCTGTTCGCCCGCCCCCGCCCCTGCGATCTCAACACTTCCATCACCATGCTGGTGGCGCGTCCGCATGGGCATTCCTTCCCCTCCGGGCACACCGCTTCCGGGGTGGCAGCTGCCTACGCGCTTTGGCTGCAAAACCGAAAGCTGGGCACGCCCGCGCTGGTGCTGGCAGCTTTTATCGCCTTTACCCGGCTGTACCTCTATGTGCACTTCCCCACCGATGTCCTCGGCGGCGCAGTGCTGGGTATCGCTTTGGGCACTGCGGCCTCCGCATTCGCAAACTATATGGCGAATCACAAGAAGAAACAACAGATCGTATAAGAAAAGGTCGCTGCACAAATGCGTGCAGCGACCTTTTTTGCTCTATTATTCCGACGGGAGCTGCACTTTCCGGTTCTGTGCCGGGTCCCAGCACACCAGCTCCAGCCGACTGCCCGCAGGCAGGGCGGCGTCCGGCTTTGCCGCCTGCCAGCAGCGCTTGAGCACCGCAGCGGCTGCGGCGTCCTCTGCGCCGGGCAGCTCGGTGCACAGCACCGTGCCCTGCCAGCCGTTTTCCGTATACAGGCTCAGTGCGCCCGCCTTGCCGTCCAGAATGGCGGTGATATCCTGTTGCAGCTGCGTGTAGCCCTCGGCGGTGGCGGCGTACTCGCCGTGCCACTTTTCAAAAAACACCGAGAACTCTCCGCACAGTTCAATAAGCAGATCCTCCGTGCCGGAGGGGCTTTGCACCACCAGCGCCAGATCCTGCTCCTCCATATAGTCAAAGTCCGGGTCATCCCATGTGTGCACGGTGACTTGCTGCCGGCTGAGCAGCATCAGCAGTTCTCCCTGCTTTTCAGCGGTATCAAAATCGCCCTGCGGGCTGTTCCAATCTGTGTTCATCAGTGTTCCTCCGTTTATCCGTTGTGCGGACAGAATTTCAAGCTGTCTGCTCGCTGTCGTCTGCGTGCTTTTCCGCTGCGGCACGGGCCTTCTGTTCCTTTTTGGCGCAGTAGAGCGCGCGGTCGGCGCGGTCCTTCACTGTGACCACGTCCTCCCCGGAAAAGGCGGCAGAGCCAAGGGAGACCGTCGGCAAAATGGCAAACACCTTGCGCCGCTCTGCCAGCAAAGCTTGCAGCGTTTTTGCGCAGCGGGCTTCGCTTTCCTCGTCCTTCAGCAGCACACAGAATTCATCGCCGCCGATGCGGTAGCAGTAGCCGCAGCGGGCGTAGGCTTTTTTGATGCAGTCTGCGATCTCGGCAAGGCAGACATCTCCCTGTAAATGGCCATAGCGGTCGTTGATCTGCTTGAAGTCATCCACATCGAACACCACCAGCACCCCGCCGCTGCGGCGCATCTCAGCGGTGCGGTTCAGGTAGCTGTTCTGGTTCAAAAGCCCGGTCAGCGCGTCCAGCTGGTTCCACATTTCGCTGCAATAAATATAGTACAGCACCGACAGCAACGTGACGCACAGCCATGTAACGTGCAGCTCCGGCAGCGCGAGCTGGATCACGGTCTCCGCGCCCAGAAACAGGGTCAACGGATAGATCAGCATGCGGCTGCGGTTCTGAAAGGCCGCCGCCGTGCGCACCGTAGCCACCATAAGGTACAGCATGGCGGCATAGTACATGGCCACATAAATATAGAAGTACGCGCCCCGGGCGTAGAGGTTTTCCCTGCTCACCGAGAACACCAGCCCATAGGGCAGCGTTGCCGCCAGAAAAAGCAGATACGCACCCTCGCAGCACACCGCCGCCTTGAACCCGCGCCGGATGATGGATTTTTTATCCAGCACATATACCAGACACAGCGGCACCGCCGGTGTCAGTCCAAAGCCCAGATAGTTGGACAAAATATTCAGCCAGCGGTAGCCCGGCGGTGCGCCGTCCACCACGATGGTGATGACCTCCAGCACCGAGATGCACGCAATGAGCGCAAAGGCCAGAAGGAACCCGCGCTTCTGCTTTTTATTTAAAGATTCGCTCAGCCTTGTAAGAAGGCACATAAAGCCGAGCACAAAAAGATCAATGGTCATTAAAATAAAAAAATATCTATCCATTGCAAGTTATACCGTTCTGTGAACTGATGCCCCGGACAGGGCACATACAATAGTATTGTATCACTCCACAAAGCTTTTCTCAACCGGGAGCTGCGGATTTACCTTCGCAGTCCATTTGCAGGGAAAATTGCAAAACGTTCTTTTCTCTGCATAAAAGTCCTCGGCAGAGAGGACACGCTAAAAATGCTTCAGCGCCTCCCAGATGGCTTTTTGCGGTGGACATCCAGTTTGGACAATGCACATACCGTCTCGATATGCTCCGTATGCGGGAACATATCCACCGGGGTAAAGCCCTCGGCCTTATAGCCCAGCTTTGTCAGGGTGGCAAGGTCGCGGGCGAGGGTGACGGGGTTGCAGCTGACATAGACCACCCGCTTCGGTGCCATACGCGCCACGCTGGCAAGAAATTCCGGGGTGGAGCCCTCGCGCGGGGGGTCCATAAAGATCACGTCTGCCTTCTCCCCTGCTGCGGCCGCTTCGCCAATCCAGCGTGTGGCGTCGGCGGCAAAGAAGCGGGCGTTCTTTACGCCGTTGTGCCTTGCGTTGCCAATGGCGTCCTGCACGGCGTCCCGGTTCAGTTCCACGCCCACCACCTGCTTTGCATGGTCGGCGGCGGTCAGGCCAATGGTGCCAATGCCGCAGTAGGCATCCAGCACTACCTCCTTGCCGGTCAACTTCGCGGCCTCCACCGCAAGGCCGTACAGCACGGCGGTCTGCGCCGGGTTCACCTGATAAAAGCTGCGCGGGCTGATGGCATAGGTCTTGCCGCAGAGGGTGTCCAGAATGAACCCCTTGCCGTACAGCACCTTTTCCGCTTCGCCAAGCACCACGCTGGTCTTGCGGCTGTTCACGTTCTGCACCACGGTGGTCACAGTCACGCCGCGCTGCGCCGCTTCGGCCAGCAGTGCCTTGACAAAGTTTTTCGCGCCCGGCAGCACCGGCTGCGCCGTCACCAACACCACCATCACCTGCCCGGTGGCTACGCCCCGCCGCAGCAGACAGTGGCGCACAAGGCCGGTGCCCTTGTCCTCATCATAGGGCTGGTAGCGGCAGGCGTTGGCGGCAGCACGCACCGCCTGCATGGTCTTGTCCAGCACCTCGTCCTGCAGCAGGCAGCTTTCCACCGGCAACACCTTGTGGCTGTTTGTCGCGTAGATGCCGGAGGTCAGTTTTCCACCAAAGCCGGGGGCAAAGGCGGAAATCACCTTGTTGCGGTAGTGGTAAGGCTGCTCCATGCCCCGGATGGGGTGCACCGGGCCGTATTTGCCCACCAGAGCACGCACTTTTTCTTCCTTCTGTTTCAGCTGTTCGGCATAGTCCAGCCCCAGCAGGGGGCAGCCGCCGCAATTTTTGGCACGCAGTTTGCAATCCATGGCAGTTTCTTCCTTTATATAACAGATACTCTCTTTTCAGGATATCACAGGGCGGGGTGGATTGCAACCGCAAGCCGGTGCGTTTTTTGCAGTTTTCTTTTTTACCGCCGGGGCTTTACTTTCCCGCGATGATTTGCCATAATAGGGACAGAAAACGACCGTTTACGGGAGGGCTACAAGATGAAGATCATGGTTTTTGATGTAGGCGGCACCGAGATCAAATACTCGGTCATGGATGAGCAGATGCACCGCACGAACAGCGGCGCGGTGCCCACGCCGCAAGATACGCAGGCGCAGTTTCTGGATGCAGTCTACCGGCTGTATGCGCCCCATAAGGACGAGGTGAGCGGCATTGCCATGGCGCTGCCGGGCTTTGTGGATAACCGCACCGGCTATGTTTCCAACGGCGGAGCGCTGCTGTACAACACCGCCACCCCGGTGGGGCAGCTGCTGGCGGAAAAGTGTGGCTGCCCTGTCATACTGGAAAATGACGGCAAAGCCGCCGCCATGGCAGAGCTGGCAAACGGCGCGCTGAAGGACTGCTGCAACGCTGCGGTGTTCATCATCGGCACCGGCGTGGGCGGCGGCATTATTGCCAACGGACAGCTGGTGCGCGGGGTGCACTTTACCGCCGGAGAGTACAGCTTTGTCAACACCAACGCCGAGGCGTGGGACGCCCCGGACCAGAACATGGCCTGCCAGTGCAGCACCAGCAATCTGCTTAAATGGTACCGCGCCCGCAAGGCACTGCCGGAGGACGCCCCGCTGGACGGTCGGAGCTTTTTTGCCGCCGCCAATGCCGGAGAGCCGGAGGCCTTAGAGGTGCTGCGGCGGTTCTGCCACGCGGTGGCGGTGCAGATCTACAACCTGACCGTTCTGCTGGATGTGGAAAAAGTGGCCATCGGCGGCGGCATCAGCAAGCAGCCCCTGCTGCTGGAAAGCCTGCGCAGCGCCTACGATGGACTGTACGCCTCCCGGGCGGGACAAGCTTACATGGAGGGCTTACCCCGCTGCCAGATCGTGCCCTGCGCCTTCAGCAGCGAGGCCAATCAGGTGGGCGTTGCCGCCGCATATTTTGAAGCTATGCAGAAAAAATGTTGATTTCCAGCCGGTTTCATGGTACTATATCTGCCGTGTGCTCTGCACGCAAAACACGAAACAAGGAGATTTTGAACCATGAACACTCTGCATAAATTTGCCGTTCTGACCCTCAGTGCTGTGCTGACCGTCTGCCTGCTGGCAGGCTGCGGCGCTTCCGCTTCCTCTACCGCTTCCAGCGCAGCCTCCTCTGTGGCTTCTTCTGTGGCCGCTTCTGAGGTTGCTTCTTCCGCTGCCAGTAAGGCACAGGCCACGGTGGAGTTCACCGTTACCGCTGCGGACGGCAGCGTGTCCAGCGTACTGCTGAACGTGACCGACGGCGAAAAGCTGAGCACCGCACTGGCTGAGGCCGGTATCATCAGTCAGGAAGAGGCTGATGCCGGCTTTGTGACCACCGTGAACGGCGAGACTGCCGACTATGATAAGGATCAGGCATGGTGGTGCCTGACCGATGCTGCCGGTGAGATGACCACGGTGGGCGTGGCCGACATTGAACTTCACGACGGTGACAGCTATGCCTTTACCTACACCAAGGGGTAAAAAGCCGGTGGCGCTGCACACCCGGGTGCTGCGGCTGGTGCTCAGCGGCCTGATGGGCGCGCTGCTGGTGGTGAGCAAGCAGGCCATGAGCGGTCTGCCCAATCTGGAGCCGGTGAGCCTGCTCATCATCCTGTTTGCACTGGAGCTGCCCCGAGAGACCCCCGGCGCCATCACGGTATTCATTCTGCTGCAAGGCGTGCTGTACGGCTTTGGCCTGTGGTGGGTGATGTACCTGTATGTGTGGTATCTGCTGGCGCTGCTGGCATGGCTGCTGCGCCGCATGGACAACGCCTTTTTCTGGGCGGTGTTCAGCGGGCTGTACGGCCTGTGCTTCGGCGGGCTGTGCGCGGCGGTGTATCTATTTGCCAAAACGCCCGCCTTTGCCCTGAGCTGGTGGCTCAGCGGCCTTTCCTACGATGCCATGCACGGCGTGGGAAATTTTGTCATCATGCTGCTGCTCTACCGCCCCCTGCGCAGGGCGCTGCAGACAGCCAAACGGCAGCTGAGAGTGAATTGAAAAGGAAAGCATCCTCACCCTCTCCGTCATTGCTTGCGCAATGCCACCTCTCCCGAAGGGA
>OOAD01001746.1_pt1 | contig 11151 bp, 8 predicted proteins | sample 1671151 | NCBI WGS metagenome assembly OOAD01 (sample SAMN06348127, study PRJEB24527) | human gut metagenome | biome: human gut; feature: ankylosing spondylitis patient; material: feces | host: Homo sapiens | place: China | collected 2015-10
CGAAGCCTTGCAGAAGATTATCCGCAGCAACCGCAACCGATTGGAGATAGAGATGCACGAACTGATACTTGACATCATGAAGAGTGTCGGCACAGACACTTTCTCGTTCTGCTATGACGACATCCTTCTTTTATTGGCTCAATCGCAGATAAAAGCGGAGAGACACCAAGTAAGAAAGGTATTGCAAGAGTGCTGGAAGCTGACACCTGCACACAACACCCTCACTTATACCACCTATCAAGTGAGTTGCAGCCGTGAATACCGTTACTCTCCCATTGAGACAACAGGAAGATATTACACTGTCACGAAAGAGTTTTTGCAAACACTCTGATTATTTTGATGAAATGATGAATAGAGGTATAACCATACTGAAGAACAATGATATATGCTCTCATCAAATTTTCATCAGGAAAGAATTACCGATGAAAAGAGAAAATAAGGCGGATATACCATACAGGACACCGCCAATGATGATTTTCTCTTTTAGCAGGTAGTTCTGATAAAGGAATGATGAATTGGTATATGATTAAAATACAGATACTTATATCCAACATTCATCAAATTATCGTTTTCATCATAACAATTAAATCCTACAGAGATCATGAACATACAGGAGGCAAAACAAATCAGAATTGCAGACTACCTGCAAAAATTGGGCTACACGCCCGTAAAGCAACAAGGCAATAGCCTTTGGTATAAATCACCGTTGAGAGAGGAAATAGACGCCTCGTTCAAGGTAAACACCGAACTTAATCAATGGTACGATTTCGATGCGCCCATATAGGCTACACAATAAATATCTCTATGGCAAGAGATTAGGTTAGAGTTCAACAGACCTATCCTCAACGACTTAGCTGGAGGAGAAATCCAAAGGTGACAAAAGCATGTCGGTAAAGTCATTAGTCAGCTAAATACCAAGCTGCGACTGCATGGCGAGAGGAAAAGACAGACACAAGGATGAAGCCTGATTGGTTGAACGATAGTTCTGCTGCACACGTACCAGCCCCGACGAAAGGTATTTGATTCACGTCGGGCTGAAGCACCCCATGTAAACCGAAATTACAATGGAGCAGGAGCTGGCTTCAGAGCAACCACAATAAGTGGAATAGGAACGTAAGTCGCATCCGACAGTCTGCCGAGCCAAACAGTTATTGTGAAAGCAAATGGGGATTCCCTAAATCAGAATGCCGTAAGGCTATGGGCATAGGACCCTGAATATCTGACATGGGAACGGAGCTTCCGTAGTAGTCCGAGCAAGGGAAAGCCTTGTACATGGCGAAGGGAAGCAGTTAGATAACTTAATACAAATAATGGAAAATGTGTGAGACATTATGAGAAGTCCTGAGCAAGTATTAAAAGCTTTAAACAAGCATGGTAAAGTTTCGGATTACAAGTTCGAAAGGCTGTACCGTATCTTATTCAATGAGGAGATGTTTCATGTTGCTTACCAGCGTATTTACGCCAAACCAGGCAATATGACACCCGGTACGGATGGGAAAACCATCAATCGGATGAGTCTTCAAAGAATAAACAAAGTCATTGCATCTTTGAGAGATGAGTCTTACAAGCCTAATCCGGCAAAAAGGATATACATACCCAAGAAAAACGGTAAGAAAAGACCGCTTGGAATTCCTTCCTTTGAGGACAAACTTGTACAGGAGGTGGTGCGCATGATTCTTGAAGCCGTCTATGAAGAGGTGTTTGCAAACACCTCACATGGATTCAGACCAAACAGAAGCTGCCATACCGCATTGACCCATATCCAAAAGACATTTACAGGTACAAAATGGTTTGTGGAAGGAGACATTAAAGGATTCTTCGACAACATAGACCACAATGTATTGATTGCAACTTTGCGGAAACGGATTGCCGATGATAGATTTCTAAGGCTTATCCGCAAGTTGTTGAATGCGGGATATATTGAAGACTGGAAGTTTCATAATACAAACAAGGGAACTCCACAAGGCGGTAATATCAGTCCTATACTGGCAAACATTTATCTTGATAATTTTGACAAGTATATGGAAGAATACGCCCTACGCTTCAATAAGGGAAAAGAAAGACACATCACCAAAGAATACAAGCAACTTAGCGATAAGATGCAACGCATCCTTAAAAGCATCAAGAACATACAGGATGCAGATGTCAGATTACAGCTTAGGGATGAGTATGAGAAACTGAGACGTGAAAGGCAAAAGATTGAGAGCAGAGACAGTATGGATGAAACATACAGAAGGCTTCGATACGTAAGATACGCAGATGATTTCCTCATTGGTGTTATCGGAAGCAAGGCAGAGTGCGTTAAAATCAAGTCGGACATTACCAAGTATATGGAAGAAAACCTCAAGCTGGAACTGTCACAGGAAAAGACATTGATAACAAACGCACAAAAGCCCGCGAAATTTCTTGGCTTCGATGTTTCAGTCCGTAAGTCTGATGCTATCAAGCGGGACAAGAACAATGTGCCAGCCCGTTATTACAACGGTAAGATAGTCCTAAAGGTCGCCATAGAAACGGTGCGGAACAAACTGGAAGAATACAGCGCCATCAGATACAAGGTAGAAAATGGCCGACAAGTTTGGTTTGCAAAGTTCAGAGGCAATCTTATGAAGAAGAAAATCGAGGACATAGTGGCGGCATATAACTCTGAAATCAGAGGGTTCTACAACTACTACTGCATTGCCAACAACGTGGCATACGCGCTCTCAAAGTTTGGATACATCATGGAGTACAGTATGTACCATACCATTGCAGGAAAAACCAATAGCACTGTAAGCAAAGTCATTGACAAATATAAGGTTGGGAATGACATTATAGTGCCATATCAGGATGCAAAAGGTAAATTACGGTACAGGAAATTCTATAATGAGGGATTCAAACGTAAACCACCAATGTACTATACGGAGGTAAACGACTTATCCTACACAATCGCAATTCCACAGCCGACACTTACTGAGCGATTGGATGCGAGAACATGTGAATTATGTGGAAAAGTCGGACCTGTAGTCATGCGTCATGTCAGAAAGCTAAATCAGCTTAAAGGAAAAACTGAATGTGACAGGCTGATGCTTGAAAAGCATAGGAAGACATTGGTTGTCTGTGAAAAGTGTTATGCCAAAATACACAGCCATGCTAAATAAAGTCATGTTATCAACGGAGAGCCGTATGCGTGGAGACATGCAAGTACGGTTTGGGGGCAGGTACGGGAAAACCTACTGCCGAAAGGCAGTAAGGCGTTCTGTACCGAGCCTACGACTTGGTAAAGGCGGCAACATCATCGCATTGGCAGAGGAACTATATGCGTCCGATTACGTGCCTTATTTGCTTAACAAGATAGCGGAACGAGTACCGCACATCCGTCCCGTATCTTTCTCTTTTCGTCAGCAAGCATCCGAACCAAGTTTCCAACAGTTGGAGGTTGGAGAACTTACCCATCCGGCATTATTCAATTATTTGCAGGAACGGGGTATAGACACCGCACTGGCAAAGCCGGAATGTAAGGAACTGCACTTCATCCATAACGGCAAGCCCTATTTCGCTATCGGCTTCCCGAATGTGGCAGGAGGATATGAAGTGCGTAACCCTTTCTTCAAGGGCTGCATCGCACCGAAAGACATCAGCCATATCCGTCAGCAGGGAGAGCCGAGAGAGAAATGCCTCGTGTTCGAGGGCATGATGGACTACCTGTCATTCCTCACGTTACGGATGAAGAACTGCCCGACTATGCCGAACCTTGACGGGCAGGATTACGTCATTCTCAATTCGGTTGCCAATGTTTCCAAAATCATAGACGTGCTGCACGGGTACGGGCGCATCCACTGCCTGCTTGACAATGACGAGGCAGGAAGAAAGGCATATTGGGAATTGGCAAGAGAGTTCAGCGGACGTATCCGCGACTTCTCCGACAACTACAACGGACACAAAGACCTGAACGATTACCTATGCGGTAAGCCTTTGTCCCAATCGGCAGAACCGATGACAGAGAAGAAGCAAGTCCAATCCGTAAGACGGATGATACAGCCACCGAAAAAACGAGGGGTGAAGATGTAGAGGGAAACAGGCTCGCGGCGGCATGGATATTTACTAGCGGAAAATACCGTAGCTTATTAGGGAATTTGTCCGAGCCGCATTGCATGGCAACGCTGAAAATTCCCCAATAAGCCAAAGAGGTTGCACCTCTCTGGACTCTCCGAAGCCAACGGCAACAGCCGTACAAAAGTAATAATCAAACGATGTTAAACAAGCAAACAATAAAGGAAAATCATATATAGGATTCGTAGTATTACACATGGAAAAGGCGCACGGTTCCGACAGTGGGACAACCGCCCACATCGAGCGTTTCATCATCCCGAAGAACGCAGACCCGACAAGGACACACCTTAACCGAAAACTCATCACATACCCCGATGGGATAAAAGACCGTTCTGCAGCCATCCAAAGACGATTGGAGGAAGCGGGACTGACACGTAAAATCGGGAACAACCAAGTACGGGCAATCCGTATCAATGTGTCGGGAACACATGAAGACATGGAGCGCATCGAAAAAGAAGGCAGACTTGACGAATGGTGTACCGACAATATAAGATACTTTGCCGACCTGTTCGGCAAGGAGAACATAGTGGCAGCGCATCTGCACAGGGATGAGGAAACGCCGCACATACACGTCACGCTCGTTCCGATAGTCAAGGGAGAGCGCAAGCGCAGGAAACGGGAGAAACAGGTGAAGAAACGCTACCGCAAGAAACCTGCCGACACCGTAAGACTCTGTGCCGATGACATCATGACACGGCTGAAACTGAAATCCTACCAAGACAGTTATGCCGTTGCGATGGCGAAATACGGATTGCAGCGTGGCATAGAGGGTTCAAAGGCACGGCACAAGTCCACGACACAGTATTATCGGGACACCCAACGGCTTGCCGACAGTCTGAAAGCGGAGGTGGTGGACTTGCAGCAGCAGAAAGAAACGGCACAGGAGGAACTCAAACAAGCCAAGAAAGAGGTACAGACCGAGAAGCTGAAAGGCGCAGCCACGACCGCAGCGACCAACATAGCCGAAAGCGTGGGTTCTCTTTTCGGAGGTGGAAAGATGAAAGCCTTGGAACGCAGGAACGAGGATTTGCAAGACCGCATCCTTAAACTTGAAGAAGAAGCCCGACAGAGGGAGAATCAGCAAGCCAAGCAGATACAGGATATAAAAAACGCTTATGAACAACAGAACAGCAAACTGTTCGAGTTTGTGGATTTTGTCAAACGTTATTTTCCCTATGTGGAAAAGCTTATGCCAACAATTAAGTTTTTGCGTGATACTCTGAACTTCGGGGATGCTGTTATTAGAAAACTATGCACATTCAAAGATGTTTCCATAAAAGGCGAACTGTATTCGCGCGAGTTTAACCAACATTTTAGGGCAGACAAAACGATATGTTCACTAAAAGAAGACAAGGAGGGCAATTTCAACCTCAACATAGACGGTGTTTCACATGTAAGTTGGTTCAGACGCAAGAAAGACGAGTTTATGCAATCATTGGGAGTGCCGACAAACAGACAAAATTGAGGTATTCAGTTGTAAGTCATAAGAAAATCCGTGATGATAGAATATTACACCACGGATTTTTTGTACTTTTGCAAAACTAAAAAGTCATGTATGGAAATTAAAATTATCCGCAAAAGTGGATGTGCTATAATATGTTCATTATGTTTTATTGCCTTATGTATGCCTTTTATTGACATACATAATGACATGGAAAGTACAATGTATTCTGATGTAAAAGAGGCAAAAGAATATGAAATAGATTACGAGTGTATGAAATACCTTGACAAACATCCCAATGGGGAACATAGTCAAGAAGTTTCAGATATCTTATTATCTAAAATGAAAAAAGATGGAGATGTGGTAAGGACATATAAATTGGGTCGTCGCTATACATCTTTGAAGGTGGGAACAGAATTAAAGGAATTAGCTTACAAAATAGCAGAAACTAAAAACGATTATTATTCCTGGAGTCAATATATCGAAGTTTGTGACTCTATAGACATTAAAGATGCTCGTGAAAGGTTAAATGCCTTTATTCATTAACACACATTTTTCTATTTAATTAAAGAATACAATTGAGTTCCCCAATAATATGAAAAATAATAAGTTCGCTATTTTTTATTCATGGCAATCATATATCGGAGGTTATGCGAACCGAGTATACATAAAGGATAAAATAATTTCAGCATTTAAAGAATTAAATATTGATATAGAACTTCTTGAGGATTCAAGGGGAACTACAGGTGCACCAGATATCCCAAATACTATTTTAACAAAAATAGTCCAATCAGACATTTTTGTTTGTGATATTACTCCAGCATATATACTTGACATAAATAAAAATAAGAAACGTGCGCTTCCAAATCCAAATGTTATGTTCGAATTAGGCTTTGCTGTTCATTCATTAGGTTGGGAAAGAGTTATTTGTGTGTGTAATGAAGAGTATGGAAATATTGAAACTCAACCTTTTGACATATCTAAGCATCGTATCATTACATACCGTAAAAAAGACGGTGAAAAGAAATCTGCTAAATCATTATCTCTTACACGGCTTATGAATGATATCGTATCTAATTACGATAATATTGTCGCAAAAAGAAATGAATTTGACTACAAAAAACATGACATCGAGATTTTTAATAAAATGATGTCCTTTGCTTCTGAAGAAGAGTTTGTTAATAGTATCACGGATTTTCGTTCCACAGGGCGATTCTTTCATTGGTATGAAAAGTGTTGGGATTACATACAATACTTTCAAACCTATCCTCAAAATAGATTTGTGAACAGTAAACTTAATGATAGTTTGATGAAATTGGCTATAGCTTTAGATGAATTAAAATCATTAACGTGTCAAATTTGTAGTGCTTACAATACACAGTATTGGAACTACGAGGAACCTGAAAAAGAATACACCCAAGAACAATTAAAAGAAATATGGATGTCACAAGAGTATCGAAAGCGAGAAATACGATACCCTGATAATGATACATCAGAAAACCTCCGTAAGTATTATGATGCTGTTGATAGAGATGAAAAAAATATTACCGAATATTCTGATAATGTACTAAAAGCTTACATTGCTTTTAGAGATGACATAAAACGAGAATTGATTATTTAATTTTTTGTTCATCAATAAATTCTTGGATTTCTCCTAAGCCACCTATTTCTTTGGGTAATATAAACATATTCATGGGATTAGCATATCTCTCAAAATACTTTATGATTTCATTTATATCCAAATCCGCAATATTTTTACGACTATTCATACCAACAGGTTCAATATGGCATAATTTCCATTTTGTATTCGCATCAGACAGTGCATCTTTACCTAATGTTCTGGTATATGTTGCTTTTTTCTTATCTTCTTTCGTTAACGCATAAACTATTGGTATTTCATTGTTATTCAATTTATTTTTCAGTTCCAATAGGCTATAAATTTTCCCGTCTAAAACATTACGGTACACCCATAAGGCAAATGTGTTATCGGAAATTATAACTTTTCTCCCTGACGGGTGAGTAAATTCTTGTCCTCTACTGCTACCTTTCCTTATAATAAGTGGCATACTCTCATCTTCAGCCCATTCCGAAATCAAAGTATCCCATGAATTTAATACATCAATAGAAACGTTCACGTGATTTTCTGATGATTTCCACAATTGACCAAGTTCCTTAATTTTGTTTCTAATAACAGCTCCTACAAAATCCATAAATTCTGACCTTTGTTCTTTTATTTTTTATACTATTGTCTTTCTCTTAGTGTTTATTTCAAGCAAAAGATTATTTTATAAGCCGATTCTTTTTAAGTTCAATCAAATCAAAGGCTCTAAGAACATGAATCATCAGCTTCATTTCAATCTGTTCTCTATACTTTTCGGCTTCATTATTTTGCAGTATTGAACTATTATTGGGGCAATAGCCATCACACTCATCTTTATCTAATTCAAGTTTATAGCTTACAACTTTTGCGGTATCTCCTGATATGATAAATTTCACACCAAGCGCATCGCTTATTAAGTTAGAAATGTAGTTATCAATATATCTAAAACAAATACAGACATCAGTCCAATATACACCTCCACCTCTTTTGTATAAGGATTGTTTGATTGCCTCAATCTTAAAAGATTTGAGGTATCGGTAAAGACTCTCCAAGTCGTAGATATCGTCTTCATTAAAAAGAAATCCTCTACCTTGACCATTCGCTTCTCCCCATTCCCATGCATTACATTGCCACTCTAGCCAATCAAAATTCAAATGCGAGATAAGACAACCATCTTTTAATGCTAAATTAAGCAGTGGCAAAATCGTATATAACAAAAAACAGATATCTGTCCCATGTAAATCATAAGTTTGCCATTCATCATTTACATCATGTAGGTATAGCGACAAACAGTACTCATATATCTTCGGCTCATTTAGTCCATAATAAAGAGGTTTTCCTCTTTTGCATAATACTTTCAGTCCTACAAGTTCGATATTTCCAAAATGTAGACCTTCATCATCGTGCAATTGACGACCTACGATATTTAGCGAGGCATAACTTTCCTCTCCAAACTCCAATGATGGTATTTCAATTGTATAGTCACCGTTTTCTGCTGGAACATTACATCTATCTCTCCGATAATTACTCGGAGCATAAAACATGTTGGGTTTTAATACTATCATAATACAATTAGTATTTGTGAAGTTAAATAGCACTACAAAGGTAACTATTATCCATGAAATTATGACCGTTTCAATACATTATCAGTATTTTGCTTAAGAAAACTTCTAGTACACTGAAAATTTTGTTTTACCTTTGCATTGTAGAGAGTTATTTGAACGCAATTCATAGCAGAACGCTGCAAATGGAACGGTTGCCAAGTCATTACCTCAAAATCGGGTAATTCTCCCAATGTCCTTATTATAAGGAACTAAGAAAGCTATTCCAAACTTACAAAAAAAAACAGAGAATCGGAAATTGAGGCATGAAAAATCCCCTGCCAGGCCTTTGTTTTTTATCTTGCTCTGGCAGGGGAAGGATAATTATGCAAAAATCGGGACTCGTTTATCTCCAGTTGCTTGGAATGGATTCATAGTCGGTCAGGTTCGTACAGTTCCGGAAAGTACTGTTGTGATTGGTGATTTCCAGAAACTCGGTCGGATGGTTCTGGCGTTCGTACAAGTGTACTTTCTCTCCGTTTATCAGGGTATAGGGTGATTCACCGGTGAGCGACTGGCAGCCGTAGAACAGTCGGGTGGTGCTTTGCAAAATACGCATCTTGTCGAACAGACCGGTCGGTACACTGCGCAGGCTGCTGCATCCTTCGAATGAATAGCTGATGTAGGTTACTTCCGGATTGTGGTCGAACAAGCCTTCCGGAATCTCCGTGAGTGCCTTGCATTCATAGAAGATGCCCGGCATACGGGTTACCTTGGTCATGGAAGCAAATAAGTCGGCAGGGATACTTTTCAGTGAGGTGCATCGTGCAAAGATACCCAGGGCGTAGTTGCGGGTATCGTACACTGTGCCGAGGCTGCGTACTCCGCTGCAACCTTCAAACAACCCTTCGGGCAGACTGGTGAGCGAGGTGCAGCCGGCGAAGGCACATTCCAGATACCCCAGGTTGTAGTGTCCCTTGAACAGGTTGGCCGGCAATTCCTTCAGTGCCGTACATCCGTAGAAGATTTCATTCAGGGAATGGGCAGACGGGGTGCCGGCAAACAGAGATTCCGGAAGTGTTTCCAGTGCCTCACAGCGGTAGAACGTGCCGTTGAACGAGGTCGCGCTGGCATTGTGCGCAAACAAATCCGACGGGAGAGAAGTCAGGCTCGTGCAGTCCTTGAAGGTATAGTCGAAATTACGGGCACTGGTGGCCATGGCAAACAAGCCTTCGGGGATGCTTTCCAGACTGGTACAGCCGTCAAAGCAGGAAGTAAAGTCGGTGATGGCAGACAAGGCTCCCTTGGTGTCGGCAGCCAGGTGTTTCAGGGCGATGGCATCCTGAAGACTGAGCTTTTTCAGTTCGGGCGTTCCCCATTGTGTAATGCCGGTCAGTGAAGCTTTGAGGACTTCACCTTTGGTGGAATTGTTGGTCGTGAGCGTTTCTATCGTACCCTTGAAAGCTACCTCCACTGTAGATTCGGCACTTGAGGCGTAAGCGTGCGATAGGTCGGCCGAGGTAAGGTATTCCTTGTCGATGCTTTCAGTCACCCCGTCGCCCCAGTCGATGACACCTTTCACCCGTCCTTCAAACGGAAGGTACACCGTGCGGTTGTTCAGGTTGTTCAATACGTATTTCAGAATCAGCGCGTCTTCTTTGCCGCGCATGGCAGTAGTGACGGTGTACAGTGAAAGTCCATGCAGAGGCCCCGGTTCCGTACCGCCTTGCAGGTAGATGTAGTATTTGGTTGCTTCCGTCAGCCCGGAGAAAGTACAGGTAGGCTGGCTTTGAAGGTCGAAGAGGTATTCAAAAGGAAGTCCTGAGCCTCCGTTTTTCAAATCCTGAATGACTTCGAACAAGGGGATGCTGTCTGTTGAGATGTAAGTGGAGTAGAGATTGGCGCCGTTCTGTCCTTCCAGTGTCAGTGTGATTTCATTGATGCCTGCATCTGCTTTGGCCACGCTGATATGGGGAGCAGCTGCCTGTTCGATGGGGATGGTGGCCAGCAGACTGTCTCTGTCGGTGGCATAAATCAGCAGGTTGTCAGTCTGTTTCTCGCTGGAGTAGTTGGTGTAATACTGCAGGTATTCTTCGCCATAGAACGAATAATCCGGATTTTCCAGGATGAACGAATAGTCCTCCTGCTCGGTCAGTTCACCTTCACTGAATTTCTTGAATTTCTCCAGCACATAGCGCATGCTTATGATGTTGGTCTGGCATTTCACCTGTATGCCTTCCCCGTCTCTTACGGCAGGCACTTCGATGCGGGTAGTTTCCAGGTTGAAATAGGGAGCCGCTCCGTCGGTAGTACCCACTCCGTTCAGATTGCCCGAGCTGCTTCCGTCTCCGTCGTCATCACCTTCATCATCACCTCCTAAGAGTTCTTCCAGCTTCTCGCACGAGGTGAGAGTGGAGGCCAGAAATACGGGTGTCATGCCCCACACAAAAAGGGCACAGCCTGAAACCAGCAGCGAT
>OOAD01001758.1_pt1 | contig 11065 bp, 9 predicted proteins | sample 1671151 | NCBI WGS metagenome assembly OOAD01 (sample SAMN06348127, study PRJEB24527) | human gut metagenome | biome: human gut; feature: ankylosing spondylitis patient; material: feces | host: Homo sapiens | place: China | collected 2015-10
CTTAAATTATGCAGGGAAACCTCTAAATCTTTCCAGAAGTCCTCCGCATTCTGGGCAGCCGTTTTTGTGGCAATGCAGACTTTCTCTCTCATTCCATCAAAGGCTTCGCCTAATTTTTCCTCGCTGTCCGTGTAAAATCTTGCCGTATCAAAAAAAGTCATGCCCGCTTCATATGCTCTTCTGGCAAGCGCAACCGCATCATCTATGCTGATCCGCTGTATCGGGAGTGCCCCGAATCCATTCTTATGGACCGTGATCCCGGTCTTTCCAAGTGTTACCATTTCCATTCTTCTGTATCTCCTTACCTGTCTATCGTCTTGTAGGTGTTTGCCATCATCTTTTCTTTCCCAGTATACCACCTATCGCTTTATAGCGAAACTCCCCTATAAAGTAAATTTAATTATGAAAAAGCAACAGGTGCATAAGAAAACACTAGGGAGCCGCCGGTCCTTAGAAGTCAGATTCTGTATTTCATTCTGATTTATCAGAAATGAAATGCAGGAGATGATTTCTTAGTACCGTTGCGAGCGACACGTAGTGAAAGCGTGTTTTCTTATGCACCTGCTGCTTTTTCATAATCTACATTACCTAAATTGAGTTTCGCCATACATAAGCTATGGTTTTATTCCTTCAAATACGGAAAGAAAACCTTACTCTGCTTCTTTTTGTCGAACATATTGTTATACTGCAAAATCTGATACCGATCGATCCACTCAGCCTCTTCTCCCGTCGCCTCTTCCAAATGCTTAAAACAGCCACTGGAAACAGAATAGTATCCCCTCGAATTAATTGCAGGAATCGTCTGCTGCATATCCGCCAAAAACTGATTGTAAGACGGAAGTGCGATCCCGGCGCGCTCCAACGCCATCGTGGAGAGGTAATTCAGGCTTGTGATCGGAACTTCCTCTGTCTCTGTCTCATAGTTCGTCCAGATGAAGAACGGCACAGTATAAAGATTCTCCAGTTCATCCTCTGTCAGCCCCGACAAACCTTTTCCGTTCAGCCCTTTGTAAAAATTCGTGTTCAGACTCGGCTGGTGATCCCCGAAAAAGACGATCTCCACCGGATCATCCACGCTCTGGAAATAGCTGATGAGATATTCCAGCGCCTTATCGCTCTCATGAAGCAGCGACAGATACTGATTCGCATCGGAATAACTTGCTCCGAGTGTCCGGATCTGCTCATTAAAATTCGGGTATTTTTCCGTGTAACCGCCATGGTTCTGCATGGAAATACTCATGATAAACAGGTCTTCATTTGCCTTTTTGCTCTCATACCGCTCTACAATGCTCTCGTAAAGCTCCTGGTCGGTAATATATTTCCGCAGCAGTTTGGTCTGGTCAAAATCATCTATAAAATGTGTCTCATCGAATCCCATAGTCGGGTAAACCGCATTGCGGCTCCATCCCGTTTCATAGTAAGGATGCATTGCCACACAGGTATAACCGATATTTTTCAGATTCGAGACAATGGATGTCGGTGTGTCACTGATATACTGCTGATACACGACAGAACCACTCGGCAGAAATGCCATGGAATTTCCAGTCATATACTCCCATTCAGAGTTTGGCGTTTTCGCACCAAAAACAGATGAAAGGGCATGTCCCTTCATGATATTGTCCTGCAGGGAATCATAATACGGTGTCACCTGTTCATTCGTCAGAAAATCTCCCACCACGGAAAGATCCGCATACGATTCACTCATCACAACGATGATCGTAGGATTTTTCTCTACATCTTGGTTTACATAACTTTCTCCGTCGCCGCTGTACTGATCCTCCAGCTCCGAGATCACTTCCTCTGAATATCCGTCCGGCTCTGCGATAAAACTGTCACGCACACTCAGGGCAAAATTTAAAAGATATCCGTTCCGGTAACTTCCCTTCTGCTCCCAGGTCTCGGTCACTGTCCCTTCCGTCTCTGTCCCAATATAGGCACAGCAGCATATCACAACGGAAATACATACGGCCGCCATCCAGAGGCGTTTTTCAAACGTCACATGGATTTTCCGCACAAATGCGACATACAATGCTGACAGCAATACCACATACGCCGCACGGTCATCCAGCACAAACTCATAATTTCCAGCCACACTTAATCCGGTGGAAATAGAACGAAGATCACTGAAAATAAATTCATTTCCACGGAACAGATAGACAAAATAGTTGATCCCCGCAAAAGTCATCAGTGCTATATGAGAGATAACGCAGGTCAGCCCCACATTTTTTGTAAACACCTGAACCACCAGATACACCACCAGACAGCACAGGACGTTCAAAAACATTTTGTTGTCCATGATCCTTGCCCGAAGTTCCGCATCCAGCAAAAGATACTGCACCATATGAGCAGTCATCACACTGCTGCCGCCAAGCATGAGAATGCCAAGCGCCAGTCTTAACCATTTATTGTTCAATTCGACGGAAAGACTCTTGATCAGAAAGTAGCTGACTCCAAAACCTGCCAGCACATAAACCGGAAATGCTACCTTATAATATAGCACCGCAGCAAATATCATTGCCACGATAAGACGTATCAGATTCGTTTTTTCAAAGTTCAGACGGATTTTCATCTTTAAGCTCCCTGTATTTTTGACTTTACTTACTTTTTACACTTTACCAACGATATTCTATCATCCCATAAAAATTTGTCAATTTTGTGAAGCCTAAAGATTTTACATTTTTTGCTTAAAAATTTTTCATTTTGCGCCTAAAGATTTTCCATTGCCCGCCGTTCCCTGATCTTTCGTGTGATCACCACAGCCACACCGATCAGAAATGGAAAAACAAAAGTAGCAAAACGATATAACAGAGACGCCGAACCGGCTATGCCCGTCCCGACAATCCCTGCAAAAAGTCCGGTAAATACAAACTCGGTGGAACCTATCCCCGCCGGTGCCGGGATCACGGCAGCCAGCATAACAGACAATGCGGTGATCGCCATTGTTTCCACCAGATTAATATTTTTATCTCCTGCAAAAAGAAGGTACGGCATTCCATACCAGAAACAAAGCTTTAACAGGTTTAAGCCGATCACACCTACGACCATTTTCTTCTTATGCAGAAGATATTTAGAAGCGGTTTCCAGATCTGCGCACTGTTCTCTCAACTGGTGTTCCAATGCGTCATACTTTCCCTTTTTATTAAAGAAATCAAGCATTGCAAAAATCAGCTGATGGAACTTTGTGGAACAGCAGAACAGGATCAGTGCCAGTGTGATCACCATGGTAATAGCATACCCTGCCAGAAGCAGCCAGGTATAACCTCCAAAATGTCCGCACATATAATTCCAGCTTAGGAAAAAGAAAATCGCCGAATAAATCGCTATGCTGATCTTATGGAATGCATACTGGAGCATGTACATTCCAAATCCTTTCGAATAATCAACACCATGTTCATTCAGATAAATGATCGCTGCAACACCGGAGCCGCTTCCAAGTGTCGCAACACGATAAAAGGAACAGAAAAACATGTTTTCTATTCCCCATTGATAACGAAAATCAGGGTTATACTGTTTTGCCAGCACTGTAGTGATCAGTGCCTCAACAAGACAATATATCCCTGACATCACGCATATACCTGCGAGAACAGACGGTGTCGTTTCTTTTAACTGCTCTAAGATCGGTCCCGCTGTATCCCGGAAGGTATATACGATCGCTCCTATAATTAAAATTACAAATAGCCATTTCAAAAGATTTTTCTGCTTTTTACTAATTGGTCTCGCCTCTTATTTCTTCTTGAAATTTGTGTATCCTTTCTGATGATAAGGATGCTCCTCCCACAGTTTATCCGCAGTCTTCTTCCACTCACATGCATATGACTCACATTTTCCACATAAGTGTTCTACCGGCTCAGCCTCTTCCACATCGGTAGAATGTGCTCCGGTTTCATGTACCATCTTCTGTAACAATTCCGGATTCTCAAGCATTGGACATGGTCTTAACATATTGTCATTGAATGGCTGACCATCCCTGTATGCCATGAATAATGGCTGTTTCAGACATTCCAGCAATGATTTCTCACGGATATTGGCACTGGAGTAGTGGATAAATACGCAAGGCTCAACATCTCCCTTTGGATTGATGTGGCAGTAGTTTCTGCCGCCTGCGATACATCCGCCGACAAACTCACCATCATTCTGGAAGTCCATAACAAAGATTTCTTTTCCGCCTTCTTTTGCACGGACCTCACGGATTCTGTGGTAAATATATTCACGCTGTTCTGCCGTAGGCATCAGTTCCGGAGCTGCCTTCATACCAACCGGCATCAAATGGAAATACCATGCAAAACGGCTGCCATGCTCGATCAGCAGATCGAAGAATTCATCGGAAGTAACTGCGTCCATGTTTTTACGAGTATAGCATACGCTGTTACCAAAAATCAATCCATTTTCATGGAGCAGATCCATTGCATGAAGCACTTTATCGTATACACCGGCTCCTCTACGGAAATCGTTCGCATCTTCGAATCCTTCCAGAGAAATAGATAAGGAAAGGTTTCCGACACGCTTCATCTCGTCACAGAAGGCCTGATCTACCAGCGTTCCGTTTGTATAGCAGTGGAATGCACATTCATTGTGCTTCTCACATAACCTGATAATATCTGCCTTACGTACCAGTGGTTCGCCACCTGTCATCATATAGAAGTAAATACCAAGTTCTTTTCCCTGTGTGACAATGCTGTCCATCTCATCAAATGTCAGGTTTAACTTATTACCATACTCTGCTGCCCAGCATCCGGTGCAATGCAGATTACATGCAGAAGTAGGATCCATTAAGATCAGCCACGGAATGTTACAGTTGTGCACTTCCCTCATCTTACGGATTGTCTTTGTTCCTAAAAATGCAGCCTGAAAACCAAGGTTTAATGCTGTCATTTTAGCAACGTGTGGATCTGTTTCGTCTAAAAGACGGTTTACATATCTCATCCATTTATGATCTGGATTTTTGATCATTGCTCTCGCGCCATCATACGCTTCTTTGCTGAAGTTGTTTCCCATAAATTTCTCTGTAAGGTCAACAATCTGCAGAAGTGCTTTCTCACGATCCTTATTCAGATTTTTTAATGTTGCATCGACTGCGACACCAAATGCTTTTCTTTCCATTGTCTCTACTAAATTGGCCATCTCTTAATCCTCCGTTTTCCACACCAATCAACCTATCTGTCTCTTTTGTATAGATATTTAGGCTCTCACAACTATATTCTCTCTTACTTGTGGAAAGTATATGAAATTTCATGTTTTTTTTAAATATGCAAAAATTTTTCTTTGTCGCATGTCAATATACATTTTCCACTTATTGTCTATTATCTATATACAGAAACCGCTATATTGAATATTGATATTATGATATGTAGTTTTTAATACTATATGTATTATAACATTGTTTTTTTCAAAGTCAACTGTATGATTACGGATTATTCTTTTCTGGCTTCCTTTACTTTCCTAAAATGTCAGCATTTCATACTGTCCTTTCAGTTCTGGTATGATTTTGTGACACACATAAAGAACCATAGCATCTTCGGCTAACAGTATTTCTTCCATCTCTCGGGCATTCTGCTCATCTAAAGAGGAAGTAATCTCATCTAACAGATACACTTGCGGCTTTCCAACCATCGCTCTTGCCAATGCAATCCGCTGCTTTTCACCTCCCGATAATTTTGCTACCATTTCTGTGTCAAGTTCCACATCTGAGAAGCGTTCCAACAAATAGCCCAGATTTAATTTTTTCAAAATTGCTTCGTAATCGCTGTCTTTTACATTGCGCCCCATAATAATATTTTCTTTTAGTGAAAATCCAAATAAATACGGCTCCTGAAATACGATTCCCATCTTTCCATATAAAGAATCCATATTTATCTCTTCCAGTAAAATGCCGTTGATGCGGATATTTCCCTGATATGTACCTTCCTGTAGTTTTCCTATTAATCTCAAAAACGTTGATTTTCCACTTCCGCTTGATCCAGTCAACATATATTTTCTGCCCTTTTCAAAGGTGAAAGAAACATCTTTGATTATTTTTACTCCGTTTCGCCCGTAGGATAAGTGTTCCACACAAATATCTTCTATATCGTTGATATCTGTTTTTCCCCGGTCTTCTTCTGTTTCTGCAAGCTGTTCATATTTTTCTACAAGTGGTCTTGCTTCATTTTTTGCATTTAACAGATAGGCAAGTGTTTCTGCTGGTGCAGCCAGTACTTCTGCCAACTGGACTGCTACCAAAAGTCCCCCTACCTTTATGATATTTCTATAAATTAGATACACGCCTACCGCAAGAATTAAAAATCTTTTCAATATCTGCATACCTCCGGCAAGCCCGTAAACACTTACCTGACAGTTTCGCAAACGTTTTTCCTCTTTTTCAATCTCATTGTTCTTATTTTCTATCATTCTTTTGGCATTGCTTCTATACAAACACACCTTTACAGTTTCTGCTCCGCTTAACAGCGATTGTTGCACTGCATTAAATTTTTCGAGTGCTTCTCCGTAATTTTTTCGATTTTTCGACGCATATCCACGCATGATATTCGGAATCATAATAATCAATATGCTGCTTCCAAAAATAATTACCGCCAAAAGCCAATGAATCTGAAAAAGTTCTAATGCAACACAAATGATGATACAGACACATTTTATAATATCAACCGTACCACCATAATAATTCTCTACAATATTCGGCACATCATTATTCACAAACGATGTAAATGCTGCAATTTGCTCTTTTTCCTGATTTCCTCTCTTTAGGGATGCCTGAAACAGTTCGTTTCGCATTGCATTCTTTTCCTTAATCTGGAAATACTGAAAAAAATACTGATCCGCAATGGAAAACAGTAGTAAAAGTATATATGTTAAAACAAGTAAAAACAAATATACTTTCACATCTCCCTGACGGTAAATAACCGCATTTACCAGTTCTCCGGATATAGATGGTGCAACAACACTGATAACAGAAAAAAGAACTCCCACCACCAGATAAAATCCTAATAATTGTTTATTTTTTAAAAATATCTTTTGTTTTTTCATATTTCCTCCATAAATGGACATACATCTTCTAAAGATTCTAATTTTTTTATTATTAACAATTTTGATATCCTTTCATAATAGCTAGTAATGTTGTCAATACATTCTTCATAATTATTGACGCTCTTGATAAAGTTGAAATTGAACATATTCCATTACAAACATCGCTCTGTTTAAAGTTATATTTTTCTCGATAAAATCGTAAAATTTCCCCTATTGTATTTAAATTCATTTCCTTCTCCTCTTTCGCATATTACTTTTATTATAAACATTGTCATAATTTTATCCACCTTTTTGCGCAGTTATTATATTTTTCTTAATAATGACTTCTCTGCTTAACAGTTCCTGATTTTGTGGGTATAATAAAAACGTACTGAAAATAAAATACTTTTACTTAGGAGATGACCTTATGCCCGGCTATGTGACACATTATATTTTTGGTCGTGATATGTATGAGAAATTGAGCGATCCAGTTTTGAAAAACAATTTATATAAAAACAGGGCGGTTTATGCCTTAGGGCATCAGGGACCTGACATTTTTTTCTATTATCTGCCGGCTTACGTACTGCACGGACACAATTTGGGCGACATGGCGCACACCGAAAATACCGGCGCTTTTTATGCCGCACTTTTAGAGAGCCGCAGTATCTTTAAGAAGCCGGAAGATCTGCAGATCGCAAATGCTTATCTGGAAGGATTTTTGGGACATTATATATTAGATTCCATCTGCCATCCGTTTATTTATGGACGCACACATTATAAAAAAGATGACAGAGGTTATTTTTCCCGCCACGCTTATTTAGAGACCGAGATCGACACCTCTCTGCTTGAGCTGAAGTACCACAGACGGCGTGCTGACTTCCATATGGAAAATACGATCATGTTGACACCTCGTCAGAAATGGATCGTTGCGCGTATGCTCCACTACGCTTACCAGCATACTTACCACGGTCTGTTTGTGAGCCGCTATACGATTTTTATGGCGATTTTTGCAACGCAACTTGGTTTCCGGATTTTATACGATGGCACCGGACAGAAAAAAGTGCTGTTCCGTTTTGCAGAAAAGCATACACTCGGCTACCCGGTATTTTCACCGTTGATCGCCAACGACTCGCTGTTATTCCGCACTGATCCTTTTAACATGCAGCACAAAAAATGGACGAACCCGTGGGATTCATCCATTTCATCTGTGGAATCTTTCTTCGATCTCTATGGGCGGTCCGAAGAAAAATATCTCCATTGTTTCATTGAATTGTCTGCATTGTTAAAGGAACGGATACATTCGCCGAAAGCAGCGCTTCTGACCGAAGAGTTTTTGAAAGACTATGGAAACGCCTCTTTTCACAGTGGTTTAGACTGCACTATTTGAAATATTCTTTTACCTGACCAAGAATGATATTCATCAGTCTTGTTCTTGCCTCAACACTCGCCCATGCGATATGAGGCGTGATGATCAGCTTATTGCTGTCCTTGATCTCACGGAGCGGGTTGTCTGCACTCATCGGCTCGACACACAGCACATCCAGTCCTGCCGCTGCGATCTCATTGTTTTTCAATGCATCTGCCAGATCCTGCTCCACCACGATCGGTCCTCGTCCGAGATTTAAGAAAATCGCAGATTTCTTCATTTTTGCAAAGGCTTCGGCGTTCATCAGATCCTGTGTGTTGGCATCCAGTGGTGCATGCACAGATACAATGTCCGAGGTTGTCAGCAATGTGTCAAAATCAACTCTCTCGTAACCCTCCTGATTGTTTTTACCGGAAGTTGAATAGTAAATGACATGACATCCAAACATTTTTGCGATATCTGCAACACGTCTGCCGATATTTCCAAGTCCGACAATTCCCCATGTCATGCCGTTTAAGTCATGGAATACGTTCGAGAAATGTGTGAAAATCGTATCTCCGATATATTTTTCTGATTTTACATATTGATCGTAATAGTTCAATTTTTCCAACAGATAAAACAATAACGCAAATGTATGCTGTGCAACGGTCTCTGTAGAATAGCCTGCGACATTGCGCCATTCGATCTGTCTCTTTGCCAGATATTCCTTGTCCAGATTATTGGTACCGGTAGCAGTCACGCAGACCAGTTTCAGGTGATCTGCCCTGCCGATCGTCTGCTCGTTGATCTGTACTTTATTGATAATGACAACATCTGCGTCCTTCGTGCGCTCCCCTGCTTCCTCTGGTGTGGAGAATCCATACTTTACTACTTCTCCCAGCTGGTCAAAACCCGAAAGGTCAATGTCATCTCCAATGGATTTTGCATCTAAAAAAACGATTTTCATCTTTTTGTTTACTCCTTTTATCATTTTCATAAATAGACAATTGTGAAACTCCTCATCACATTCTTTAAATTGTTCGAAATTAACAAAAACATTCAAGACACGCTCTCGCTACGTGTCGCTCGCAGCGGTACTAAGAAGCCAGGCACAACTTATCGTTGTACCAGCCTTCTAAGTACCGGCGGCTCCCCAGTATCTTTCATGTCTTTTGTCAATTTCTCACAATTCAATTTACATTTTCATGAGTTTCGCAATTGTCTATTTTCTATAAATCCTGACACTCCAGATATTTTCTCAGTTTTTTCATTTTTTCCCGACCGATGCGGTAGCCTTCCTCATAAAGTTCCCTGAGTTTCTTTGGATCAGACTCTGTACGTCCAACACCGAGCGTTGTCTCCGGTGCGATCACAAAAACTTTTCCCTGCCGCTCAAGCTCATCCAGTTTTTTTACATCCTCATTGTAACGCTCAGCCCTTGTATCCATGGCTTCCACGATTTTTGGATACTTTTTGTAAAGTTTGTCCGTGATCCGGATCGCTTTCTCAGTCGTTTTCACATAACCATGCTCTCTGGTAAGCACGACGATCAGTTTGTCGCAGCCCTCCTCCAAAGCATGCCGGAATGGGATAGAATCTGCGATTCCTCCATCCAGATAATAATGCCTTCCGATTTTGACCGGCTGAAATAAAATCGGAAGGGAACAGCTTGCCACCAGCGTATCTTTCATTTCCACGCTCTGTGGCACTTTCAGATACTCTGCTTTTCCGGTATGGATATTGGTCACACACGCCTCCACGACACCCTTGTATTGTGCAAAAGTTTCGTAGTCAAACGGCAGCAGCTTATTCGGGACTTCGTCAAAAACGAATCCGATGTTATAATAACTCTTCTTTTTGCGGTCAAACAGATATTTCAATCCCATGTACCGCTTATCTGCCATATATTCTTCTAAAAGTTTCAGGTTACGTCCCTTCTGTTTTGACAGATACGACACACCAAATGCGATTCCTGCCGAGACACCGATAAAGTAATCCGGCATCAGTTCCTCTTCCAGAAATGCGTCCATCACACCGCAGGAAAATGCTGTCCGGCTCGCACCGCCTTCAAATACCATTCCTAATTTCATTTTTTTCACTTCTTTCTATCTCTCTGTCATACCATGTTGTCTGATTTTTGTTTACTGTTCTGATTCCTTTGGTGCTTCTGCTTCCTCTGCTTTTTTCGGCATTGCATCGCTCTCTGTCACATAAAGCGTCACGCCGCGGATTTCTTTTACCTTCACGATCATGCCGGCCTCAAAAGTTTTACCGTCTTCATAGGCGCGCGCAGTCCATTCCTGTCCATTTAACACAGCGGTCCCGGTTCCCTTAATATTATCTACCGCCTCTGTCAGGCATACGTTCTTATCCACTGCTGCCTCATAATTTGTTTTCACAAGACGCGGCTTCATATATTTTAATGCCCATGGTCTTGTAAATACAAGCAGGATCACCGACACGACCACAAATGCTGCAAACTGCCATACCGGTCCAAGCCCGGCTGCGTCTACAAGCAATGCCACCACTGCTCCGCCTGCAAACCAGATGGAGGTAAGGCCTACCGTGATGATTTCCACCACTGCAAATATAATAATCAATGCGATCCAGATAATTGCTGCTTCCATAATTGTTCTCCTTTTTTGTTATTTTCCTAGTTAGGCAATTGCGAAACTCCTCATAATCTTCTTTAAATTGTTCAAAATTAACAAAAACATTCAAGAC
>OOAD01001761.1_pt1 | contig 11047 bp, 10 predicted proteins | sample 1671151 | NCBI WGS metagenome assembly OOAD01 (sample SAMN06348127, study PRJEB24527) | human gut metagenome | biome: human gut; feature: ankylosing spondylitis patient; material: feces | host: Homo sapiens | place: China | collected 2015-10
CCGATCGGCTGATGCAGGTCACCAAGGGCATGACCATCACGGTGCGGTACTTCAAGGAGGATACCGCCCACCCGGAGATTCCCGCAGTGGGCAACTACATCACCCTGACCGGAAAAGCAGACCGCATCGACCCGGTGTTCCGCACCTTGCAGGTGGGCGACACCGTGGTGCCCTTTGAAGATCTGGTGGAGGTCAGCGGGGAAGGCATCATGGACATTGATGTGTATCTGGACATCGGGGAAGAATGAGATGACAAAAAATGCTGAAAGAGATGTTTATAGGACAGCTCTTTCAGTAAAATGACCTCAGAAGAAGCAAAACACACTTCGGATGGAGGAAAATACAATGGCAAACGATGATTACGGCTATTTCGGCAAAGGTGACACGGGCTATGCCCAGTACATGACGGCTTTCAACCGCAACTTCGGCGGCTCGTCCGGCGGCGGTGGCGGTGGGAACCACAACAATGGCGGCGGTGGCGGGGGAGATGGCAGCGGCTGCGGCTGCCTCATCGCCATTGCGGTGGTGGTCGTGCTGGTGCTTATTGCCATGGGAAGCTGAGGGCATCCCCACGGTGCAGAGCTGCTTGTGGTAAACGGCGGAAAAAACTAAAAAAGCACTTGACCCTGACGTTGCGTCATAGCGTATACTGAGCTTGTCGCAAGGGAGGAAAACGAAATGATGACTGTCAAGGAAGTGAGCAATCTGACCGAGGTGAGCATTCGGACGCTGCAATATTACGATAAAATCGGTCTGCTGCATCCGGCGCATCGAACGCAGGCGGGATATCGCCTGTATGATGATGCTGCACTGGAACGATTGCAACAGATCTTGCTGTTCCGCGAACTGGAATTTTCACTGGAGGATATCCGAAAAATTCTGAAAAACCCGGAGTTTGACCGGGAAAAGGCACTGGAACAGCAGATCACATTGCTGAACCTGAAAAAACAGCATCTGGAAAAGTTGATCGCTCTTGCGGAGAAGATTCGGACAACAGGAGGAAACGTTATGGACTTCAACGCATTTGACACACAGAAGATCAAGGAATACGCAGAACGCGCAAAGAAAGAGTGGGGCGAAACTACAGAGTATCAGGAATTTGAGGCAAAAAATGCCCGGCGGACGCAGAAGGAATCTGACAACATCAACGAGCAGTTGATGGGGCTCGTAGCGGCATTCGGAACGCTGCAAACCAGAGAACCGACAGACCCCGCAGTACAGGCGCAGGTGAAAAAGCTGCAGGACTTTATCACCGAGAATTACTATACCTGCACGAAGCCCATTCTGCATCAACTTGGACAGATGTACGGTGCCGGCGGCGAGTTTACGGAGAACATCAACGCTGCCGGGGGAGAGGGTGCGGCAGAATTTGCTCAGAAAGCCATTGAAATTTATTGCCGATAAGCCAAAAGTCGATGGCGGTCTATGCCTACTGCAATCTGCATGGCCTGTGGATGATGAAACACTAAGAAATAAACGGGCTGGCTCCTGCCAGTGGTTAAACGCTTGCAGGAGCCTGTTTTGTCGTGCAGCCAGAGGGATGATGCAGCGCTGAAAATGTTCTGCTTGACCTTGTGCAGAGGATGAAGTATTATACTCGCAAGAAACTAACTTCCGAGTATATTTTATGCAACTACGCTTTGTGGAGGAAATGCCATGCGTTCCAAACAAATCAGAAATCAACTGGAAATCGTGCAGGGAGACATCACCAAGCTGGACTGTGACTGCATCGTGAATGCAGCCAACCGCAGCCTGCTGGGCGGCGGTGGCATTGCCGAAGCCTTTTACGGGATGCCACAGAAACTGCGGGCAGAGACCTTGAAGCGCCTGCCGGAGGATCTGCGGGCGGCCCCTTTTCGTGCAGGTGCTTTTCTGCAAGGGGAAAGCGTGGTATACTGAGGGCGGAAAATCGGAAGTTATATGTGGAGGAGGATTATTATGAATACAGTTAGAATGATTTTATGTGGAAATGTTGAAGATAGCAGAATGAATCCAAGTGAAAAAGTAGGAGTAGTATCAGTGGTTTTTGTTTCTACAGAGGAGGAAAAAATTAAGAATAAACTTAAAAAATTGCAAGATAAAAATCCTGAAAAATTTTATATGGAATACGTTACTCCATTAGATGTTGACTTAACAAGTTTAGAGCACTATCCATCGATTGAAATATCAAAAAATGATTTACAATAACAACTTCCCGTTTATCACGCTCTTCCGCAGCAGGGGTGGCCTCCTATCCAAACCTCCAATTTTCCGCGCCAAGGGTGCAAAATCTTGGCCAGTATTGCCGTTGCGCCGCAGGGACTTTTGGGTTATACTGTTGACTTGTATCTTGTTTTGTATTTTCCTGTTCAGCCGAGCCAAAGGAGGCATCCTTACGAACTATCTGTTTCAATTTGCGCGCATTCTGGCGTTCTGTTTTCTGGGCGAGATCTGCCACGCAGTGCTCCCGCTCCCCATCCCGGCCAGCATCTACGGCCTGCTGCTGCTCTTGGCCGCGCTCCGCTTCGGCATCGTGAAGCTCGAGCAGGTCAAGGAAGTGGGCCTGTTCCTCACCGGCATCTTCCCGCTGCTGTTTGTGCCTGCCGCCGCAGGCGTCATGGAGCTGTGGGCTGAGATGGGCGAGATGCTGCTGCCCATCGTCATCGCCATCATCCCGGTGACTGTGCTGGTCCTTGTGAGTGCAGGCCGCACCACCCAGGCCCTCACCAGCCGCCGCGCTGCAAAAAAGGAGGCCGAACATGACTGATCTTTTACAGGGCTTCCTCTCCGGGTCCGCCGCGTGGGGCGTGCTGCTGACGCTGGCCGCTTTCGCGCTGGGTGCTCTCCTCAACAAAGCCACCGGCAAGGCCATCTTCAACCCGCTGCTGCTGGGCAGCATCTTCGTCATCATCCTGCTGAGTGTGCTGAACATCCCCTACGCCGACTACAAGGCCAGTGCCGCCCCGGTAAACTATCTGCTGCTGCCGGCCACCATCAGCCTCGCCATCCCGCTGTATGAAAAATGGGACCTGCTGAAGGAGAATGCCGCCGCCATCATCGCGGGCATCTCCGTGGGTACTCTGGTGAGCCTGGGCAGCGCTTTGGCTCTGACCCTCGCACTGAACCTCACTCGGGAGCAGTACGCCACCCTCCTGCCGAAGTCCGTCACCACGGCCATCAGCATGGATGTCGCCGCTGAGCTGGGCGGCATCGCGGCCCTGACGGGTGCCATCGTCATCCTCACCGGCATCGCGGGCAACCTGCTGGCCGAGGTGGTCTGCAAGATCTTCCACATCACCGACCCCATCGCAAAGGGCGTCGGCATCGGCACCTCGGCCCATGCCGTAGGTACCAGCAAAGCTCTGCAGATGGGTGAGGTCGAAGGTGCCATGAGCGGCCTGTCCATCGCCGTGGCCGGCGTCCTCACCGCCGTGCTCTGCCCCTTCTTCGTCAGCTTCATTCAGTAAAGATAGACAAAAAATCGCCCTCTGTACCGGCACGATGTCAATACAGAGGGCGATATTTTTTTGTGATAAAAGGTCAGCTCCAAGCTTCTTCCCGCTCGGCTTTCTGGCGTTCCACCTCGGCGATGACCTCGGCGGCCTTTTCGTCGATGGCCACAGGCTCTGTCGCCGGGCGGGCCAGACAGTAACCCTGCAGCAGGTCCACGCCCATTTCCAGCACCTTGCGCAGCTCCGACAGCGTTTCCACGCCCTCAGCCAGCACATAGATGCCGCGGGGGCGGGCATAGTCGATGAGGGTCTTGAGGAACTGCTGTTTGTCGGCATCGGTATCAATGCCCCGGATGATGGCGATGTCCACCTTGACATACTTGGGCGCGACCGTCAGCAGGCTATTGCCGTTGCTGTAGCCGCTGCCGTAGTCATCCAGCGCAAAGGCGCCGGGCGAACCGAGGAAATCCCGCTTCCGTTCCAGCTCCCGTTCGTTCATCTCTTCCTCCTCGGTGATCTCCACCACCAGCTTCGGAAGGGTGGCACTGTGGGCCTCGCAGTAGCTCGCCCAGTCCTCATCGCTCAGGCTGACGCTGGCTATGCTGTTGACGAAGATGAGAGCGTCAGCGTCCAGTTTACCGGCAGCTTCCAGCTCCTCGTAGCACTCACAGGCCCGGAAGAGAGTCAGCTTCTCAATATCATACATCCGGCCCATCTCGCTGGCCAGCTGCATTACCGTGAGCGGCGAACGCAGGGTGGGCAGCTGGGGCCGCATCAGGGCCTCATAGGCCACCACATGGCCGTCGTGAGCTGAGACGATGGGCTGGAAGTCGTAGTCCACCCGCCGCTCCCGGATGAGTTTTTCAAAGTCGCTGCGCTGCTCCATCGCATAGACACCGGCGCGGTAGCGCTCCATGTCGAACTCCCGTATCTCGCCCTTGGTGGAATGCTTGACTTCATACATTGCAAAGTCCGCATACTTCTTGAGGGTGTCGAGGTCCAGTGCGTCCTCCGGATACCATGCCACGCCGCCGGACATCCGGATGCACAGACCCTTGCCGTCCGGCAGAGCAGCACTGCTCTGGGCAAAGTTCTCTTCCAGCTTCTTGATGTCCGCCCGCAGGGCCTCCCGCGTCTCATAGCCGTAGAACAGCAGCAGGAACTCGTCGCCGGAAAGGCGGGCCACCACAGTGCCGCTGGGCGAGTTCTGCCGTAAGCTGTGGGCCGTCTGCCGCAGATAAATGTCACCCCAGTCGTGGCCATAAGTGTCGTTGATGGTCTTGAGGTTGTCGAGGTCGGTCATCATCAGGGCCGCGTGACGGAGAGTATTGGGCTTCTCGAACAGCTCCCCGCAGACCCGGAAGAAGGCCTGACGGCTGTACAGTCCGGTCAGTGCGTCATAATCGCGCTCGTGCTCAATGCGGTTGCGCTCGGCCACCGCCGCCTTGTAGTTGTCGGTGCTCAGGGTCACGATGGATTCCGCCAGCTGGTCCAGCTCCCGGATGCCGGTACGGGAAAATTCCGGCACAGCCTTGCGCTGTTCCTGTGCGTCCACCAGCTCTTTCGAGAGCTGGGCAACGGGCTGTGCCAGACCAAAGCTGACGAGGAAGGCGCAGGCCAGACCGATGCCCATTGTCAGCAGTACGGCAAGGCCCATCAGCTTCGTCATCGACTGGGAGAAGCTGAACAGATCGTTCTTGCCCACCACGCCGACGAGCAGCCACCGCTCACCCGAGAAGGGGGCGTTGCGGCTGTACAGGCTGATCTGCCGGATGCTGGCGATCTGCTGCCTACCGTCCATCATGTAATACCAGTAGTTGTTGCTGCGCCGGAGAGTCAGTTCCCATTTCGCATTCCGCAGCGGTACACTCTGCTCACCGGTGTTGGAGGTGACATGAAGATCCAGCACCTCGCCCTTCAGGTCGGAGGTGGTGGAGGCCAGCAGATAGCTGCCGTGATGGTCGTTCTGCAGCTCGTTCCACGGGAGTTTGGTGTCCATGTAGCTTTCCAGAAGCTCGACGCCCAGAACGCCGTAGACTGTGCCGTCGTCCAGGATAAGGGGCTGCGCGTAGGCGATGGCCTCGCGGTCGTCACCCAGCAGCTTATATGGCAGAGTCGTCCAGCGGCCATAGTTCGCCGCCCCCATACGCTCGACGTCTTCGTAGGCTGTCTGGAAGGGACGGACATAAAACACATCCTGCTCTCCGTCCAGATACTGCAGCGCAGGCGACCACGCCTTGTCCGTAGCGATGTCAAAGGTCTGCACCAGCTCCGACGGAGCGCACTCAAGCAAAATATCCGAGTTTACCACAGAGGGGGCTGCATCCGGGTCGAGGTCGCGCAGGTAAACGCAGGGCAGGCGGTCTCCGGAGGTGCGGCCCGTGAAGTCGTGGGTGTTCAGGATGAGGAAGATGCCCGTAATGCGCTTGGAGCGCAGCGTCTCAAGCATTCTGGGGGCTGCAGCCAGCAGCAGCGGCAGACTGTCGCTGCTGCTGGAATCCAGCGTCTTGAGGGAAAGCGTCTCGTCGTCCAGCATCTGCTGGGCGGTCTCATTGATGTAGGTCGAAAGATCCGTCAGCTCCTGTGCCTGCTGGAGCTGGTCCTGAATGTAGCCTGCACGGTTCTCCACCTGCTTGTCCAGGATGTCCACCGCGTTCTCATCCAGTTGGAGCGTAACGCCGCTGATCGCAGTGGCCGAAGCCATCAGCATGACCACGATGGCCAGCATGACCATCAGCGCCGAGAAGATGGTAACGAAAATAGTATGCTCTCTTCCCTTTGCTTCATCCCGCATCAGCAGTTTCATGCTTTTCCCCTCCTTCCGCTCATTTTTGTAAGACGCCTCAGCCTTCGTACTGACTCAGTGCGTCACAGAGGCTCTGGTACCATGCCTCAAAATACTCATCAGTCAGGAATTCCGCCTCGGCCTCTTCCGCACTTTCGCCTGCTGCGAGACGCTCTTCCACCGTGGCGCGGTCTGCCGTGGCAAGGTCGATCATGCTGTAGCTCAGCTTGCTGCGGGCGTCGGTGCCGCCCTCAAAAGCTTTGGTCGTGTACATTTCATTGGTATTCACAGCCTCCACGGCCTCCGTCAGGACATTTTCCATGTTGCCGGTCAGGGCGAGGCCGCTGCTGTAGATAGCATCCATATCGTTGGCGGCATGGGTCACGGGCAGATAGCCGGAACCCACTGCAAATGCGATGTTATTTTCCGGTCGGGTGAACCACTTGAGGAAAACCACGCTGGCTTCCACCTCGGCATCGGTGGTCTTTGCCACGGCCATACCGGCACCCTGCTGGACAGCGACTTTTTTGCCGCCTTCAAAGTGCGGCTTGGGCAGGACTTTCAGCTCGATGGCGTGGCTCTCGGTGTCGCTCAGCATCACCTGCGTCGGGAAGTAGGTCGCGCTGGAGTTGGAGCCGATATAGGCCAGAATGCTGCCGATCTTAATATCGTCGCTGCGGAAGCGGCCGCTGGCGGCGGCCCAGCCCTTGATATAGGGAACATAGTAGTTATCCCACAGCTTGCGGGCCGCGTCCTCGCTCAGGCCCATGGTCATCTTGCCGTCCTTGACGTCAAAAATGGTATCGCCCAGCTCTTTTGCGCCGATGAGCATGTAGTTTGCCACCGCGTCGCGTCCGAACAGGGCTTTGCCGTCGTTGGGCGTATCGGTCTGGGCATCCGTCCAGTTGTAGTAGGCTTCGGCGGTCTTGACCAGACCCTCCACCGTCTCAAGGTCGGAATACTGTGCGCCGGTGGCGGCAGCGAAGGGCTTCCAGTCGGTATCGTTCAGGAACAGAAGCTCCGTGGACTTTGCCACCGGGAAGATCTTGATGCTGCCGCTGTCGTCGAAGTCGCCCTCGGTCAGGTAGCTGTCCACATAGGCGGCGCGCTCTTCGTCGGTGAAATAGGGAGCAAGGTCAGCCAACTCGCCCATCTGGTCCATGGCATAGGCGGTGTCTGCATAGGCCATAAAGATGTTGGGCATGGCAGAAGCGCCCACCTTGCCCTGTGCCGCAGCCATCACCTGCGCCTCGAGGTCGTTGACGCTGCCCTGGCTGTAGCTCTCCACGGTGATGTTCTTTTCCTTGCCGACGGTGTCGTTGAAGGTATCCACCAGCTTATTGAAGCTTTCCAGCTGGTCGCCGTTGTAATATGTCCAGACGCTCAGATCTACCGGCTCGGTGTTACCCTGTGCGGTGCTCTGAGCGCCCCCGCAGCCCACGAGGCACAACATCAGAGCTGCAGCCGCCGCAAACGCGGCCAGACGGCGCATTCCGATTCGTTTCATTATGAACTTTCTCCCCATTATGAAGACTTATTGATTCCCAAAGATACTTTTATCATACCACCATGCGGTCAGAGATGTAAACATTTTCTGTCAGAATCAGCAATATCACAACAACTCTTTTCGGATTTTGTCGATTTTTACGTTTCCCCTTTCCCACAAAAAAGCAGGGCAGGCCCGCGCCGCCCAAAGCTTCCGGCTTTTGGCAGAGCGCAGGTCTGCCCTGCATCGGATATTCAGCTTACAGTTTGCTCAGCTGGGGACCCTGAGCGGTATCCTTCACGGCCCAGCCCATCTTGGTGAGCTGTGCGCGGATGGCGTCGGCGGCAGCCCAGTCCTTGGCCTTCTTGGCGGCGGCACGCTTCTCCACCAGTTCGGTCACCTCGGCGGGAACTTCGTCCTTCTTGCGGTTGTACATCAGGCCCAGCACGCCGGTGATCTCGTCGAAGGCGGCAGCGCCGGCTTCGAGAGCAGCCTTACTGGAAGCGGCGGACAGGGTGTTGATGTCCTTGACGAGGTCGAAGACAGCAGCCAGTGCGTCGGGGGTGTTCAGGTCGTCGTCCATGGCAGTGCAGAATTTCTTCTTTGCTTCCTCGGCCTTCTCCTTCAGCGTCTCGTCGATGCCGAACTCGGTCTTGCTCAGGGCAAAGTCGAGGTTCTCGCGGCAGGTGTAGAGACGCTCGAGGCTGTTCTTGCAGCTCTCGATGAGGTCCACGGTGTAGTTCAGCGGCATCCGGTAGCCGGCGGTCAGCATGAAGTAGCGGATGGGCTCGTAGCCGTAGAGGTTGGCCACGTCGCGGACGGTAAAGAAGTTGTGCAGGCTCTTGGACATCTTCTGATTATCCACGTTGATGAAGCCGTTGTGCATCCAGTAGCGGGCGAACTCGCAGCCGTTGGCGCACTCGCTCTGGGCGATCTCGTTCTCATGGTGGGGGAAGATGAGGTCCTGGCCGCCGCAGTGGAGGTCGATGGTCTTACCCAGATGGGTGCGGCTCATGGCGCTGCACTCGATGTGCCAGCCCGGACGGCCCATGCCGTAGGGGCTCTCCCATGCGGGCTCGCCGGGCTTTGCGGCCTTCCAGACGGCGAAGTCGGCGGGGTCTTCCTTCAGGTCGTCCTCCATCTGGCTGCGCAGCTCGCGGTTGCCGCTCTCGAGGTCGTCCAGCTTGAGGTGGCTCAGCTTGCCGTACTCGGGGTCGCTCTTGACGCGGAAGTAGACGTCGCCGTTCTTGGCGACATAGGCGTGGCCGCTCTCGATGAGGTCTTTCACGATGTCGAGGATCTGCTGGATATGCTCGGTAGCGCGGGGCTGGACGGTGGGCTTTTTGCAGTTCAGACCGGCGGCATCCTTGAGGTACTCGGCCTCGAAGCGCTGGGCGACTTCCTTCATGGAAGTCCCCTCTTCCTGGCCCTTCTTGATGAGCTTGTCATCGATGTCGGTGATGTTGGAGACATAGATGACCTTGTTGCCGCGGTACTCAAGGTAACGGCGCAGGGTGTCGAAGACGATGAGCGGGCGGGCGTTGCCGATGTGGATATAGTTGTAGACGGTGGGGCCGCAGACGTAGATGCGGTACTCGCCCGGCACCTGCGGCACGAACTCTTCCTTCTGGCGGGTCAGGGTGTTGAAGATCTGCATAGTTGAATACTCCTTTTTGTGGGACAGACCGAAGCCGTGATCATAAACCTCTCAGTCTCGCTTTCGCTCGACAGCTCCCCTGTCGAGGGGAGCCCTTGGCAAAGAGGGCCAGCTCCTGCGAGCCTGCCTGAAAAAGCAAAAGCCTCCAACGCCATGCCAAAAGCACAGCATCGAAGGCGGTCTTTTCTCAAAATCGCGGTTCCACTCCGGTTTGTCGCTCAAAGCCGATAACGGCGGCCATCCGCACTGCGATACTCAGCTTCCCGCAGCGTGCTGTCCGGGCGCACTTCACGCGGCGGTCTGCAAACAGGCTTCCAGCCAACGGCCTGTTCTCTCTGCCCAGACGATGCAGCGCTACTCTGCCCGGATAAACGCATTTATCCTTTTACAAACTTATTATAATAGCCACCGGGGCGTAAGTCAAGCGTTTGACTCCCCTGCCCGGCTTGTGCTACACTGGGCAAAAATGCAGCCCGGAGGTTTTATCATGCAGCTTATCACCGAACGTCTTTTTCTCATCCCCCTGCAGCCCGATGGGATGCGTGCCCTTCTGGCCCGCACCACCGACCCGGAGCTCATTCAGCCCTACACCGATATGCTGGACCTTTCCCTCGCCCACCCTGAGCAGTGGGTCTGGTACACCGCATGGGGGCTTTACCAGAACGATTCCGGCGACTGGGTAGGCGACCTCTGCTTCAAGGGCCTGCCTGAAAACGGCCAGCCGGAAATTGGCTACGGCCTTCTGCCGGAATATGAACATCAGGGCTACGCCACCGAGGCTGTCCGCGCCGCCTGCCGCTGGGCCTTCGAACAGCCCGGCGTCACCGCCGTCGAGGCCGAAACTGACCCCGATCATGCTGCCTCGCAGGCGGTGCTGCACCGGGTGGGTTTTGTTCCGACCGGGACTGTGGGCGCGGAAGGGCCGAGGTTTATTCTGCGCCAAAAGCCTTGACTTCATCGCCAAATCAGCGCTTTCCCCTTTACATCTCCCTCAACTTGTGCCATAATTTATTCTAATATAGCAGTTTGCGTTTTCAATGGTCTGGCAACATCCGCAAACTGCATATCGCAAATATGCTGTTACCCATAGGCATATCTGTGGAACTTGCGATTAAGGGAAGCTGTCCTCGGCGCGGCGATTCGGCGGCGCGGGGCAGCAAGAGAGGGGTAATCTGCTATGAGCAAGATCATCATTCCGGCAAACTACACGCCCGCGCTGAACCTGTACGACACTCAGCGCGCCATCGGCACCGTGAAGCGGCTGTTCGCCGACACCCTGTGCGCCACGCTGAATCTCTACCGCGTGTCGGCACCGCTCTTCGTCGAGGCTTCTACCGGCCTGAACGACGATTTGAACGGCGTCGAGCGGAAGGTCACCTTCGACACCAAGGACAGCGGCATCGAGGTGCAGGTCGTCCAGTCGCTGGCCAAGTGGAAGCGCAAAGCTCTGAAGGACTACGGCTTCCGCGTGGGCAAGGGCCTCTACTGCGACATGAACGCCATCCGCCGCGACGAGGACATGGACAACCTCCACTCTATCTATGTGGACCAGTGGGACTGGGAGAAGGTCATCCGTGAGGAAGACCGGAACGAGACGTATCTGAAGAACGTCGTGCGCTCCATCGTGTCGGCGGTCTGCGCCACCGAGATGAACCTGCACGCCATGTTCCCCCAGCTGCAGGATCTGC
>OOAD01001763.1_pt1 | contig 11037 bp, 9 predicted proteins | sample 1671151 | NCBI WGS metagenome assembly OOAD01 (sample SAMN06348127, study PRJEB24527) | human gut metagenome | biome: human gut; feature: ankylosing spondylitis patient; material: feces | host: Homo sapiens | place: China | collected 2015-10
TCGACTCCGATTTTGCGGCCCTGCCCAGCGTGGTGGCCGAGGGGCGGCGTGTCATCAACAACATCCAGCGCTCGGCCTCGCTGTTTTTGGTCAAGAACATCTTCTCGTTCCTGCTCAGCATCGTGGCGCTGGGGCTGCCGCTGGCCTATCCGTTCCAGCCGCTGCAGCTGTCCCTCGTCACCTTTGCCACCATCGGCGCACCGGCGTTTTTTCTGGCGCTTGAGCCGAACCATGAGCTGGTGCGCGGCAGATTTATGCGCAATGTCATGCGGGCCGCCATGCCCGGCGGGCTGACGGATTTTCTGCTGGTATTCTGCGCACAGGGCTTCGGCTTTGCGTTCGACATCCCCTCCGAGATGGTAGGCACGATCTGTACGCTGGTCATCCTCTGTGCCGGCCTGCAGATCCTGTGGGGCGTCTGCATTCCGTTCACGCCGCTGCACTGGGCTATCTGGGGCAGCATGGCGGCGGCAGGCATCGGCGGTGTGCTGGTACTGATCGTGCTGCTGGCGCTCAGCGCGCCGACACTGGCAGGGCTGACCTTCCTTGGCGAGCGGCTGCACGGTGTCTATAATGATCTGAAAAACAAACACGCCCGCAAGCAGGTATAAAAATACCCCGCAGACCGCCATGGTCTGCGGGGAATTTTTTGCCCTCAGTCCGCAAGCTCCTCTTTGATGAACATAAGGCAGAGGCTTACCGCGAGCAGGGCGCAGGACAGCCAGATCGTTTTGGCGCCCAGCACAGCTACGCACTGGGTCCCCACACCGGCACCCAGCGCAAAGACAAGGATGACGCCGAAATAGTGCAGTGCCTTGTACAGCAGGCTTTTATCCCGCGTATGGCCGAACGCCACCAGCGAATCCATGCCGCTGCGCAGATTGCCGATGCACATGGTACTGGCAAACGGATAGCCGTGTACCTTGCGGAAGGCCTGTACCTGCATGGCACAGGCAAAGGATACCACCGCATTGGCCCCCATGTCCCACGCGGCAGGGAAGAACCCGACCACGAACAGCAGTACGATCTCCGCCAGCAGCACCAGCTGCCGCCAGTGGACGCGCCTGGCCTCGCGCCAGCGCAGGCGGATGCACTCCGCCGCCGCCACACCCAGCGCAAAGGACAGCACGGGGATAAAATAGTGGGCGAACCGCGAAAAATCGCCCTCAAACAGACTTTGGCTCATCAGGACGATGTTGCCGGTCTGGGCGTTGGCAAACACCTTGCCGCGCCCAATGTAGGTGTAGGCATCCTGCAGTCCGCCCGATGCGGACAAAAACATGACCGTACGGAATGCCTCGGACATCTGGCCGCGGTGATGCGGGAATAATTTTGACATGACTTTCCGACCTCTCTATTACGTATAAACACCGCCATTATAGCGCGCCGCGCCGCCGCTGTAAAGTTTACGGCAACAGATGCAGCGTTTTGTACCAAAGTTGCGCCGCTGAGGCGAGGGCGGCGCTTGCATTGACAAGAAAAACACAATCCCGATTTTGTACAAATAAAACTGCACAAAAACCACTTGCCATATTTGGTCATAGTGCTATAATACGGCTGAGCCTGAAATGGGGCGACCCTATAAATAGGGAACCGCAGGACAGGTAAAGCTCTCAAAGAGTGAGGTGCATTGCATGAAAGATGTAAACGACCTGATGCAGGCCATTTTGGAGATGGACGCCGCCCAGCGCAAGGCCAGTGAAAAGGCCAAGCTGGAACGCACGGCCCGGCTGGCCGCGCTGGACGAGCAGAAGCAGAAGATCATTGCGGAGTGTGACGCCCGCGAAAAGGCAGCCTGCGAGGCCGCCGCCAAGGCTGCGGTAGCCGCTGCCAAGGCCGCCAAGACCGGCGAGCTGCCCCATGTGTTCACCGGCAGCGTGGAGCACGCCATTGCCCACATCGAAGAGTCCATTCAGGGCAAGGTGGATGACCGCTTCCTGCGCTGGTACGCCGTCAAGCTGTTCGAGCGCGACGACAAGGTGCAGGATGAGCTGAAGCTGGACAAGACCCTGATGGATCACATCGATGAGCACATTCAGGACTGCGAAAAAGAGATGGACGATGACGCCGAGAGCATCATCACCAACCAGCGCTATGCATACATCAACACCGTGGTGGGCAAGGCAGTCAAGAAGAAGGCCCGCGTGGAGCACCTGACCGTTTCCGATAAGATCGACCGGATCGTTACCAACCGTGTGCTGGCACTGCCCATCTTTGCAGTGGTGATGTACCTGATGTACTCCCTGTCCATGGGCACCTCCATTGCGGACGGCGGCTGGGCCATCGGTACCTTTGCCACCGACTGGACCAACGATGTCCTGTTCGGTGAGATCGTTCCCAATGCGCTGGGCGGCTTTTTGGAGAGCATCGGCGTGGCGGGCTGGCTGTACGGCCTGATCATGGACGGCATCGTGGCCGGCGTAGGCGCGGTGCTGGGCTTTGTGCCCCAGATGCTGGTGCTGTTCTTCCTGCTGTCCATTCTGGAGGACGTGGGCTATATGTCCCGCGTGGCCTTTATCATGGACCGTATCTTCCGCAAGTTCGGCCTTTCCGGCAAGAGCTTTATCCCGGTGCTGGTGGGCACCGGCTGCGGCGTGCCGGGCGTTATGGCAAGCCGTACCATCGAAAACGAGCGTGACCGCCGCATGACCATCATGACCACCTGCTTCATCCCCTGCGGCGCAAAGATGCCCATCATCGGCCTGATCGCCGGTGCACTGTTCGGCGGTTCTTCGCTGGTGGCAGTGTCTGCATACTTCATCGGCATGGCAGCCATCATCTGCTCCGGCATCATGCTGAAAAAGACCAAGCTCTTCGCAGGTGATCCCGCTCCCTTCGTGATGGAGCTGCCCGCCTACCATGTGCCCGCATGGGGCAACGTGCTGCGGGCAACTTGGGAGCGCGGCTGGTCCTTCATCAAGCGCGCAGGCTCTGTGATTTTGCTCGCTACCGTTGTGCTGTGGTTTATGCAGGGCTTCGGCTTCGAGAACGGTGCCTTCGGTATGGTCGAGGATCAGGACAACTCCGTGCTGGCTGCTATCGCTACCAAGGTCGCATGGATCTTCGCACCTCTGGGCTTCGGCAACTGGAAGGCCACTGTGGCAAGCGTTACCGGCCTGATCGCCAAGGAGAACGTGGTTGGCACCTTCGGTGTGCTGTACCACTTCGGCGGCGAGCTTTCCGAGAACGGCGACGAGATCTGGGCAGCGGTCGCACAGGACTACACCGCCCTGTCCGCTTACGCTTTCATGATCTTCAACCTGCTGTGTGCCCCCTGCTTTGCCGCAATGGGTGCCATCAAGCGCGAGATGAACAACGGCAAGTGGACGGCCTTTGCCATCGGCTATATGTGCGCACTGGCCTACTGCGCAGCGCTGGTGGTGTATCAGCTGGGCGGCCTTATCACCGGCGAGGTGCACTTCGGCCTGTTCACCGTGGTGGCTGTTGTGGTGCTGGCAGCGTTTATCTACCTGCTGGTGCGCCCCAACAAGTACGCAAACAACAACGAAGTAAAGCTGGATACTTCCCGTATCTGATAGAAACGGAAGGGTGTATGCTGTATGACGGAATTTATTGCAACAAACTTTAATCTGCCCACCATCATCGTGGCAGCGCTGGTGTTCGGCGCGCTGGGCTGGGTCGTATGGCACACCCACAAGCACGGCGGCGGCTGCAGCTGCGGCGGCGATTGCAGCCACTGCAAGGGCTGCCACTGAGCATTGAATAAGCATTGAACCGCAAGGAGCGCGGGCTGAAACTCTCGGCTCGCGCTCTTTTTTAAGCAAAACAAAGTTAGCTTATGATAACACCGGGCAGACCCCGGCGCGTAAAAAGGAGAGTGACCGGTATGCAGCTGACCGCAGCGCATCTGCGCTATCTGCTGGCCATCTACGAGGTAAGCCGCACCCATCTGGACATCAGCTCCCGCAGCATTGCGGAAAAGCTGGGGGTGACAAAGCCCTCGGTGGTGCGCATTTTGAACCTGCTCATGGAGCAGGGCATGATCGTAAAGGAGTACTACGGTAAAATTTACCTGACCGACCGCGGCATCTGGGTGGCAAAGCGGGTGCAGCAGGAGCTGGACGCCATTCTGGCGCACTTTCCACCGGTGAGCGGGGAGCTGACGGACGAGGAGCAGTGGAACGCCGCCCTTGCCATGACCAGCGCTTTGCCCCAGCGCCTTTTTACCGCCGACTATGAGCGGATGGTGGAAGAGGAGGAGACTCCCTCCGTCAAAGCCTGACGGCTTTGCCTGCTCCCTCCCAGAGGGTTCCGCCCGCTTGCGCCAGGCAGAAGCTTTCCCCGCAGTGCCGCGCTTTCGCAGAAAGCGGCGCTGCTGATGATTACCCCTTCCGTCATCGCCTGCGGCGATGCCACACTCCCCCTTTTGTCGCTGCGCGACATCTTCCCCCGGCCGGGGAAGTCGGCCCTCAAGGGGACGGCTTTTAGCGGTAGCGATAAAGTTTCCGGCAGTGCTCTTGGCTCTCCCTTTGGGAGAGCTGGCAAACCCGACAGGGCTTGACTGAGAGGGCGCAGCAGGGCTAATGGGTGCTGCCCCCATCCGGCGCTGCGCGCCACCTTCCCCCGGCGGGTGAAGGCTTCAGCGGCGGCAAAGTTTCCGGCAGCACCCAAAGGCTCCCCCTTGGGGGAGCTGGCGCGGGAGCGCCTGAAGGGGGGCCCCTCCCCGTGAAAATGCAAATGCCGGACAGCTTGCAGGCTGCCCGGCATGGTGCGTTGTGTTTATTTTTTGATCGCCCGCAGGATGCGGTTGGCGATGTACTTATGCCCGCTCACGGTGGGGTGGGCATCGGCGGCGGTCATGGCAAAGGGGATGGGCACATAGGTCACATTCTCGTTCTGGGCGGCAAGGCTCTTGCCAAGGGCATTCAGCCGCCGGAACAGCTGTGTCCACTCCGGCAGCAGGGGCACAGGGTTCGTGTAGCCCAAAAGGATGATCTGCGCGTCAGGGTTCAGCGCCCGCAGCTCCGCTACGACCTGCGGCATATGCACGGCGGCTTCCTGATACGCCTGCTCGCAGATGGCATCCGTACCGCCGCCCAGCAGCAGCTGGGTGGTGGCCTGCTTTTCTTCCTTTGTCAGCCGCAGGCGGGAAAGGTCGCTGTTCAGCCGCTGCAGGTTCTCAAAGCTGGGCTCGCGCAGCACGCCGCTGACCATGGTGGCTACCAGCTGCTCGCTCTTCCAGTTGGTGGCGTTGCCCAGCGCCACAAGGGCGGGCACCAGCGCATCGTTGGAGCCGATCTGCACGCTGATGACATCCGCGCGCTTGAGGTAGTCCAGCATCTGGGGGTAGACGTAGTAGGTGCCCGCCTGCTGGTTCATCTGGGGCATTGCGCCGGTGTGCAGCATATCCGCAAGGTCGCCGGTGGTCAGCCCGGGCAGGCCAAGGTTGATGGCGTGCTGACGGTCCAGCCCAAGGCCTTTGCCCACCAGCGAAACATAGCACTGCTCCGGGTAGCCCTCAAAGTTTGGGGCCGCGTCTATGCCGATGGCGGCTGCGGTGTACTTGAAATCCGGCAGACCCACGCCGGAAACGATGCTGTCGCCCAGCGCCACATAGGTGCGCTGAGGATCGGCGGCGGGGGCTTCCGCAGTGGGGGCTTCCGCGTCCGGGGCAGCTGCCTCGGCGGTCTGCTCCTGCGCGGCGGGGGCGGTCTGTTCCGGCGGCAGGGCGTCGGGCTGCTGGGCAAAGGCAGGCACAGCCAGCAGCACCAGCGCAGCGGCGCTGCACAGCCATGCGGTAAAACGGGGATGTTTCATGGATGATTCCTTCTTTCTCAAGGGCAGGGGGGTTACCCCACCTCTTCTTCCAGCTTACGGTAGTCGGCCTTACCGGCGGGGGTCAGGGGCATTTCGGGAATGATCTTATAGGCCGAGGCGGCGGGCTGCACATACTCCGGCAGCTCCTCAAGGCACAGCTGGCGCAGCTCCCGCAGGATCTGGCGCTTTTTGCCGGTGGCGGCAGGCTCCAGCACCACAAAAACAAAGGGCAGCCGTCCCTGGGTGTGGTCGGTATCGGCGTAGCCCACCACGCAGCACTGGTGCACGGCGGGGTGGCGGCTGATGACGTTTTCGATCATGGAGGGGAACACCTTGAAGCCGTCGTGCCGGATGATGATGCGCTTGATGCGGGCATCCAGATACACAAAGCCGTCCTCGTCCATGGAGCCGATATCGCCGGTGTGCGCCCACAGCTGGCCGTCCGCGTGGCGGCGCAGCAGGTAGGCGGTCTCCTCGGGCTTGTTGTAGTAGCCCTTCATGGCGGTGGGGGTGCAGATGCAGATCTCGCCGCGCTGACCGATGGGCAGCTCGGTCTCGGTGCCCGGCTCGAAGATGGAGACCACCGTGTTGACCATGGGGATGCCCACGCTGCCGGGCTTTGTCACGTTACCGGCGGCGATGGTGGCCGCCGAGGATACCTCGGTCATGCCGTAGCCCTTTGCCAGCGGGTACTCCACCCCGTGGGCTTTGAGGAACCGGTTCACCGTCTGCTCCGCGCCCAGCGAGAGGGAATCGCCTCCGGCGGCGTAGTTGCGGATGAAGGAGAGGTCTTTGTTTTTCAGCAGCGGGTCGGCGGCAAGCTGCTGGTAGTGGGTGGGCACGCCGAACATGTGCGCGGGCTTGTACTTCCACACCAGTGCGCCCAGCTTATCCGGGTCCAGATTGGGGATGATGATGATATGCAGCCCCATGACCAGCGGCATATGGATGCCGCAGCTGTAACCGTAGGCGATGAAGGGCGGCATGACGTTCAGCAGCTTCTGCCCGCGGTGGAACAGACGGCTCTGGGCGGCAAACTCCTGTGCAAGGGCGTTGAAGCAGTAGTCGGTCAGCATAACGCCCTTGGGCGAGCCGGTGGTGCCGCCGGTGTGCACCACCACGCAGGTGTGCTGGGGGTCGTAGGGCACGGCGGCGGGGCTGTGCCCTTTGCCTGCGGCGATAAAAGCCTTCCAGCGCAGCACGTTGGAGGCATAGCGGTTTTTATCCGGCTCTGTCAGCTTGTAGCCCACGGCTTTGGCCAGCGGCAGACTGTCGGCGGGGCTGAGCACCACCACCCGCTCTACGCTGGTGCGCTTTGCGGCCTGATGGCAGCGGGGGTACACCACGTTCAGGCAGATGAGCAGGCGGGACTCCACCTCCTCGATGTACTCCCGGATGCCCTCGGCGCTGTACCGGGGATCTACCAGATTCAGGGTAGCGCCCAGCAGGTCGGCGGCGTAGAAGGTGTAGACCACTTCCGGGGTCATCACGCTGACCACCGTGATGATATCGCCCTTTTTCACCCCCAGCGCCTGCAGGGCGGCGGCGGTCTTTTTTATCTGCACGATCAGGTCGGCGTAGCTGAACTTGCGGCCGTAGTATTCCAGCGCGGTGTCGCCCAGGTGCCGCTCGTTGTTGCGGCAGACCAGCGCAAAGGCCGAGCACTCCGGCACGGATTGGTGGATGTACTTTTCCTCATAATATTTCAGCCATGGCTTTGCCTTGGAGGCGTAGACCGGCTCCTTGCCATCTTCCATCATAGGATCAGACCTTTCTTTATCATCATTCGGAGACCGGCTCTCCGAGAGCAGGTGCAGTTACATTGGCAGGGGCAGCGCTCTGCCCGGCGGGGATGGTCTCCGGCAGGGCGGTCTCCGCGGCCGGGGCTGCGGCCTCGGAGGTGGCTTCCGCAGCGGTTCCGGCAGCGTTTTCCGCTGCCTTGGCGGCCTCCTCGGCGGCCTTGGCGGCGCGCTCGGCCTTCAGCTGCTCGGCGCGCTGACGCGCCTCCTCCTGCCGTTTCAGGGTGCGCGCCTTGATGCGGCACACCGAGCACAGACCCTCGGCGCTGTCCGGGGCAATGGGCTTGCCGCACTGCTTGCACAGGGTCTTGGTGCACTTGTGCAGCACCACGGGGCCAAGGGTGGTCAGCTGGTACAGCTTCATGCCGTCAAAGCCTTTGTTGGAGCATACGTTCATGCACACGCCGCACTCGCTGCACTTCCACGGGGTAAGCACCATGCGGGTCTGGCCGTTGGGCATCTCCTCAAACTTCAGGGCATTGGCGCGGCAGGCTTTCTCGCACCGGCCGCAGCCAAAGCAGTTGTCGGTGAACTTGGGCATATAGTAGCCGTACTGCAGGGGCGTTTCCATGGCGGCTTTCAGCTGCTTTGTGCGCTGGTGCAGCAGCAGACGGAAGTCCACCCCGCTGTCCTCTTCGCTGCGCAGGCCGGGCAGCATCTGCAGCAGCTTTTTGGTGCCGCTCTTGGAGCCGTGGCTCACCTGTTCCAGCATCTCGCGGCGGGTCAGCTCCTGCACATGGTAGGGGTACTCCTTTTCCTCATACGCCAGCGAGAACCGCGCTTCAAACATCGGCTGACCGAAAAAGTCCACAAGGCGGGTCAGTTCTTTGCGCAGCTGCTCGGCGCAAAGGTCGTTCTCGCACTGCCCGCAGGGGGTCAGGTCCAGCACGATCTTTTTGTTCAGTGCCAGATACGCCAGCGCCTCCCACGAGAGGGCACAGATGCAGCTGCGCACCACGGTGTTCTTGCGGCTGGACTTCTCACAGCCGATCCAGATGGTATCGTTGTCGGTGTCCGCTGCGGCGGTATCCCGCTGCACCTGCTCCGGCGAGGGCGCAATGCAGCCGCTGCGGCAGGCGGAAACGCACAGTCCGCAGTCGGTGCAGGGGTCCCAGTCCTTGACGAGGTTCGGGCGGGTAAAGATCTCCTCGCCGTAGGGGCAGATGTCCTTGCAGGTCGTGCAGGGCTTGCGGTGAGGGTGCAAATTCCAGCACTGGCGGCGGTTGATCTCGGGATGGCTGGTCTTCATCAGGGCATCCATTGCAGTTCTGGTAAAAAAGCCCATGGTCTTACTCCTTTTCCACAACAGAGGTAAGGGCGGCGTGGTCGAGCAGGAAACGCTGCACCTTCTGGTTGGTCACGGCGGCGGCGATGGCGTCCCGGCTGAGCACCTTGCGGATCTCTTCTTCCGGGGTATCGTGCAGCTTGGAAAGGCGGGCAATCTCGGCGTCCACCTCCTGCTGGGTCACGGTGATCTTTTCGGCTTCGGCGATGGCGCGCACCGCCAGCATTGCCCGCAGCTGGCGCTCGGCTTCCTTGCGGTAGCCCTCCCGCACCTGCTCCGGGGTCAGCCCGGCGCTCTTGCAGTAGAGCTCCATGGTCATCTGGCTCTTGCGCAGCCGCTGGCGCAGCTGGTTCATCTGGTATTCGGCGTTCTGCGCCAGCAGCTCTGCAGGCAGCTCCACGGTCAGGTTCGCGCCTGCCATATCCAGCAGCGCCGCCCCGGCAATGCGGTCGGCGTTGGCCTCGTGGGAAAGGCGCTTTTTCTCCCGCAGGCTCTCCCGCAGGGCATCAAGGTCCGCAAAGCCCAGCGATTTTGCAAGGGCATCGTCCACCGGGGGCACCTGCTTGCGCTCCACCGTGTGCAGGCAGATCTCAAACTGCGCCGTCCTGCCGGAAAGCTCCGGCACCCGGAAATCGGCAGGGTAGGTGAAGTCGAACCGGAAAGTCTCGCCCGCGCAGTGGCCGTACACGGCATCCTCGGCGGCGGGCATCAGCTGCCCGGTGCCCAGCACTACGGTCACCTTCTCCATCCGGCTGTCCGGGATGGGCGCACCCGCGAGAAAGCCCTCGAAATCCAGCGTGACCCGCATCCCGCGGGCGGCGGGCGCGTCAGTGGGCACAAAGGGCGCGTGGACCCGCGCCAGGTTGCCGATATCCGCCTCTACGGCCTTATCCGATACCGGGCGCACCCGGCGGGTGAAGGCAAGCCCCTTGTACTGCCCCAAAGTGGCAGCGGGCATGGTGTTTGCAGTTTGTTCCATAGTCGAACACTCCTTTTTACAAAAGCGGCGTTACAGCCCACGGGCGGCCAGCCAGCTTTCTGCGATCTGGGAGAACATCTCCGGGTACTGGGCATCTTCTTCTTTAAAGGCGCTCAGGTAGTACTCCACCTCGGCGCGGGTGGGAGCCACGGTGCGCCGCCAGATGGTAAAGGTGGTGCCGTTGCCCATATCAAAGGTGGCTTCCAGCGCAAAGTACTCGTCCCGCACCGCAAGGAACCTCTCGTTCAGCTTGTGGGACATCTCGCCGTTGCCCACAAAGGTCTGGGGGAAGGGGTCGGCGGTGAGGACATATTTGGCCTCGAAGAACTGCATGGGGAAGTTGTGGGTGCCCGGCACCGAGAAGCCGAAGGCCAGCTTATCGTTGATGGGGGTTGCAGGCAGCTGGCAGTTCTTGAAGTGATCCGGGCAGTACAGCATATCGTGGGGGATCATGTAGCTGATCTCGCCCTCGGCGCAGTGGGTGTCGATCCAGTTGGCAATGGCCTTGATCTGCGGCAGATCCTTGCGGTCATAGATCAGCTTGTCCAGCCGGACGAACTCCTCGGTGACTGCCAGCGGGAAGTGATCCACCAGAAAGCCCGGCAGGGCAATGGTGGTCAGGGGAGAGCAGCGCACCGAGGTGGCAAACACGAGGGTGAACACCCAGAACACGACCTTTGCCGCCCGGAAGCGGCTGATGCCCTCCGCCAGCGCCGCTGCGCCCAGCAAAAACAGGAGAAACCACCCCGGGAGGAACAGCAGCATCTGGTGGGAACCGGTGTTCTGGATGCGGGTGAACAGCAGCATGCTCAGCAGGATCTCCAGCCCGGCAAGGCAGGGCAGCGCGGGCATTTTGCGCTTTTTCAGGCTGAACCACAGCCCCATGCCCACAAGCACAAGGTTCATCAGACCCATGCGCCAGAACTGCAGGCTGATCTCGGCTGCAAAGCCGCCGCCGTTATAGTAGGAATAGCGCTCGGCGTAGCTGTAAGCGAGGATGCGGCTGACCATCGGCCACAGCAGGATCAGCATGGCCACCATGCTCATCAGGCCGAACAGCACGAGGTTGCGCACCTGCAAAAGCGCCTGCTTTTTCTGCCCGGCGCGGGCAGTGCGCGCGCTGCTTACCAGCACCAGCACCGCGTAGGCAAAGTAGTAGCCCACCACAAAATATAAGTACCACCGGCGGGAAAGGA
>OOAD01001769.1_pt1 | contig 11023 bp, 8 predicted proteins | sample 1671151 | NCBI WGS metagenome assembly OOAD01 (sample SAMN06348127, study PRJEB24527) | human gut metagenome | biome: human gut; feature: ankylosing spondylitis patient; material: feces | host: Homo sapiens | place: China | collected 2015-10
ACATGGTGCTTTTCGCCCTTGCTGTCAACAAGGTCTTATGCACAACGTTTCGCACGGTTCTTGTAAAAATGGCTCTCATCCACAAAAAGCCTATCCACGCCCAACTGCTCAAAGGTGATAACATCATCCTTTCTTGCATCGGAGCGTAGCTTTTCCAGCTTGATTTCCAGCGTTTTGCGTGTCTTTTCCATCTGCTTGATGCTGAAATTTTCGCCAGCAGTGGCTTTCAGTTCGTTGATGGCGGCAAGCGTTTCATCAATCTGCTCCTGAATAATGCGTTCTTGCCGCTCATAGGACAACGGGATGCGCTCAAACTGTGAATGACCGATGATGACCGCATCGTAGTCCCCAGTCGCAATTCTAGCACAGAATTTTTTGCGGTTGGCGGTTTCAAAGTCCTTTTTTCGAGCTACCAGCAGCTTGGCATTGGGGTATAGGTGCAAAAACTCTGCCGCCCATTGCTCCGTCAGATGATTTGGCACCACAAAAAGACTTTTCTGACACAGCCCCAGCCGTTTGGCTTCCATTGCGGATGCTGCCATCTCAAACGTCTTTCCGGCTCCCACTTCGTGTGCAAGCAGCGTATTACCACCATAAAGCACATGAGCGATGGCGTTACGCTGGTGTTCCCGGAGCGAAATTTCCGGGTTCATACCGACAAAGTGGATGTGGGAACCATCGTATTCGCGCGGTCTGTTGCTGTTGAACAGTTCGTTGTACTGCTTCACCAGTGCAATGCGCCGCTGGGGGTCTTGCCAGATCCAGTTGGCGAAAGCATCTTTGATTACCTGCTGTTTCTGCTGCGCCAGCATGGTGTCCGTTTTGTTCAGGACGCGCTTCGGTCTGCCTTCTTCATCTTCAATGGCATCATAGATGCGCACATCTTTCAAGTTGAGCGTATCTTCCAGAATCTTGTAGGCATTGGCGCGGGATGTGCCATAGGTTTCGGTGGAGGTAATGTCGCCTCTGCCCATAGCCGACTTGCCCTCAATGCGCCATTCTGCGGTATAGGGAGAATATCTCACTTTAACTGCATGACGCAGATAGTAGGGAATCTGGAAAGTTTCTGCCATAAACTTTTGGATGATCTCCGGCGCAAGCCATGTTGCACCCAGACGTACATCAATCTCAGATGCCTCAAGGTCTTTCGGCTGCGCCTTTTCCAATGCGGTGACGTTGACTGCAAACTCCGGGTTGGTTTCGGCGGCAAGCTGTGCCATGCGCAGTTTTGCCCGGACATTGCCGGACAAGTATTCATCCGCCATTTGCCAGCCCGCTTCTGGGTCAGTAGGGTCTGTGCCGGGGTCTTTGAAAATTACGCCGGATAGTTCGCTGGTGATTCGCTCATAGTCGCCGGGAGTGCCGAGCAGCTCTGCCATATAGGGCAAATCCACCCGGCCACGCTCTCCGATGGAAATTGCAAGTGCTTCCGTGGGAGTGTCCACGCTGGTGACAGTACGTTCCGGGCGAATGGTGCGTTTGGTGAACATCGCCGCCTTGCTTTTGAGTTGCCCCTGATCGTCCAGATTTTCCAGAGAACACAGCAGATAGTAAGAAGAATCCTGCTCAAATAATCTGCCGTTTTTGCGGTCATTCAGCAAGCCGTATTTTGCAGAAAAGGCATCGTAGGCGGCATTCAGCTTTTCCTGCGTAGCCTGAATGTCGGCATCTGGGTAGTCGTTTAGCTGCTGGTCAATCAACTCATTGACGATTTGCCGCAGCTCCACCATCCCGGTCACACGGCCTTTGGCGGTGTCGGAAAGCTCCACCTGTGTCATAACAGAATTTTCGCGGTAATACACTTCACCGTCAACCACGGTGTAGGAGAAGTTCTTCACATCCGGGTCAGCAGGGAGAATGTGTCGCTCATTTTCTGCATCCGCAATATCTGGTGTTTCGACCTCAACTTCCGTGTACAGTCCCTCAATATGCTGGATAGCTTCGGCAAGCTGGTCTGCCAGCACTGCACCCTCAATGGGGCGCACGGTGCATTCCTCACAGCCATACTGGGTGCTTTCAGTGGTCAGTTCGCCCAGCACCATCTCCGGGTGGTCTACAAAATAGCTGTTGATGGTAAAGCCATCTTCCGTTTTGCCGAGCTGTATCCAGTCCGGCTCATGGTCGATGGGGCGGTCACGCTTCTGCAGGAAGATAATGTCGCTGACAACATCCGTACCAGCGTTGGCACGGAAAGAGTTGTTGGGTAAACGAATGGCCCCCAGCAAATCGGCTCGTTCTGCCATGTGCTTGCGGGCAGAAGAATCTTTACTGTCCAGCGTGTAACGACTGGTAACAAACGCCACCACGCCGCCCGGCCGCACCTGGTCGATGGCTTTCGCAAAGAAATAATTGTGGATGCTGAAGTTCAGCTTGTTATACGCTTTGTCGTTGACTTTGTAATTGCCAAACGGTACGTTGCCGACCACTAAATCGTAGAAATCCCGCCTATCCGTGGTTTCAAATCCGGCCACTTTGATGTTGGCCTCCGGGTACAGCTTTTGGGCAATCCGGCCCGTGATACTGTCCAGTTCCACACCGTACAGGCGGCTGTCTGCCATGCTCTCGGGCAGCATTCCAAAGAAGTTGCCTACGCCCATACTAGGTTCCAGAATGTTACCGCTGCGGAAACCCATGCGCTCCACAGTAACGTAAATACTACGGATTACGGTGGGGCTGGTGTAGTGGGCATTCAGCACGGAGCTGCGGGCTGCGGCATACTCGTCCTCGGAGAGCAGCCCTTTCAGTTCCGTGTACTCTTTTGACCAGTTGCTCTTATCCGGGTCAAAGGCATCCGGCAGACCACCCCAGCCCACATACTGCGAAAGCACTTCCTGTTCCTCGGCGGTGGCTCCACGGTGTTCCTGTTCCAACTGAAACAGGGTGCGGATAGCTGCAATATTCCGGGCATACTTCTGCTTTGCGCCGCCCTCGCCCAGATGGTCGTCCGTGATGTGGAAGTTCCCGGCAGGCTCCGGCGCAGGTTCGGCATTCAGGGCTTCATCCAAGGCAGCGGCATCCGGGAAGGTCTGCCATTCGCCGTTGACCTCCCCAGAGATAGGCAGCTTGTCCAGTGATTCATCAGACGTAGGCTCATCCCGTCGCAGACTGTCCTCGAACTGCTGTTTGTTCAGCACCTCGTTGCTCCACGAATAGCCCTGCGCACTGGTGTCGATGCGCACATCGGTTTCGCCCACATAGCCGATTTTGCCCTCGATGGTTCGTGTGAGAAGGTCTACCACAACATCGTCCCCGACCTTATAGTCAACGGCCTTTTCGGGAGCAGCGTCAAGGGCCTCGTCCTGCTGTTCGTACAATTCCCGGACAACAGATAGCGGTTCTTCCCGAAAAATTGGCATCCGCAGGTCGGCCAGTGCCATATCCTGCAAGGAAACCTTGCCCTTATCAAAATCCACTCCGCCAATCCGAAATTTCCGGCCATCCATATTGATGATGGAGCCGATGGGCAGATAGTCCTCTTTGTGCAGATGTTTAGTCTGGTAATGAGTCCCATCTTCGTTCAATCCGGCAAGGTAAACATCATTGCCCGCAGACCACAATTCTTTTGACTTTCTTGCCCATAAGCTAGGTGGAAAGCCTGTGACCTGAACTTCGCCCAGTGCTGTTTCTCTCGTAAACAAAGCACTGTTGAGAACTTTTGCGACCTTGGCAGCATCTTCCCCATAGAACATAAAATTGCCGCCAGCTTCAAATCCAACCAGAGTATCCGGGTGCTGCGCCTTTAATGCAGTGTATTCGGCTGCACTGGCGGCGTTCAGTTCAAGGGGAAAGTCGATGACTCTTCTTTCTTTGTCCGACAGGTAGCGGTCAGACTGAATCATCAGGTGAATATATTTTTCGACCTGATTCCAGCGGAGAAGCACTTTCTGATGGTCGGGATAATGCTCAAACGTCAGCCCCTTGCTGTCATGGTCAAGCCAACCACTGCTTCCGTCCAGATAAGTGTGTGAAGAACCGCCGGGGCCATACGGTGCATATTCGTTGGCAAGAGCCTTTGCCCGGAGTTTTCGGTCAGGCTGCAACTGATAAATTTTCCATATCCGAAGTTTGCTGCCTTCAACATTGGAACCTCTCCGCAGCGCATTTTCAATCTCCGCCTGCGACAAAACAAAAGCGGAGGGCGTTTTTTCGCTCTCCGCTCGGTCAATCTTTTCGATTTGCTGGGCTTCGGTGGGGAGGACAGCATCCAGAAAACTTAGCTGTAGATCAGCTCCGTCAGCACCAGTTCCTCGGCTTGCGCTTTCAGGCTGTTCATGTGCTGCACCCACCCCATCTGATGCTGCTCCTTGTTCGGAGCCGGGTTCTGCTTCAGCAGTCCCTGCATGGTCTGCTGCATCCGGCTCTCTGCGATCTGCTCCACTTCCAACAGGTGCGGATACAGAGTCCCCGACAGGAGCATCGAATTGTACAGCACCGGGCGATGCTGCATCAGGTAAGTCCGGCGCAGTCTGCCGAATTTGCCCAGTGCTTTTTCCTGCCGGGGCAGGGTCAGGTTCGGGAGCTGGTAGTCCCCGATAGTCGAGTAGGTCACGTTCCTGCTGTTCATATTCATGTTGGCTCCTTTCTGCATTGCGGCGGCGGATAGTAGTCTTTACGGTTCGTTCAATGTTGCGCAGCACATCCCGGCTGCATTCGCTGACTGCGGTGCCCAGCGCATACACGGCGGCAGGCGTGGAAAAAGAGAAGATGGCCTGAAAATCATCCCGGTCAAAATGACCGTCCGGCTCCAGACCGCAGCGTTCCAGAACCGTATACAGGATACTGATGGCAGCGGCACTTTTGAACTGGAACTCCTGTCCGGCTTCATCATAATCCATCAGGAACGAACCGTCAACGATGTCGAGAATGTCATTGCTATTGTTGTCCCACTAGGAATCCACCAGCTTGCCCGTCAAATCGGAAATCTGCTGGCTGAGCCTTTCATGGTAAACGCCGTACTCTCTGGCAAGCATTTCCGACACAGGCTGCACCAAATCGGGGCCGAGCTGCCATACCTCCGGGTCGCGAGAATTGCGGCGCACCCCGGTGTCGCTCACATCGAAAACATAGTGCAGGCACGGTACGCTGCTGGACTGGTCTAACAGGGTGATTCCTTTAGAACCTCTGCGCACATAGCGGTTCATGCGGTTATTCCAAATGTCGAAGCTGGCGCAGGCGGTGGCATCAGGCCGCTGGGCGTAGATCATCAACTGGTCTGCAAAACTGTACTTGTACAGCCGGGATGCAGTGGTCAGGTAGTCCGTCCAGTTTTCCCAATATCGGGTCAGTTCCTTTGCCGTTTGCTGGGCGAGGTTAAGGTATTCTTGCGTTTTGTTTGGCATTTTGGCCTCCTTTCAGCTCTGTGGTAAACAAAAAAGCGAGCGGCCTTTTCAGGTCACTCGCTTATGGAATCTATGGCGCTTTATTCGTGTTTTGCGGCAAACTTTTCTGCCATCTCCAGCAGACGGTCAAAGGTCTGCTTTTCTTCCCATACATCACGGGAAGAAATGCGGCCTTTCAGAAAGGTGGCAAAAAGCAGGCGGTCGATGGGTGATCTTTTTTGGGTATCCATTGGCTATCCTCCGCTTTCAATTTTTCTGTGCGTTAAAACTGGCTTTCGTATAGCATGAATGGAAGGATTCTATCAAGCCCACTTTCTTGCAGGTTTCAAAAACCGGAACCGTCGCAAAGTTTCGATTTTAACGTAAGGACATTCTGACGAATCTGCTCCATGACTGCCTTGAATTCATCATCGCTTTTTCCAGTAGGGTCATCCAGACCCCAATTCTCATCAAAAGGTCTGCCAATGAACGGGCAGCTGACATTGCAGCCCATGGAAATAGCGATATCCGGCTTTGGAATTGCAGAAATCAGCTTGGAATACTGTGTCTTTTCCATGTCGATGCCATATAGTTCTTTCATCAGGCGCACAGCATCCTGATTGATCTGTGGTTTGGTTTCGGTTCCAGCCGAGTAGCTTTCAAACACATCTGCGGCCAGTACCTTGCCAAAGGCTTCGGCAATCTGGCTGCGGCAGGAATTATGGACACAGATAAAGGCGATTTTGGGTTTTGACATAGAGGTGTTCCTTCCCTACAAACTGGAATTTATAGTGCATCTCTCGGACAATTCTTCACGCATTCAAAGCAAAGAATACATTCCGTACCGTTTTTTCGTTTTCTGGAATTATCTGTAACATCTACTTCCATAGGACACACATTTTTACATTTGCCGCATGAAACACATTTGCTTTTATCACATTTAATTCGGAGCAGCGAAAAATAACTCATAGGTTTTAAGAATATAGTGATAGGACATATGTATTTGCAAAATGCACGATTATCCTTAAAGACAAAAGCCAATATTATCCCAACTATATAGTATATGGCATTTCCAATGATAAACGCCCAAAACATAATCCTCTCAATGTTACCGATATGAGCAAGAAATAGCACCGAAACAAATATAAGAGAAATTGCAAATGTTATATACCTTATCCACCCAATCTTTTTCCGTGGTGTTTTGGGAACTTTATACGGAAGAAAATCAAGCACCATTGCCGTCCAACAGGCATACCCACACCAACCTCTGCCAAAAAGCAATGGTCCGAAAATTTTTGCCACCGCATAATGAATTGTTGCGGCTTCAAATACCCCTGTAAAAAGATAATACCAAAATCCCTCAATCTGCATATTTTCACCGCAAATAAAGCCCAAATACACCAACATATAAAGTCCGACTAAAAGCTGTGCAACTCTGCGGGCATATTTGTATTTTTTTATATAAAGAAATATCCCGAAAAAAATTGATATTCCAATATAGCTAAAATTAAAAAGGTAAAATATATTGTCCTGTGTCAGCCATAATGTTACTGCAATAGTCATAAATATTCCCAATACACCAAGCGGTAGAAAATACTTTTTCATTTTATTCCTCCAATCCACAAACTGGAATTTATTCATATTCTGAATCATGTACCAGTTCTTCTAGCTCTTTTTCATTCTTAATATCTTCAACAGGTTTCTTTCCAGTAATATCCTGATATGCTTCTTTCACACCATTCTTCACTGCCCACTTGATGACGAAATATAATGCTACCAAAATAACAATTGCGGTTCCTCCGCTTATGCCTAATTCATTCCACATGATTCAATCCTCCAAATTCCGATTTGTCGAGTTCATTATACCACACCGAACCCCATTGTAAAAGAACCTATGTACGCCGCCCGCAGGCGGCAAAAGTCAGTCCGGGGGAAATTCCAGCTCGGCAAACTCTGCATCGGTCAGAAGTTTCAGCTTTTCGATAACGCCCTCCGACAGTTCCCGCAGGGCGGTTTCATCCGGCATCAGGTAGCACTGCATGAGCCGCAGTTCGTGGATAAGCCCCAGTCGGGTGCCGGTGTTGTAAAGCATCATCAGCATGAGTTCTTCATGGTCAAAGTTCATGTTCAGTCCTCGCTTTCCGGCTTCCAGTTGGGTTACACTCCGGGGCATCGCACTTTTCCTTGAGATTCATCAGCACCGAAGGGCGTTCCGGCTGCTTGTCCAGAAACCCCTGTAAATCTTTGAAGCCGATGCTGTCCACATAATGCACAGACACCTCGCCATTGCGTTTGAGTGCGATCACATCGCTGACCGACAGGCTGTGCCCCTCAAAATCCTGCGGACGGGAGAGGTTGAACATCTGAAATAGTTCTTCCAAAACCTCGTTGTTCGGCACATCCTGCCACATGGCGGGCAGATCAGCATAGTAGGTGACCTCGTAATGCTCCGGGTCTGGCGTTTTGCCCCGACGATGCAGTTCCCGCATGGAAGCAAATCTTTCATCGAGGATTTTTTCGTCATGCCGCAGCTGCATCACCATATAAACATCGCACCCTGCGTTCAGAAACTTCTGCGGGATGTCCGTCATGGGTTCACCGTCAAAATTCTGGTTCCATTTTTGCTGCATCGTCCACCTCACAGTTCTGGCGCAGAACGTGCAGACGATTTTGGCGCAGACGTATCACTTGCCAGTTCTGCCAGCTTTTCCAGTGTGGAAGGGCGATGGTCTGCACTCAGTTCCTCGGCTTCCGCAACTTTGTCCATGACGGCATCGTAGTCCTGCAACAGCCGCCGCCCCTTTTCCATGTGGTGCGCTTCCAGAATCTGCTCACGGGCTTCCTGAATGGTCAGTTCCGGGGCATCCAACTGCCCGCCGTCCATCACGGAATAATCGCTGTGGTAGAGGGTGTAGTCCCATCCATCCTCACAGGACTGGATGGCAAGGTAGCCTTTGCCGCCCAGTTCCCACGCCGCCTGCTCGTCCTGTGTCTGAATCTCCGGGTAGAAGTCTGCATGGTTTCGTTCCATGACTTCGGCAAACTGGCAGATGTGGAACACATTGCCCAGACCGCCCATGTCAAAGTGATAATCATCCAGATGTTCCACCCGTGCCGTAAAACTGCGCCCATCCGGGTAATCCACCTGAATCACGCCGCCATCTGGAATGCGATAGAGGTCATCATAGTGGCTGTTGATGAGACGAATATCCTTCGGCAGCGTTTCCGGCTCCCAGATGCGCCGTCTGCCGATGCCCGCCTGCGGGATGTTTTCGAGGATCTTTACGCTTTCCTGTTGGATGGCCTTACGGTCATCGTCCGAAAGTTCAAACAGATACCAGTTCCGGGCGGCAGAAATGGCGTTCCTGCCATCGGGCGGCAGGTTCTTTTCCGAGATCTGCCCGCTTTCCAGCGGCTCACCAGTTACCTTGTTGTAGGTGGCAAAGCCGACGCCTGCGCCATTCTCTCGCAGATGCAAGTATTTGTCGTCATTGATGAGATAAACAGCTTCTTTGGTTTGTTCCATCAGCAGCCCCCATTCTCAAATTCCAGAGAAAACTTGCTGCGGCCATCGTTTTCGGTGGACAGCAGCACAGTGGCGTTGTAGGTCTTGCCCTTGGCACTGCGGCAGTCTTTCAGGCGGACACGACCATCCCGCAGCAGCTTGTCCGCCGCATGGGAATCCAGCCGCTTGCCCAGACGCTTGAAGAACGCATTGTCCTTCCACAGCACGAAACGGCACTCCCGGTTCTCGCAGAACCAGCCCTTTTCACGCTCCACGACAGGCTTACCGCAGTTCGGGCAGACACCAATAATTTTGTTTTTCATAAGTGCATTCGCTCCCTTCGCAGCCTCGGTGGTCGTTACCAGCGAGGAGATCATCTCTTTAATTTCAGTCATAAATTCACTCGGTTCCATTTCGCTGCGTTCGATTTGCAGCAGTTTTGTTTCCCAATCGGCGGTCATTTCCGGGGATTGGATTTCTTCGGGCATCACGGTAATGAGGGCTTTTCCCTTATCCGTGGGCAGTAACACCTTGGTTTTCTTGCTGCCTTTGCGCTCCAGAAAGCCCTTCTGTACCAATTTCTCAATGGTTGCGGCTCTAGTCGCCGGAGTGCCGATGCCCTGACGCTCCACGCCCTCCGGCATACTGTCTGCACCCGCTGCCTGCATAGCTGACAGGAGGGTATCTTCCGTGTAGGATTTCGGCGGGGATGTTTGGCCCTCTTTCAGTTCGGCAGCGGCAACGCTGCACTGGCTCTGCTCCTGCACATCCGGCAGAACAACCGCTTCTTTCTGCTTGCCCAGCAGTTCTCCCAGCATTTTCCGCTCCATGGCTTTCCATCCCTCGGACAGCACAACTTTGCCTTTTGCGGAGAACTCTTCCCCGGCGCAGATGGTGGTGAGCGTGGTTTCTGCATAGCGGTGCGGTTCGCCTACGGCGCAGAGCAGCCGTGCGGCAATCAGCCGCAGGACATTCCGCTCCCCGGCAGGGAGGGCGGCAAGGTCTGCGTTTGCCATGCTTTTCGTGGGCAGCAGCGCATGATGGTCGGTGACCTTGCTGCCGTTGATGACTTGCTGCACATGGATGGGAATCGGCTCTTCCACAGCAAACGCCTTGCCCGTATCCGTCACCAGCCCCGGCAGGGATGCCGCCATATCTTCCGTCAAAAATCGGCTGTCCGTGCGGGGGTAGGTGATGAGACGTTTTTCGTAAAGACTTTGGGCATAATCCAAGGTCTGCTGTGCCGTAAATCCCAGCAGACGGTTTGCATCCCGCTGCAATGCGGTAAGGTCATAGAGTTGCGGCGGGCTTTCGGATTTTTCCTTGCGCTCCATCTTCTGCACCGTGACACGCTTCTCCTTTCGGCATTTGGAAAGCAGCAGTTCTGCATCCACTTTCTGAGCAAACCGTTTGCTAGATGCGGTGCCGCCGTCTGCAAGGGTCAGGGCAACCGTGTAGAATTTCTCCGGCACAAAGGCGGCAATGGCAGCTTCCCGCACCACCGTCATGGCAAGCACCGGGGTCATAACACGCCCTACCGCCAGCGGTTGACCGTACAGACACGAAAAAAGCCGGGACGCATTGATGCCGACCATCCAGTCGGCGCGTTCCCGGCAGAGTGCTGCATTGTACAGCGCATCGTATTCAGTTGACGGTTTGAGGTGGGCAAAGCCCTCCCGGATGGCATTTTCCTCCATACTGGACAGCCACAGGCGGGAGAAGGGCTTTTTGCAGCCTGCTTGTTGGTAGACAAGTCGGAAGATCAGCTCTCCCTCACGTCCGGAATCGCAACTGTTCACGATACTATCCACATCCGGGCGGTGCATCAACTTTTGCAGGATGCCAAACTGCTTTTTGGTGCTGGCAGACACCAGATACTGCCACTTTTCCGGCAGGATGGGCAAGTCTGCAATGCTCCACTTGACGTACTTTTCATCGTAGACATTGGGCGGTGCCAGCTCTACCAGATGACCCACGCACCAGCTTACCAGATAGCCGTTGCCCTCCAGATAACCGTCTTGACGGTTGGTGGCACCGAGGACTTTGGCGTAGGACATGGCTACAGACGGTTTTTCCGCCACGATCAATTTTGCGATAAGAATCCCTCCAATCTGTTTCTGATTGCAATATGTACGGCGGCAAAACGCCGCCTTGAAATCAGATGGGTTCAGTGTCCTGCTCGTCCGGGGTTTCGTCCTCG
>OOAD01001770.1_pt1 | contig 11022 bp, 5 predicted proteins | sample 1671151 | NCBI WGS metagenome assembly OOAD01 (sample SAMN06348127, study PRJEB24527) | human gut metagenome | biome: human gut; feature: ankylosing spondylitis patient; material: feces | host: Homo sapiens | place: China | collected 2015-10
CAATCAAAAAAAACTATATCAACAATCCTTGTAACCTATAAAACCTATTTGTATGATACTTTTAAAAACTGTCTTTTATTCTATCCACCACTCAATCAGTAAGGGTATTGAGCGGCTGCGGCTCCCTTCATGATGCCCTCAATGGCATAAGCCTCCTTCGCCGTACCCGTACCACGGTTCATGTCACCGCCGGTTTCCCAATAGAAGGGGACACAACCGTGGTTTTTCGCCTCTCGGGTGACTACCTCATTCCAATAGGCGCGGCTCTTGTTATGCATCTCCTGGTCAATATCAGGATAGGCAAGTTCAGAAGTCCCCTCTATCTTGTCTTCTTTTGTCCGCTTCATGGCGCTATACTCGCCTACAATCACAGGAATTCCCTTATCTGCATAGGCCGTTTTCATCTTCTGGAATTGCTGCTTCACATAATCTTCTTCGTAACCGGTGGCATTATGAATGGAACCGGATACATGATTATCCTTACCCCAATAAAGGAATACATTGCTCCAGGTTTCGTCATGGTTCATCATGGTGAACTGATAGGGATCATAGAAGTGAACTTCCACCATCAGACGGTCGGGTACCTCATCCTTGGGCATCGTGTAATCATTCACCGTCTTGTCAATATTGGTATAAGGGCCTTGCACAATCAGACAACGGCTCGCATTATTTCCTCCGGTGGCACGCACGGCATCAATGAAGGTCTGTTCATATTTCAAGATAACATCTATTGCCGATGTTCCAACGTTCCCCTGGTCTTGCTGTCCGGGTTCGTTACATCCGGCAAAGAGCAGGTGCTCGTCATAAGCATTCAGTTTATTGGCAATCTGTGTCCAGATAGCTTTCTGCTTGGCATCCACTTCGCTGCTGTAACCATGAGTGATACTCTCTTCGAGCCAACCGCCATCCCAATGGATATTGACAATGGCATACATATCATTGGCTACACAGTAACCCACCACTTCGCTCACCCGGTCGAGCCATACAGCATCTATCTCATAGGTCGATGGATTCACAATGTAATAATCCCACGCACAAGGGATGCGTACCGCATTAAATCCCAATGCCTTCAGCCCTTTGACATATGCCTCGCTTACTTTAGGATTTCCCCATAACGTTTCGCCCGCTATCTTGTTCTTGTTATCACAAGCTTCCAGCGTGTTGCCGATATTGATACCTGCATACATCTTGGCGGCAAGTGTCCTGGCATCGCTTTCCATATTCCCGGTTTCGCCCGCACCCTGCTTTACGGTCACAGTCTCCGTCAGGCTACCCAAAGTAAAAGAAATATGGCCTTCGCGCGCTCCCAAAGGATTGGGAGAGACGGTAAACTTGAAAATCTTGTCTTCCATGGCACGGGTATTGACTGCCTTTATCCAAGAAACATCGGAAACGGCTTGTACGTCACCATTGGTTTCCACCACTACAGAAACATCTCCTCCCGCAGCTGGCAGGTCGAAAGAGGTAGAGTTGGATATGATTAATCCGTCCGCAGCCGTTTGTTTCACTGTGAAGCTCCCTACTTCGCTGCCTCCGGCTTTCACCGTTACCTTGGCTTCACGGTCACTCGTGTCCGTATTGGCTTCTGCCATAACGGTATACTTCAAAATACTACTCGAAGCAGAACTTTCGGCAGTAACCTTACACCACTCCGGTGCACTGCAGGTAACTTCCAATGCAACGTTCGACTTGATGTTCAGCGTACTTGTTCCTCCGGTCTTGGAGAAAGTCATTCCATCCGTCAGAATGTTCGCGGGAATCGTTATTTCTGGAGTCACAGTATCATCATTGCCGGAACATGCGGCAACGAAAGAAGAGAAAAGCAGTGCCGACAGCACCAGGCAAATTTGGAATTTTTCAATGATATTCTTCATCATGTCTTTACGTATTAAAAATAATGGTTAAATCAGTGAGAGCAAAAGTAGCGGAAAAGGCGGAAAACACACCGATGCCATGTTATCTGCAACGGTATCATTTGTTTCCGAATAGGGTTCAAAAGTTATCATTGAATGACATCAGACACATCCGGCTTGCTTGAACCGAAAGAATACTTTATTTTTGTGTATAAACACTTCCTTCAACTACCCTGATTCATATATCTGATAAACTATTTAAAATACAATGTATTTATGAGAAAGATGATGTTACTTTTAGGACTGGCGCTCAGCCTGTCCTGCTTTTCACAAAACCGGCAAGGTTATCAAAATCCCGTTATTCCCGGTTTCCATCCCGACCCGAGTATCTGTCGCGCAGGAGATGACTTTTATCTGGTCAACAGTAGTTTCCAATATTTCCCGGGCGTACCGTTGTTCCACAGCAAAGACCTCATCAACTGGGAACAAATCGGACACTGCCTGACGCGCCCCTCACAACTGCCGCTTCACGACGCCGGCCCATGGGGAGGAATCTATGCACCTACCATCCGCTACAACAGCGGTACATTCTACATGATTACCACCAACGTGTCCGACAAAGGCAACTTCCTTGTACACACTACCGACCCGCGTGGCGAATGGTCAGAACCCGTATGGCTCAAGCAAGGCGGTATAGACCCGTCCCTCTATTTTGAAGACGGCAAGTGTTACCTCGTCAGCAATCCGGGCGTAGGTATCTATCTGTGCGAAATCAACCCCAAAACCGGCGAACAACTCAACGAGTCCAAACGCATCTGGAACGGCACGGGCGGACGGCACCCTGAAGGGCCGCATATTTACAAGAAAGACGGCTGGTATTATCTGCTGATTTCCGAAGGCGGCACGGAATACGGCCACAAAGTGACAATAGCCCGTAGCCGCGATATAGACGGCCCGTACGAAGAGAACCCCGCCAATCCCATCCTGACCCACATCAACAAGAATGCACAAAACAGCCCGATACAAGGAACCGGCCATGCCGACCTGATACAAGCCCCTGACGGTTCGTGGTGGATGGTGTGTCTCGCTTTCCGTCCGCAAAGCGACAACCATCACCTGCTGGGACGCGAAACGTTCCTTGCTCCCGTGCGCTGGGACAAGAATGCCTGGCCGGTAGTAAACGGAGATGGCACAATAGCCCTGCAAATGGATGTGCCAACCCTACCGCAACATCCTCTTGCCCCCAAGCCTGCACGCACCGATTTCAAAAACGGCAAATTAGGTCCCGAATGGGTTCATATCAGAAACTATCATCCGGAAAACTATACCTTTGCTTCCGGTAACCTCCGTCTGAAAGCAACCCCCGTAAACCTGAACAACGGGAAAGGCAGTCCTACTTTTGCCGGCCGCCGGCAAGAACATATCGACTTCACAGCCACCACTTCCATGCAACTGAAAAAAGCCGCCAGTGGCGACGAAGCCGGCCTGACGGTCTACATGTTCGAATCGTCCCATTACGATTTATTAGTCAAGCAATTGGCAGACGGGAAACAAGCTGTAGTATTGCGCTACCAATTGAATGAATTGACCCATACGGAAAAGGAAGTTATTCTGCCCCAGGGGAAAGTACAACTCCGTGTAAAAGGCAGCAACGAAATCTATTCGTTCGAGTATGCCACAAACGGAAAGGACTTCAAAGAACTGGGCCGAATGAATACGCGCTATATCAGTACAGAAACTGCCGGTGGCTTTACGGGAATCATGCTGGGATTGTATGCCGTCTCCGGTTCTCAAACCTCAAAAGCATATGCAGACTTTGAATACTTTGATTACGAAGGAAAATAGCAGCCAATCTTAGAGAAAGCCCCTGCTTTTCTCCGCTTCCGCCCTTTTGTCTGTCCGGTTCAGTACAAAGATTCATGAACGGCCCACTTAGGTGAACAAGTTTGTTCACCTAAGTGGGCTGATTTGTTCACTACTATGAACAAGGCGGACCACTTTAGTGGAGATACCATAAAATCACTATGTTTATCGCAATAAGTACCCATCCCGTCCGAACAAAGTACAAGGCAAAGAGCTATCAAAGCGCCGCCTTACGGACCACCTCCTTTATTTTATTCTCTCTATGGTTCTTCAATCTATATCAGAACGATGCACACCGGTGAGGGCAAAACAAAAAATCCGGGATGGCCTGCATCCCGGATTTCCTATCTAACCAGTATATTTCCGTCTATCCCTCTTACCATTCAGGAACAGAGAAAAGAGTGTGGAACGTGAACTTCACTTCCATAGAACTGCTGAAACCAAGTTCCTTGATAACATCACCATCAGGAGTACCGAAAGCGCACCCTTTATCCTTTGTTGCCCCATAGCAATTCCAAAGTTCCAGACGATACTTCGGGGATTCATTGGCATCGAGCACTTTGGATGCATCAAATGTCACTTCCTTGCCATCCAGATAGAGGTTGTCAAGTGTGGCATGTAAACCGGGGAAATACTTGTAAATGTCAGCCACTTCAACGAAGGTCATGATGGAACCTGCCGCATAGTCGGCAGATTCGTACTTAATGTCGAACTGAGAAGCCACAAGGCTGTACTGGAAGTTCTCGTATTTCACCTCGAACGTAGCTCCTGCGTTATATCCCCATGCACTTCCCCAATCCGGATTGACAGTAACCAGATTGGGCGTATAAATACCTGCACCGGTACCGTCGGTAATGACGGTGCAGACAATCTCAAGCTTCTCCTTGAAATGGATGGCAGGCTCGGTACCTTGATTTTCTACATTGCTGAACGGACTGAGGGGAACTGCATTGCCTACAGAACCAGCCCCATAAGCATTGAACAACTGAACACGGTACTTACCGTTTCCTTCAATGTCGCCATAATAGAAGCGGTTGGCATCAAACCGAATGGAAGTACCGTCCAGCTTAATCTCGTCAATGCGTACAAACGAATTGGGATAGCGCTTCGCCATACCGGCAAAGTCAAGCGTAAACACCATGGCATCGGTACAAGCTCCCTCGAAAACAAACGTGTGCTGTCCCGCCAATTTTTCGGGCGAGATGGCTGCAAGCGGCTCATCCCAACTTCCTCCCCATGATGAATCGGCGATATTGAGCAATACCGAAATCTGCGCATCGGCATCGGCCTTGGCCTGGCTGTAATAGTTCAACGAATAGCCATAGTCGCCATCGGGCAGGGCAATCTGCAAGCCGTCGGCAGTCAATGACAGAATGTTCAGCTTACCGCTTTTCGTGCCAATCCAAGTATTGGCGCAAAGCACGTTTATGTCAATGTCAATCACCTTGTTCGCCTCGTCAATCGTAAACTTACCTGTCTCATCGGTCACGGTGCCGTCTTCGGCAATGCGATGAATGTTCACCGTACCGTCTTCCTTGAGTTCCATATAACCGTAGTCCTTTCCGTAAGTATAACCTATCCAACCATTACCGGTACCCATCTCCCAATGAATCTGCTGTTCAATGTTGGGTTGTCCGTTGGAAACCGTACTCCAGTTGTCCGTAACCCCCCACTGCGTGAAAGGCCCTTCAAACACGTGCTGCTTACCGTCCTGGCCATTGTCAAGATACCACTTCTGATAGAGCAGAGCCTTGTTGAACGGTACGTTCTGGGCTGTGGAAACAGCGCGTACAGCCATACCTTGATAAACTGCGGCAGTGATACGGTGATTGACAGAAGCTGCAAACTGGTAACCTACCGCAAATTCTGTATTGGAAGAGTTGACAGTACCGGTGAAGTAATATCCTTCAGTACCCAGCGCTGTCACATCGTTTGCCACACGCGTACCGGCTGCAGGCAGGAAGATGGAATTACCATTAGGACCGGTGAACTTAAAACCTGCCACTCCATCCTGCTCAGTCCACTCTTTCTGGCACAACGTGAAGAGTTCCTCGAAATCATCGGCAGTAGGCAGTGTGGCACGCCCTTGAAATGCACGGAAAGCCAAGTCGGAAGCCGTTTTATAAGTATCGGCCGAAGCATAGTCGGCAGGGTCGATGCTATTGTTGCATCCGGTCAGGTCACCGAATCCGAAAAGGCCACCCAGTCCAGTCTCGCTCTTGGCACCCACATTGAAGCGAGCCCACTTCACGGAGAGTCCCAGGTCGACAAGGTCATTGTCGAGATCGAAGTCATAGGCAGGAGTAGTGAAGCTCTTCACCTCACCATACACAATGCCGCTACCCAGATTGAGGTAAGCCGCATAATAGTATTGCGTTTCGGGCACCAACCCTTCATGGACGAATGAATAGCTGTCCTTAAGTTCCTCACTCTTCACTATAAGGCCTGCACGAACCGCTTCTACATCGGATGAAGTAGAGATAACAACACCACAAGTAGCATCGGCCGTAGCATCGGTCAATGTCCCACCCAATACAGCCGAGGCGAAGTCGACAGATGCGGCATCGGCAGTAGCCACCTTGGCATCGGTGGTGAGCAAGCTTTTCACCTCACCTTTGTAATACACCTTACCCTGCAAGCATACATAAGCCTGATAATAGAGCGTAGAGTTATTGTTCAACCCGTTCAACTGAGCACTGAAGGCGCTGCCGTCATAAGCAGCCTGCACGTCCTCGGGCAGGTTGTCTTGCGCAAAACCATAGAAGAAGCCGGTCTTATAGCTTCCGGCATCCATGCCATCCAACCCGGAGAGCGTGGCATGGAGTGTAGCGGTAGTGGCGGTCACATCGGACGACCCCGTCACCACCGACGATTCGTTCAGAATCGGGGTGGTGTGGATAGTATAGTCGTCATCTTCACTGCACGAAGCCAGCGAAAGACCCAGTACAAGTGAAAGTATTCCTAAATATATCTTTGTCTTCATATATACTAAATTCATTTAAGTGGTTATTCAATGGTCATCGAAATTATCTCAACCTTCACATCCGGCTGTCCGTCTTCGGTGGCAGCCACAGTAGCAAGTCCCTTATTCTGGATACCGATACAGATACAACTGCTTCCTTCGTAAGTCACAGTGGCACCGGTGGTATTGGTCACGGACACAGTCTGTACAGCTCCTTCGGCAGTATCAAAGGCCACGGCATGAGCCAGGTTGTAGCAGTCATCTTCCCAAGCATTTCCGATGTTATTGTCCATAATCACGGTCTTAGGAGTCGCGCCCTCGTTCCAAGTGATTCCACTCAGCACTTTGTACTGTATCTTCAGCGTCTGGTTCTTTTTCAACTTCACCTTCGTGATGTCGATCGGCCATCCCGCGTCACCACCGCCCCAAGGATTGTAGAACTGCAAGCGCAAACGGTCGGGATTTCCGTCACCGAAAATAATCTGTACTTTGCTGTTGTCTACCTTGATTTCAGTAGGCCCGGTAGGTCCGGTAGCGATAGGTTTGTAGTTGAGGTTGGCACAAAGATAAGAATCCACGGCTCCCTTGTCATTGGTCGTTGCAGGCACACCCATCTGGAAAGAGCTGGTGACATCGCAAGCCATCACGGTGAATTCGCTTCCCTTCACTTCCACCGTGCGCTTATCGCCGGTAGCGGTGAGGATGGTTATCTCAACCGGATTGCCGTCGGCATCCATAAATTTCAATTTGCCGTCTTCAATGGCAAGTCTACCGGCATTGGTACCGTCATCCCATTTGTAGCCATCGGCCGTACTGCTCAATACCAGCTCATAGTCGGCAATGGAAGCATCGGCCACAGGTGCCCATGAAGAACCGTACTGTCCCTTCACTACGCTTTCCCAAGCAGCAGAGCCGCCATTCCACCATGTCCAGTCATAAGGTTCTTCATCATTGATGAGGAAGCGTGCCTCATTGCCCACATAGGTGACACCGTTGATTTCAGTAGTGAACAGTTTGGTTGCCAAATCTTCAATGGCAGGCTGTTGTACTTCGGCAGGCTGAAGCAAACCCGGATCTTCAGTCGGTATGATACTGGGGTCATTATAAGCCTCTTCGGAAATGAAGTTCCACACCAGCCACCACGGACCTTCGCTATTGGTACGCATCGTAGCTACCTGCAGCAGATAAGGAGTACATTCTATAATCTTTATGTCGTTGGTATAGTTGGAACAGACATCATCAAAACCCTCGTTATGCAATGAATAGGTACCGCCATAGAAAGATATGACAGGACGTTTCGGGTCAGACACATTCAGGTTGAAAGTTCCGGTGGCATCCGTCGTGCCCGAAGCAGCCACCCGATGAAGTTCCACCGTACAGCCTTTCACAGCATCCAGGCCGAAAGTGATGTACGACTGGAAATAGGGGTCGTCTGCCGGAATGAGCCACGATTGGATACCCGGATCCCAGTTGGGAGTCCAATTGGCGCTACCAATCATAAGGTCGGTAATATTGCTTCCGTCATTTTTCACATCCGTGTGGCTCATATACATCACCGGTCCCGAACAACGGCCAATACCAAAGTTCTTGTCAACGGGAACCCACTTGCGGCTCTTGCCCACTCCACCTGCAAGGTTAGCCCAGATAGGGTCTTCGAGCATGGCAAAGTTATTGGTCTCTACCTTGAAGGTATATGGTTCGCCATATACCGGACCTGCCGGTGTGGAAGCGCCGAAAGTCACGCTATATTCTCCGGCAAAAGGAAGTGCCAAGTCAAGAGTGGTCTTTTGAGAAGGACCGCTTGGAGTGACCCACAAGGGAGTGGCTCCCTTGATGAGCGAAGTCAGATGAATCGTATTAGGATCATTGGCATCAGGGGTCACCGTATAGGCGATACCTTCCACCAGATCATCGGAGACATAGGTTTTTGCCCCCATCTCGTACTCTTCGGGCGAGCAAGCGGAAAATATCAAAGCCGCTCCTGCCAATATGGAAAAGAAGGATTTAAGTCTCATATCTTATTTACTCTATTAATGGTACTCACCATCCGGGATTCTGCACAAGTACACTCTGTGAAAGGTTAATTTGATTATAAGGAATCTGGCTCAAGCCTTTGGTGGCTTTCACACGGTCGGCCCGTATGGTTACCGCATCATCAGTGCCTCCACTCTTCACCTTGACACCATTCAAGGCGAGCTTCTCGGCTGCCACGTCTATACCTTGACGCAGGAGATCCCAATAATTAATGCTTTCAAAAGCAAATTCAAGACGACGTTCTTCCATAATAGCTTGTTGAGACACACTCTTAGCTTGATAGTTGGCCGATACTGTTCCGTTGTCATCAACCTGATAAGCACGCTTACGCACTTGGTCGAAATAAGTTTGCGCATTGGGGCTGCCCAGTTCTGCGGCCATCAACAATACGTCGGCATAACGGATAATAACGTAGTCTTGGCGGTTCTGTGTCTGGAAGTCACCGCTACCATCCTGCTTACCGGCATGGCTTCCATCGGCATAGCAAAGGGGAGCATACTTCTTCACAGCATAGCCGGTATATTCACGCCAGTCATTAAAACTGGTGGTAAAGTCGGCCGAACCGGTGATTCCTTCCCCTACCAAATCAATGATAGAAGCCGAACGGCGGAGGTCACCAGTGGGAAACGCTTCCACAAAATCAGGATTTACCGTCAATGCGCCCCATCCCTTGCAATAGGGAGCAGCATTAAGCTGGCGCATACCCAACATCACCTGCCAACGGTTGGAGTCATTATTCCCGTTATAATCCTGAGTAGCGGTAAATTTCAACGCAAGAATGGTTTCCTTGTTTCCATCACCGGCATATGTACCCTTCAAAGTTTCATAGTCTCCTTTTTCGGCCACTTTTGCAGAAGAAGCCGGCCATAAATTCTTGAATTGCGGTACCAAACCATATTCTCCTGAAGCGATTACGTCTTCTACAGCAGCCAAAGCTTCGGCACGAGTCACCTCTACAGGTTCTTCACCGTAATATCCGGTATAGAAAAGATAGGCACGTGCCAGCAAAGCCTCGGCGGCATATTTTGTAATATGTCCGTCGTTCTTGGTATAGTCGGCCTTGGGATAAGCGTCACCGGGAATATTCTCGATAGCATATTTTAAGTCAGTAAATATGGCACTGAACACCTCTTTGGCAGGTGAAGGAGCGCGATTTTCGTTTACCGGTTCCAGAAAGAGTGGGATATTCCCCCATAAACGAACCATATCCAGATAAAGCAATGCACGCAACGTACGACATTCACCCATATAGATACCACGTTTGCTATCCGATTCATTCCATACAATCTGCTCTTCATGAGCTATCAGCTCGTTACAGCGATAGACGCCCGCATAATAATTTTTCCAGTCACCTTCGTATAGGTTGAGGTCGGCCGGCGATTGGGAGATGTCAAAACGGTCAATGGCCTGATAGCCGCGTCCATCGGCATTTCCGGTAGCGCCAAAACACTCGGCACTCATCACCTCGGAAGCCATATAAAACCCTACCATCATGGCTGATGAAGTCTGGCGCCAACCATCATAACAACCTATCAGAGCACGATAAGCATCTTTTTCAGTCTTATAGAATGTACCGGTTGAAGATTCAGTCTTCGACGTAACATCGAGAAAACTGTCGGTACACGAAGCCAGTCCCAAACTCAGGAGCAGGACACTTGCCATAAATATATTTTTGTTTTTCTTCATATCAGTCTATATTTTAAAATTTCAAGTTAACGCCAAACAATACGGTACGGGGACGGGGGTAATAACCTAAATCAACGCCCGACACCCAACCTTGTCCGTTATCTCCTTCGGGACCATAACCTATTTCCGGATCCATGCCGTCATATTTGGTAAATGTGAACGCATTCTGTACCTGAGCATAGATACGGCACTGGCTGATGGCCTTACATCTCAGTAGCTTGGCAAAGTCGTAGCCCAAAGTAATGTTACTGATTCGCAGGTAATCACCATCCTGCACGTAAAGGTCGGAGAACTGCCAGTTGAGATTCTGGTCTGTGACACGAGGTATGCGATTGCTGGTTCCCTCTCCTGTCCAACGCCCTAAAATAGCAGTAGTATAATTGGCTTGCTTGGAGGTATGGTTACGGTAACTCTGGACAATCTGCTGCCCGAAAGCGCCGTTGGCCACTACAGAGAAATCAAGCCCTTTCCAATTGAAACCGAGATTGAAGCCCATGGTGAAATCAGGAATACCGTTGCCAAGATCGGTCTTGTCAAGCTCGTTCACCCGTCCGTCATGGTTGATGTCCACAAACTTCACGTCACCCGGTTCTGCACCGTTGGCTGCGATGTATTCGGTATCAT
>OOAD01001771.1_pt1 | contig 11017 bp, 9 predicted proteins | sample 1671151 | NCBI WGS metagenome assembly OOAD01 (sample SAMN06348127, study PRJEB24527) | human gut metagenome | biome: human gut; feature: ankylosing spondylitis patient; material: feces | host: Homo sapiens | place: China | collected 2015-10
TCTTGGTCTTGAGGTGGGTCAGCAGATTCTCCATCGGCGGGAAGAGGAAGCCGTCATAGGTGGCGCAGGCCAGAACGGTCTTGCCGCAGCGGAAGGCCTCGGTGACGGCGTAGGAGACGTCGGTGCGGGTCAGATCCATCTCCACCACCTTCGCCCCCTTGGCGCGGAGCTTCTCGGCCAGAATGTGGGCGGCGGCGCGGGTGTGGCCGTGGATGGAGGCACTGGCGACCAGCACCTTCTCCGGCTCTTCGGCCTTGTAGCTGGACCACAGATCGTAGTAGTTCAGGTACTTGCCAAGGTCGCCGGTGAGGACGGGGCCGTGGAGCGGGCAGATGGTCTTGATGTCCAGCGCAGCGGCCTTTTTCAGCAGAGCCTGCACCTGCGGGCCGTACTTGCCCACGATGTTCAGGTAGTAGCGGCGGGCCTCGCTGGCCCAGTCGGCCTTCTCGTCGAACTTTGCCACCGCGCCGAAGCGGCCAAAGCCGTCGGCGGAGAAGAGGACTTTTTCGGTGGACTCATAGCTCACCATGACCTCGGGCCAGTGGACCATGGGTGCGAACACGAAAGTCAGGGTGTGGGCGCCCAGCGAAAGGCTCTCGCCGTCCTTCACGACGACGCGGCGCTCCTTGGCGATGGCCTCTGCGCCGAAGAACTGCTCCATATACTGGAAGGTCTTGGCGTTGCCCACCACCTGCATCTCGGGGTAGAGGGCGGCGAGGCGGGCCACATTCGCGCCGTGGTCAGGCTCCATGTGGTGGACGACGAGGTAGGCGGGCTTCTCCCCTGCCAGCGCCTCGGTGACGTTGGCCATCCACTCGTCGGTGGCACGCGCGTCCACGGTGTCGAGGATGGCGGTCTTCTCGTCCCGGATGACGTAGGAGTTGTAGCTGACGCCGGTGGGGACCGGGTACTGGCTCTCAAACAGATCGATGGTGGTATCGTCCACGCCCACGCCCAGAATGGCGCTGCTGATGTTCTTTACGCTCATAAGCACATTTCCTCTCTGTTATCTGGTGTGTATGGTCTGCCATGGCTGGCAATTATTTTAAGAATCTTTTTCAGTATAGCACAGTCTGCCACCTTCGTCAACTATTTATCAGGCCGGATGGCCGAATGACGTTCTACTGCGGTAGATTATGTGGCAAAGTGACAAAATAATAATATAGATACGTTATATTTCCCCACTTTGCCAACTTGGCAAAGTGCTCATATCTGGCAAAGTGGTCAGTTTGCCAGCTCAGGCCAGTTTGCCACCCTGGCAAAGTGCATTTTTGACCGTCACTACGTCAATATTCTCCCACTTTGCCAGATGTCTCGCTGGTCTCAGAGAGTGCTTTCGGCAGCTCGTTCATGTCGTCTATCTCCAAAAGGGCGCTGGCGCTGGCCTCGTCGAGACTCTGGACGCTGCGCAGCTTCCGGCTGATGGCCCGGCTGCGGACGCCGATGAGCTGGTCCAGCTCTTCGTCGGTCTGGCGCAGACGCTGCTGCATCTTGGCGAGGCCCTGCCCGAACTTGTCGAACTCCGTCTTCACCGCGCCCAGCAGCTGCCAGACCTCGCCGGAGCGCTTCTGGATGGCGAGGGTCTTAAAGCCCATCTGCAGGCTGTTCAGCAGGGCCGCCATGGTGCTGGGGCCTGCCACGTTGACCTGATAGTCCCGCTGCAGCACCTCCAGCAGCCCCGCGTTCACCACCTCGGCATACAGGCCCTCGAAGGGCAGGAACAGGATGCCGAAAGCCGTGGTATAGGGCGGCTCGACGTACTTTTCCCGGATGTCTCTGGCCTCGCTGCGGAGCACCAGCTCGAGGGCGTGGCGGGCATCCTCCACGGCCTGCGCGTCGCCGGAAGCGTAGGCGTCCTGTAAGTGGGCGTAGGTGTCACCGGGGAACTTGGAGTCGATGGGGAGCCAGACGCTGCCGCCGTCTGCGCCCGGCATCCGGATGGCGTATTCCACCCGCTGGGTGCTGCCCGGGATGGTGGCCACGTTGGTGTCGTACTGCTCCGGGGCGAGGATCTCTTCCAAAATCGCGCCCAGCTGGATCTCGCCGAGGATGCCCCGGGTCTTGACGCCCGAGAGCACCTGCTTCAGGCCGCCCACGTCGGCGGCGAGGGACTGCATCTCGCCAAGGCCCTTGTACACCTGCTCGAGCTGCTGGTTGACGGCCTTAAAGCTTTCCGTCACCCGCTTCTGCAAAGCGTCCTGAAGCTGCTCGTCCACCGTGTGGCGTATCTCGTCCAGCTTGCGGGTGTTCTCAGCCTGCAATGCCGTCATGCTCTCGACCATGGCGCGGCGCAGCTGCTCCATCTGCTGGTTGTTGGCCTGCTCGAGGCTCTGCAGACGCCGCTCCAGGATGCGCTGCTGGCTGTCCTGCCCCTGGCCAAGGGTGGTGCTCATGCTCTGCACAGCCGTCTGCAGCGTCTCGCTGACGCTGCGGATGGCGGCGTAGTTCTGCTGGGCGATGGCGTCCTGACGGGCGTTGAACTCTCTGGCCTGAGCGGCCAGCTGCTCTTCGAGCCAGTCTTTCAGCTCTTCGCAGTCGGCTTCGTCCAGCCCGCCGGTGGGGCGTCCGCTGCGGAAGAGCAGCAGCGCCATCATCAGGCAGATGGCCACCAGCAGGACGGTATACAGCATTGCGAGAAATTCCATTTATTCTACTTCCTCAAACTTCAAAACTTCTTTGGTTGTCACGGTATCGTCACCGTATAGGCCCACGCCGTCGGCCTCCATCTCGCCGCTCTGGTTGTCGTAGGGGTCGCTGCGGAAGCCCAGCATCGGCGGGTCGAAGGGCGCTTCAAAGGCGCTGTTTGCCACCATGCGGCCCGTATCCAGACTGCCGAAATAGTGGCGGCGGAGCACTTCATCGCCCCGGCGGGCCATGGAGGCACCGTAGGAGCAGTCGGCATACATCCAGCCCTTGGGGGCGACGTAGAACCGCGCCCAGTCGTGACAGCCCGCGTCCCCCGGAGCCACTGCAAAGCCGCTCTCCCACCGGGCCGGGATGCCCGCGATGCGGCAGAGGGTGATGAAGGTCAGCGCCATGATGCCGCAGTCTCCCCGGCGGCTGCGGGCGCAGTTCTCGGCAATGGACTCGTGAACGAAATAGGATGGCTGGAAGTGATACCGGACATTCAGGGTGACATAATCGTAGATGCGCTTAGCCTTCTCCGCCGGGCTGGTGATGCCCTCGGTGAGCTGAGCCGCCAGCGCCCGCAGATAGGGCGTAAAGACGATGTGGGGCGCTTCCTCGCCGGTGTAGAAGTCCGGCTGCTCCGGGTCGGGCGTGAAGGAAAGCGGGTCGGCATAGACCGCCGTCTCCCGGTAGCTGTACTCGGCCCCGAAGGTGCGGTTCTCGGTCAGGTCGGCCTCCCAGCAGACGGTGCGCTGGGGCGCGTCCTCGGCGGCGATATGGCCGGGCGTCTCGGTGAAGCGGTCCAGCGTGATATGGCTCTGGGACGGGCAGGCGGCAGGCAGAGCCAGCCATGCCCGGACGTGGACGGCGTCTCTGCCCTCGGCTTTCGCCTTTTCCAGCGCGGCGGCGAAGGCTTCGTCGGACATCCGGATGCTGGTGCGGAGGGTGATGTCGGCGCTGGCGCACCCCTCCCGCTCCATCTTCTCGTGGAGGCGGTGGCGCTCTTGGTTCTTGTTGTTGGGGGCGTCCGGCGTCAGCTTCCGGGCGGCGAGGTCGGCGTGGGTAGCCAGCAGCGTCTCGGCGAACCGGGCCTGATACCGCTTCTCCCCTTCCACGAACCGCCAGTCCATCCGGCCCTCCCAGTCGAGCTTCTTAAATTCTTCTGCCGTGAAGTCCCTGACCCGCTCCTGCATCCGGGCGATGGCCTCGGCTTCCGTCCAGCAGTATTCCCCGGGCAGCCGGCGCATGATCTCCTTCTGGACAGTCAGGGCCTCCCGCAGGGCGTCCACACCGTGGGGCGTGGGGTTCTCGGGCGGGACATACCCCTCCGGCGGGGCGATGCCGTTGGACGCCGGGCCGTTTTGGGTCTTTGTCCAGTCCTCGGCCAGCAGCCGGTCGATGCGGGCGATGGCCTCCTGATAATATCCGGCTGCTTTCAGCCGGGCGATGTCGTCGGGCAGGCCCACATTCAGGCTGCGGATTGATCCATTCCAGTCGTACATATTCTTTTCCTCCTGTTATTCCGAAACGCTCTGCCAGAACTCGGCAGCACGTTCCACCCAGTCCTCGGCGTCCGTCCCCACGCCGATGCCAATGCCATGTTTGGCGTTGTCGTAAACTTCCACCCGGTTGGGGACGCCGCTGGCTTCCAGTGCCTTTGCAAGGGTCGGCCCCTGCAGGGGGTAGACGAAGGCTTTCAGCATGAGGTCATTCCTGCCGTACCACAGGAAGGTAGGCGGATAGTCCGGCGTCACGAGCTTCGAGACGGTGTAGGAATAGTAGCGTCTTTCCAGCCGGTCGGTATCCATCAGGAGATGGTAGGCAGGCTTTGCCCCAAGGAAGTTGTTGATGGGGTAGGCCAGCAGCAATACGCCGGGCTTCGGCACACCGTAGCGGCCCCAGCCCTTTTCCTCATTGCCGAAGACGCCTGCGAGCTGTCCGCCGGAGGAGTAGCCCAGCAGGGCGTAGTCTTCCGTAGAGACGCCGAAGGTGTCGGCATTGTCCATCACGAAGCGGATGGCCCGGGCCAGGTCTTCCAGCGGAGCGTCGTCCCCGGCCTCCCATCCGATGCGGTAGCGCAGCGAGAAGACGGCATAGCCCTGCTCGTGCAGCTCCCACGCCGTGGACACGCCGCCCCGCAGCTCGCCGCTGTAGTAGAGCGAGTTGCCCGACAGCACGATGGCAAATTTGGCCCCCGGCTGCTTGGCCGGGCAGTAATACAGCTCCGCATGAGCGCGGGCAGGCACGGCGGCGATCTCCTCTTCCGAATAGAGCGGATAGGTCACCCGGGTGCCGTCGTGGTAGACCTGAGCCAGATAGTTGAGGCCCGCTGCGCAGGCTTCGGCGGAGGTCTTACCGACCACCTCGGTCAGCGTCTCGTCGTCGCGGCTGGTGGAGAGCTTTTCGCAGTCCCGCTCCCACACATAGGTATATGTATAGAGACCGCTGGCCTTGATATCGGGGTCGTCGCGGATCTCCTTCATGGTGGTCTGGGGGGTGATGCTGGCTGCTGAGGCCGGGACGGCGAGGACACCGAGCATCAGCACAGAGGCAGCGATTCGTTTCCAATCCATCTTCATTTCTCCTTTTTCAGAGCAGCCTTCATTGCATTTTTCGGCAAAGAGGTCTATAATAGTCCCTGCCCCAAACGGGTATATATTCTATTGTATCACAACGGTGCTGATTGTCAAAAAATTTCTGCCCGGGAGGGAGCCCTGTCATGCTGACCAATTACCACACCCACACCACCCGCTGCGGCCACGCCGAAGGCACCGAGGAGGAATACATCCTCACGGCCCTGCGCTGCGGCTTCAAGGTGCTGGGGTTTTCTGACCACACCCCCTGGGCCTACGCGACGCCGGGCTTCGTCAGCCGCATCCGGATGCTGCCCTCCCAGCTGGACGATTACGTCCTGACCCTGCGCAGGCTGCGGGAGAAATATGCCGACAAACTCCACATCCGCATCGGCCTCGAGGCAGAGTATTTCCCGGCCTATCTGGGCTGGCTCAGAGAAGAGACGGAGCGTCTGGACATCGAATATCTCATCCTCGGCTGCCACTACGACACCACCGACGAGCAGGACGCCAGGGCCAGCCGCTTCGGCGGCAGCCCCTCCACCGCCCACGGCAGGCGGTATGCCGAACAGGTGGTGGAAGCGCTGGAAACGGGGCTTTACCGGTATCTGGCCCACCCCGACCTCTTTTTGAACCGGGTGACGGCCTTCGACGCCGACGCCGAGAAAGCCTGCCGGGACATCTGTGCCGCAGCGGCGCGGCTGGACATCCCCCTCGAGTACAACATGGCCGGTCTGACCCTGCAGGGCCGTCCCGACGGCTCTCTGGGCTACACCCGGGACGAGTTCTGGCACATCGCGGCGGAGTACCCCGTCAAGGCCATCGTGGGCTGCGACGCCCACGCCCCCTCGGAGTTGGACGTCGTCCCCGCCATCGAGGAAAAGAAAGCCTTCCTGCACAGCTTGGGCATCCCGGTGCTGGACACCCTGCCAGAGCTGGAATAAGCGGCCATTGCGCGGACGGGCTGCATCTGCTATACTGAGATAAGAGGAATGATGCAGGGCGCATTGGGGCGCTCTGCCGGGAAAGAATATCATGAGCAATATCACCATCCGGCCCATGGAGCCGGAAGACTGGAATGCTGTGTCCGAGATCTATTCAGAGGGCATCGCCACGGAGCACGCCACCTTCCAGACCACCTGCCCGCCCTACACGGCGTGGGACGCCTTTCACATCAAAGAATGCCGCCTCGTCATTCTGGACGGCGGCGAGCTGGCCGGTTGGGCCGCACTGCGGCGGGTAGACCCCCGCTGGTGCTACCGGGGCGTGGCCGAGGTGAGCATCTACGTCGGCGAGAAGTTCCGGGGCCGGGGCCTCGGCTCCCGCCTGCTGACGGCCCTCTGCGAAGAGTCGGAAAAAGAGGGTTACTGGACCTTACACTCCACCGTTTTGCAGGACAACACCGCCAGCCTCGGCCTCCACACGAAGTGTGGTTTCCGGGTGGTGGGGCGGCGGGAGCGCATCGCCCGGGACTGTCATGGCCGCTGGCTGGACACCTACCTGATGGAGCGCCGCGCCAAAGCCGACGAGCCTGCAGGGTATAAGAAATTATAAAAAAATGAGCTGCTGCACGTTACGTACAGCAGCTCATTTTCGTATCAGGCAAGGCCTTTACCACTCGTTCTCCCCGGCATCGGTATCGGCCACCCGGGTGCGCTGGAACATGCTTTCCAGCACGGCGCAGTATTTGTCGGCCAGGCAGACGATGACCGCCTCCCGGCAGGTGGGGACATGGCGGAAGGTCAGGGGCCACATATGGCTCGAGATGATGTTCTGCTCTTTCCTGGTGATGGCGAAGCAGCGCTCGGCATTGACGCAGGCAGAGCCGGGATGGGCAAAGCCGTGCATCTCGAACAGGCGGCGCAGACCCCGGAAAGTGCTGCGCTTGTGCCAGTCGTAGAGATAGAAGTCATGGAGGAAGGCCCCCACGGCCAGCGACGTCTCATCCGCGCCCAGATGGAAGCGGCGGTTGAGCCAGAAGCTCACCAGCACCACATTCTTGCAGTGCTGGTAGGTAGTCACATCGCCGTGCTGGATAAATTCCCGCATCCGCTGCACTTCGGGGTGCTGGTCATATTGGGCCAGAATGGCGGTGAGGCACTGACGCTCCGTATCAGAAAGCTGCATTGAAAAGTTTCCTTTCATAAAGAGGTTGAACCTCTCCGTCACGCCTGACGGCGTGCCACCTCCCCTATTGAGGGGAGGCTTTGGCATTTCGTAAAGCTTTTTCTCTTCGCCAGAGGCTCCCCTCGGTAGGGGAGCTGTTGAGCGAAGCGAGACTGAGAGGTTAACTTCTCAGCTGCACCGGGTTGGAATTGCCGAAATTCTCGGCCTCGGTGGGGTTTGTGCGCTTGAGGTCCAGGTCCACGAGGTACTGCTTGCCGTCGCCCAGCTCCTCGAGCTGTGCCAGTTTTGCCTTGGCGGATGCTTCGTCCGGGTACCACTGGATGAGGAAGAAATTCTCCGCCTCCACGCCGTAATACAGCCACTGGCCGTCGGCCCGGAGCAGGTCGTCCAGATGGTCTACCTCGTCGCCGTCGGTCAGGCCGAGGCCCTCTTCCGCGTAGACGTTTTCCGGCTCCACCTGCAGCACTTCGATGACCTGAATGGCGCTCTGCAGATATTCGTCCTGAGCGATGCTCTTGTCGGAGAGCTCCCAGCCCGTCAGGAATGCCTGCATCAGCAGGTCTTTGACCGAGATCTTCTTTTCCATGTATGTTTCCTTCTTCCTCGTTTGTTTCCGCTGACCAGTATACGCTCAAATCTTGGGCAGGTCAACCATAAATTTATGAATTTTTTGTAGGAATGTCCAAATTCAACTCAATTTGAACCCAAACGTCTCCCCCAGCCACTCGAGACAGAGAGCCACCCAATGGGCGCGGTGAGGATCGGCGGCATCCACTTCGGCGGTACTGATGCTGGTGCCGTGAGCGCCCTTCTCGAACAGATGCGCCTCGCACGGCACGCCCGCCCTCCGCAGGGCGGCCAGCAGGAGAAGCGTGTTCTCCACCGGAACGGTCTCATCCTCCATGGTATGCCAGACGAAGACCGGCGGTGTGTCGGAGGTCACCTTATCCTCCAAGGTGAACGCCTGCTGTGCGGCAGCATCCTCGCTGCCCGCCAGCTGGACGAAGCTGCCCCGGTGGGCAAACTCCCCTGCCGTGATGACCGGGTAGCCCAGGATCACTGCATTGGGCCTCTGCTGGGCCGTCTCACCCGGAATGTCCAGCACCGCGGCGGACAGGGCCAGATGTCCGCCCGCCGAGAAGCCGCAGACGGCGATCTTATCCGGCAGGATGTGCCACTCTCCCGCATTCTGCCGCAGCAGAGCCAGCGCTTCGTTCAGCTGTCGGAGAGGCTGGTAGTTCTGCGCCCCCTCCCCCACGCTGTAGGTCAGCACGGCGGTGTGATAGCCCGCCGCCGCAAACTGCAGGGCCACCGGGTCGCCCTCCCGAGGGCTGACATGGTCGTAGCCGCCGCCCGGCACCACCAGCACCAAAGGCCGCTGCTTCACGGCGGGCATGGCGTCCAGCGACGCCCGCAGGGAAACCGTCAGCACACCGCCGCCTGCAAGTTCCAGCTCTATCTGCTGCATCCTTCATCCTCCTTATAAACAGGTCTGTCATTCCGGCCCATTATACGGCTTTGGCGCGGGAAAGTAAAGGCGGCTTTGGCCCCGAAAGGAAAGTTTTTTGAACTTTTTATGAAACCCCTTGATTTTTGTCTCTCAGCGGTGTATATTAGCACTCGGAAGTTACGAGTGCTAAGTTTTCACAAGTGGTTTTCCGCTCCGTGTTCCGGCACTCTCCACAGGCAAATCCTGATGCGACACGCGCCCGGGCAGTTCCTGCCGCCGGGACGCTAAAATCTGATAAAAAGAGGTTTTGTATTATGGCGAAAAAAGAATTTCAGGCCGAGAGCAAAAAGCTGATGGACATGATGATCAACTCCATCTACACCAACAAGGAAATTTTCCTGCGCGAGCTGATCTCCAACGCTTCGGACGCCATCGACAAGCTGTATTATAAGAGCCTGACCGACACTTCTGTCGGCATGAACAAAGGCGATTTCCGCATCCTGCTCACCCGCGACAAGGACAGCCGCACCCTGACCATCTCCGATAACGGCATCGGCATGACCAGAGAAGAGCTGGAGCAGAACCTCGGCACCATCGCCCACTCCGGCTCCCTCGACTTCAAGAAGGACAACAAGGATGAGAACATCGACATCATCGGTCAGTTCGGTGTCGGCTTCTACTCTGCCTTCATGGTGGCCGACAAAGTGACGGTCATCTCCAAGGCTTACGGCTCCGACGAGGCCTGGCAGTGGGAGTCCAGCGGTGCTGACGGCTATGAGCTTGAGCCTGCTGAGAAGGAGACTGCCGGTACCGACATCATCCTCCACATCAAGCCCGACACGGAGACCGACAACTACGACAACTTCCTCGACGAGTACGGCATCGTGGCCATCGTCAAGAAGTACAGCGACTATGTGCGCTACCCCATCCAGATGGAACGGGAGAAGAGCCGTCAGAAGCCCGAACCCGACCCCAAGCCCGACGACTACAAGCCCGAGTGGGAGACCTACACCGAGCTGGAAACTCTGAACAGCATGGTGCCTATCTGGAAGAAGCAGAAGAGCGAAGTCACCGACGAGGAGTATGCAAACTTCTACAAGGATAAGTTCAGCGACTACGCCGACCCCGCCCGCGTCATCGTGAGCCGCACCGAGGGTACTGCAAACTATAACGCCCTGCTCTTCGTGCCCAGCCACCGCCCCTATGACTTCTACACCAAGGACTACGAAAAGGGTCTGGCTCTGTACGCATCCGGCGTCCTCATCATGGAGAAGTGCGCCGACCTGCTGCCCGACTACTTCAGCTTCGTCAAGGGCATCGTGGACAGCCAGGACCTGAGCCTGAACATCAGCCGTGAGATGCTGCAGAAGGACAATCAGCTCAAGCTCATCCACAACGCTCTGGAAAAGAAGATCAAGAACGAGCTCCACGCCATGCTGGCCAACGACCGCGAGAAGTACGAGAGCTTCTGGAAGGAGTTTGGCCGTCAGCTGAAGTTCGGCGCATACTCCGACTACGGGATGCACGCCGAGCTGCTGCGCGACCTGCTGCTGTTCTGGTCCTCCAAGGAGAACACTTACACCACCCTGGCCGCCTATAAGGACCGGATGCCTGAAGACCAGAAGTTCGTCTATTACGCCTGCGGCGAGGCCCCGGAGAAGATCGCCAAGCTGCCCCAGGTGGAGCGCATCCTGGACAAGGGCTATGAGATCCTGTACTGCACCGAGGACGTGGATGACTTTGTGATGAAGGCCATGGCCGAGCTGGACGGCAAGCAGTTCAAGTCTGTGGCCGACGAGGACGCCCTGCCCCAGACCGAGGAGGAGAAGAAGGCCGCCGAGGAGAAGGCCGAGGCCGGAAAGCCCGTGCTGGAGGCCGTGAAGGAGGCTCTGGGCGACAAGGTGAAGGAGGTCCGCATCTCCGCCATCCTCAAGTCCGGCGCCTGCTGCCTCACCGCCGACGGCCCCGTCTCCCTGGAGATGGAGAAGTATATGAACAAGGTGGAGGGCGGCCAGCACATGAAGGCCGACCGGGTGCTGGAGCTCAACGCCGACTCCGCCCCCTTCGCCGCCCTGAAGAAGGCCGTGGACGCCGGGGATAAAGACACCGTGAGCAAGTATTCCACCCTGCTCTATGACCAGGCCCTCCTCATGGCCGGCCTGCCCCTGGAAGACCCCGCCGGCTTCGCCCAAATGGTGGCGTCGCTGATGGTGTAAAGTGTAAATAGCGTAAAATAACA
>OOAD01001778.1_pt1 | contig 10977 bp, 16 predicted proteins | sample 1671151 | NCBI WGS metagenome assembly OOAD01 (sample SAMN06348127, study PRJEB24527) | human gut metagenome | biome: human gut; feature: ankylosing spondylitis patient; material: feces | host: Homo sapiens | place: China | collected 2015-10
TTTGTTGCTCAGGAACTTATAAATAAAGTTAAATCAAAGTGTTGCGGAATTAAGGGTTCTTATTATCTTCTTGTTTTATTTTCTGATGCAAAGGTACGAAGAATTTCTGAAACTGCAAAATAAAATGCACTTTAATTGCGCGTTTAAGTGCATTTTTAACGTTTATTTTATTTGCAAAGTAAATTCTTACCGCTTTTTCTTACATTTCAAATCCCTTGGGTAAAGATTGGCTCGTAGAAACTTATCGCGAAATCCTTCTTATGCTTGAAAGTGTTGAGTTCTTTCCATCTTTCTGTACCTATCAACTCGCGGACACCCTGGCACGCCCTATCGTAGGCGAAGCTGTCCATCCCCTCGTTGTATCGTAAGATAACGTCACCGATGCTACAGAAAAGTCCGGTTAAAGCAAACGGTTCGAAAGCGTTCAGTTCTTTTAAGTTCATTGTGATTCCGCACATACGGCGACGTGCCCAGTGATGGAAATACTTGCGGATAGCCTCTACAACAACCCGATCGCGCTCATAGCGCTGTTTGCGGTCTGCAGCAACTTCTTGCCTGTATTCATCACGCTTCTGGATATACTTGTCTATATCCTCGTCCTCGTAAGTGTAAGCCTCCATCACGCCATCCCACACTTCTGCATCTGCTACATAATATTTTCTGTCGAGATAGACGGAAAGCTCATTATTACCGCAGAACTTATAAGGAACATGGAAAGATAGCTGTATGCCACTCTTCAAACGGAAATAAACTACAGAATCATGCACCTTGATTTCCCCTTTGAATTTATCTACGAGAACACGGAGAGCCGATTCCTTTGCAGTATAAATCATATCATTATAACTTAGCAGGTCTGCTGAGAGTTTGCCGTAACCCTTGAATGCTGAAGCATTGATGTAGCTGAGTTCGCGAAGAGCTTTCTCCACATCGCAATTAGGAAGGCTAGCCAGGAACTCGTCGATATACTGCTTCGTGTATATCTTATTAAACTTCTGATGTATCATAATAATGCGCTGAATTGCTGTTGCCACCAGTTTAAATGTCTTCTTTTCTTTTGTCCCCACCGGGGATTCGGACCCCGAAGGATGAAACATATCATCCTCGGCCAACATGGGCGAAATTGCTGCTGCTATCCATCACGGACCGCAGACAGCGAGTAAAACTAAAACAAATGCGAACGCCTTCGCACATAAACATTTAATTTTTAAAGTTATTTAAAAGAATATGCACCCCGCCGTGGTGTCGCTCCACGCTGCCGGTCTGCCGGACGGGGTAGGGGATTTCTATGCTACATCAGCAGGGAAATAGTGTTTGTTGTAATACTCCTTATATTCCTCCTCGGTCATACTATTAAAGGCCAGAAAACTCTTCCAGTTACCTTCCCGGACGTATTCCTCTTTCGTCTCCTCAAAGGTATGAGGAGCGATGTAATCGGCAGGATAAAAAGCCTCATGCCGAAATTCGATTGCATCGCCAACCAAACACCCTGATAGGTTCAGGTCCTCTTCGTCCGGAGTATTCTCGCTCTCCTCCAAAAGCTTGTCATAGTTCTCAATACTATGCTTAATAATCGTGCGGATGTCCTTTGCCCAAGAGCAGGTATCGTCAGGGCTGATATTACACTCCTGCAGCACCATCTTCACAAGCTCATCGATACCCTTGCGGCTCTTGATATAAGCGTTGTGATAGAAGTCAAAAGGGATAACGTGATCCAGCTTCCAGCCCTTCTCCTCGTTGATGGATGGCCGTCCGTATGCCTTGCGGCTCTCTTCTGTCACCTGCACTTCGTTCTCCTTATTCTTTATAACGTTCATACCGTTCTTATTATTATTCTTTGCTTTCATAATTTCTAATTTTTTAATGTTGTTATAAATATGTGATTGTGATATTATTTATCGAAAGTATCACTTTTAATATATATGGTCTCTGAACCACGCTTGCACTCCCTTACAGCAGAAGCATGAAAACAGGCTCTACCGATACCAGACAGCCAGCGATCTCTACCTAACTTTTTAAGAGCTTCCTCCTCGCTGATTCTCTGATCATCTTCAGTATAATACTTATAATTAGCTTCTTCTATCTGGTTGAAATCCTCTTCGAGATAGCCGATTTTCTTTAAAAACTCCTTATCTTTCTTTGTTAACTTTCTCATGATTTCTAATTTTTCGTTGTTGCTATAATATTGCTATAATACCACACTACTGCTTGCGCCATCGCATCTTTCAATGCCTCCAGATACTTGTCGATAGCTGCTGGCGTATCAGTATTGATATGCTTATCTGTATATTTGCCGCCCTGGTCGCCACTGCAAAGATGGATGATGCAGAAGGAGCGGTCCGTATCGTGGGTAGCTACCATACCACGGCGCTTGCAAAGCGCCACCACCTTGTCGAAATATTGTGGATCGAAGGTGATAACCTGGAGCACACTCCAAGGATATTCCTGGGCAGTCAGCAGGATTTTACCCTGCTGCTGCGATATAGCGAAATTATATATAACTGATGATTTCTTCATTTTCTATCTGTTCTAGTGATTACTAATTTTTCCGATGGGCAATAATAGGGCAGCGCTCAGGCTGCCTTATTATTGCCAGGGTATGTGATAAACTCGGTGATGCTCATCTGCTCGAAGATGTTGTAATAAGCCATCATCTCCAGGCGGTCATCGCCGTTCTTAGCCCCGATTTCAGCCTTCACTATATAATACAGCATGTAGGCAAGATAGGCTTCCTGGCGGTCGCTCGTATGGTTGAATAAGGCTGCACGGTTCCAGTCTTTAATATCATTACTCAGAAAGGACCAGAAACCATCGCTGGAAGAGTGATTTTCCTTGATCCAGCCGGCTATCTCTTCACGGTGATTTCTTACCTTTGCTATAATTGCCTTCTTTGCCTCGCTAGATAGCCCGATTTTAACCTGGATGGTATCGGTACTGAAGTTATAAGCCAGTGGGTGCTGCACGCCTACGAAGGATAATTTAATATCTTTGCAAACATACTGCTGGAGCCAACGTTCCCACTGCTTGGTGTATGCCTCGCAAACTGCCTTCTGGTAGCTGTCTTCATCAAAGGTGAAATCCTCATCCTCTACAACTTCGTTTCGGTACTCATAATCTGATACTTCAAAAGAAGAATCCCAGATGGTCTGATAAAAACCTTCGAAGCTTACCAGGTCGATGTTTGATACATCTAATTTCTTTTTCTTTTCCATAACCTTAAAATTTTAAATGTTCTATAATATGTTTCTTTTTATTCCCAGGGAATCCTTATTTTGAAGGATTCCCTGATACGATACGCACGCTATAATAAGGCGTGATAAACGGATATTTCACTTCGTTCACGTAATACGTTGCCAATGGTATACTCATCGCCAAAGTGTCCTGGCAGATTACAACGCCGTTCATACCGTGTGCCATCATGTTGAGCGCACACATCTTACATGCCAGCGGATCGGAATCCTGGGCAATATATTTATAAGTTCTACCAACTAAAGGATCAGGGCTGCTCATCTTTGCGAAATGAGAAAGAAGAAGACGGCCGCTGCCAGCTGCACAATCATTTACCATTTTGCCCGAAATAACGGGGCTAGAAGCCTGTTTTTCTTTCGAGCCTATAATAACACTTACCAGGTCGGAAACATCCTTAGGCGTGAAAAATTGCCCTGTCTGAGAAGCCTTGCCGCGTGATAGATACATATCCTCATAAAGAATGCCAAAAGCATCGCACCAGGTGCCCTTCTGGAGTGCCGTGCTAACATCTACAAGCCAGTTAGTAGCCAGCAGCCCGAAATCAGACTTTTTGCTGATACGTTCATCGAACCAGTTTTTCAAGCCGTCTGCACCTTTGCCCTTGAATGCCTCCACGCTGAACAAATCAAGAAGGAAGTCGCAAAAATCACTCAGTGCCATTTCGTGTGGCCGGCCATCCTTCTTTGCCTGGCGGCTCAGAATATCTACATATAATTTCGTATTAATCATAAATCCTCAAAATTTAAAACGTTCTATAATAAGTAATATTTCACACTTTCTATAAACAGGTGCCCTGGATAGCCTCCAGGGCTAGCTGCTAGAATGCCCAGATGTGACTAACAAGCGGGTATTTTTCCAGGTCGTGTTCACGCGCCCAGCTTTTTATTGTATCGTCGGTTTTTATCAATTCATGGAATGCTGCCTCAATTTTGCGTACCTGTTCCACGTACTTAGCATAATGTTTAGTACTTTCTTTATATTTGGCAATATCCTGCCTTTTATCCAGAATATACCCGTCGATCACGCCCAGGGCTTTTTCTGCCTCCATACGGTCGCCCGTGGTCCATTCCCACGCCTTATATATCTTAGAGCATGAAGTAGGATAAAGCGTAATACCTGGAGCATACTCCCCGTATGAATTAATAGCAAACATAAACAGGCAGTCTTCACAGAAATTACAATTAAAGCCCGTCGCCTTCGTTGCAGCGTCCAGGAAGCGCTTATTTATCACTTTGCCGTCGAAGGTACAGCAAACATCTTTGAGTGCCTTCAGGGCTATAATTTCTTTGTTTGTACGGTCCACGAGCTTGTCGACGTGTTCGCGGTACTTTCTTACTTCCTCGTTTTTCTTGCGACGCTGCCAGGCCTTCACGGCGTTCTGGTAATCTTTTTCAGAGCCTATAATATAGTTTTTTGGCTTATCGCGTTCAATCAAGCCACGGCGCATGTAAAATTCATTTCTCAGGATTCCATACTCCTTCGCATTTTCCTCGCTGCTAAAGGGTTTTGAAGTTGGGGCAGAGAGAGTATCATAAAACCACAGGAAAACATTTCCTGAGTCTTCAGACAAAACGCCCAGGCGGTCCGCGATATTCACGATATTTTCTTTCTCTAAATTGTTTAAATCTATCTTAGTATTCATAAAGCCTAAAATTTAAAATGTTCTATAATAGAGTGATATTCTTTGCAGCCTATAAGGAAGGCTCCAGGGGTACCCTGGAAGCCTTCACAGGCTTATTTTCCGTATTTGTCGTAATCGATAAAAATCTGTTTGATAACGTCGAACTGAAACGAGTAGTATACATTATCATAGATGCACTCGTTTTCATTAAAGAAGTGTACTTCAAAAGTACTGCCTTCGTGCCAAATATCCCAGTGACAGTTTGCTAAATCGACAGCGGCAAAGATATTATCATATACAGCACCGTCGCCAAAACTAACAGTTTCATTTTCCACTTCTACCTTAAAACCAAGTGCACGTAATATGATAGCTAATTTCTTTAAATCTTTCATAACCTTAAAATTTTAAAGATTCTATAATAGAGTAATATTTTACACGTTTTATAGTTTAAAGCCTTCCTTCTCGAAATCTGGAACGAACTCTTCACGAATTGATGTCCATACCTGGATATTACGCATTTTATAGGTGTAATCAAATTGGATCTCAGTGCGCGCCTTAAAAACGAGGCCTATTTGTTCCGCTCCTTCGTCGGTATCTCGATACATACCTGTAGCGGTTTTGATGCCGTTTTTGGTTAAATCTATACACCAATCACGGCTTAAAATCTCGCTGAATGCCTGGCACGCCTCCTTCAGGTTTTCTGCCTGGATCTCGCTGTGCTGATTCCTTATATCAATAAAAAAATCCGTCATCTTAATATTACCCTCTTTGTCATATGATTCTGGAGGTGTTACTGTGTAGCAAAAATGAAAAGTCTTCATAACCTTAAAAATTTAAATGTTCTATAATATATGTTTATTAATTCCTGGTGATATATTACACCCGCTATAAAAGCGGCTTTTATCACCTTGTTAGAAGGTGCCGGCGGTCCGCGAACCGCCTGGAGATCTCAAAACCTTTGCACCTTGATATTTAAAGTTTGAAAAAGAATATCATTATAAAGAAATTGATAACAACACACACACGGCCGCGGTAATTATATTAATACCTATAATTTGCAGCCCGTTAACTGTTACCCCTTCACCGTCGGCGGCAAAGTAAGTTTCAGGCTTAAAAAGCCACTGCCAGGCGGCTTTTATAGCCGCAAAGGTACTTTTATTCAGGCGTGCAAAAAGAAGGGCACACACCGCAAATAAAATGCTTACTAGTTCGGCCGTACCTGGACGGCGTGAAAATGTTATATTGTAATTGTTCATGATCCTAATATTTTAAAGATTCTATAATGTAGTTATTTTGTGGGTACCCTGAAATATCCAGGGCACCGGTTATTTTTACGCACAACGGTAAAAGTTATCTAGATAGTGGCGCGTTCCCTTAATGGTGATATAAGGACGCGGCCAACTGTCTTCTTTTTTAGGACACGTGTATTTTATCTTTTGCCAGCGCGCGCAAAGTTCCTCTGTATTGTTATAACATACCTTATATAAGGCGCGCTCCCCGTACTCGTCGATCACAAGGGCCCATCCTCCATAACCTTCTTGCTCGAAACATTCGCCGTATTTTGCCAGTTCTTCGAACTGCTGTTTTATAGTCTTTTTTGCCATAACCTAAAAAATTTAAATGTTCTATAATAGAGGGTACCGGGGGGAATGATCCACCGTTTTGGCCTGATTACCTTTGCACCCTATAATCTTTAAAATATATTATAATGCCGCCATCATAGCAACGGCAGAATTTACAACTTTTGCCTGGTCCATGCAAGTAATTTCAGGGGTATGATCACACACAAACTTCTTTTGCTCCGTACTCAATAAAGCAAAGTTAGTTTTAAACGCCTGGTAAAACTTTTCCGCCTTCTGGTGTGCGTCGAGTGCCAGCGCCTCGATTTCGAGGCGCAAAGGTTCGCGCAAACTTTTGCGGAATTTTGCAACCGCACTATAAAGCGCACTTTCATACTCGAACGTTTCCCAGGTTCTATTATAATAAGATACGCGGGTGTGCTCATTTTCTTTGCCGCCGCCTACAGTGTAAACATGATGGCAAAAGCCATTTTTGGTGTATGTAGTATTACAGTAAAAATAAATCTTTTCGCCGTTAACTATAAACTCAAAAGTTTTTCTATTATATATTTTTGTTGCCATGATTTTCTAAATTTTAAAATGTTAGTACTTTATTTGTTTAACTCGCTTTTTGCCTCGAGATAGTTCTTTTCTTATGCCTCATAACTTTTAATTACTACAGCATAATTATAGCAAGACTCGAATGGGTCACTTTTCAAAATGTAGGCCTTTTCTATGCGATCGTAGATATACCCTTTACGTTTCAAGTCTGCTAACTTCTTGCGCTTGTCATATAAACTAAATCGGATGTTATCTTTCAGGGTCCAAGATCCATCTTGCAAAATAACGTAAAACTCAAATAAATATATCTTTTTCATAATTCCTAAATATCAAAATGTTCTATAATAAAGCCATGGGAGCCGGGACCGGCCCCCATGGCTTTATTTAATCGTCAAGTCTGATTTCATCTGAATTATCCAGATCATAAATTGCCAGTTGGCCGTTAACTCGTGCAAGTTCCAGGGCCTCCGTGCGATCCTTTATAATTACGGTTGCATCGTAATAGTAGGAACCGCTTTTTGTGTCATACCAGCCACCAAAAGCGAGGCCATCAAAACAAGAAGCTTCTCCCTGATTCTGCATTTTATCGATAACATCAACTACCTTTTCGAGACCTTTGTCCCCAAAAGAGTCTTGAGTAACTGCAAGGGCTACAGCATAACCTGAAGTTATAGGCTGCAGAGTTGCAGCGTCAACGGTGTAACCTTCTGGATTTTGAGCGGCGATCGCTGCAATTGTAGAGATAACTAAAATCTTTTTCATAACTTTTTAATTTTAAATGTTTAATACCTTGTTTTAATTTTGAGGCTATAAAGGGATCCGCCCCCTTTTCAAAAGCTAATGTTTTCACCGTCTTATAGTGTAATGTATTAATACGATATATTACCTATTAGCTCGCTACATTCTTTTTAATAGCCTATCACTGTTACCCGCCGTTTCCTAAAGGTTAACGGCAAAAATCCTTATATATATTAATAAGTATTTGCTACCTATTAAACACGTTCAATTCATCTACGATTTTAAATAACTGCCTTCAGTTATATAATATGTAAATAAGTCAAAGATCAAATGTAAAACCATTATCTTTTGTTTTACGTTTGCAAAGGTAATAAATATATTTGTTATGTGCAAATATTTTCCGCAAAAAGTTTATATTTTCCTTTATTTTTAGCCTTTATATACAAATAAATACCTTAAATTTACATATATTTGCAAATAATCTCATTTATTGTCTGTTTTTACGTATTATTGCCTAATTTATACTTATTATATTATATACCTTATTATATATAGAGAAAAAACACCGCCGCCGCTCGCACCTCTGGGAGGCGGTGGCATATTCCATCCACCCCCAGGCAGGGAGGAGCCAGGCGAAGCCCTTCAGGGCGGCGGCGGTCTCGCGGCTGAATGAAGGTTCTCGGGTTTTCCCAGAGATTGGGATTTCTCTAATTATCAATTATTTATCTTCTCCTCTCGGGCGGTTAAAACAAAAGGCTATCTCTCGTAAAACCTTAAATGCCAATAGTTTAGAGGGGATTTAAAATTATTCAAAAATAATTTATACTATCTGAAATCTTAAATAAAAAATACCTAAAATATATACTATCTCATCAAAAAATATATAGAAAAATAAATAAATATATAACTTTTAACTAGAAATATTTGTAAAAATCAAATAAATATATTACTTTTGCAGCGAAAATTAAAGAATATATATAAACAAAGAGATAATGGAAGGAAATAATAAACCAAAATCGGAAATCAATCTCCGTAAACTGATGCAGAAATTAGGCTTGGGCACAAATGCTTTTGCCGAGAAATGCGGCATGTCATCGCAATCGATGTCGCAGTTCCTCCGCAACAAGTCGTTAACGACAAACACCATCTATCGCATAGCCACAGCTTTGGATATAGACCCTCGTGATATGTTCTTCCCGACAGAGGAGAAGAATGATCTTTTCTCGAATGCTGATAAGAAAGAGCAGGAGGGTAAAACTCTGAACGCTACGCTGTGGGGCGATTTGCCGGAAGGTGTCACCTGCAGAGACGTGAAGTTTGTGCAGCAGGCAGAAGAAAATCAGCAGCAGATGATTCAGACTTCCACCTTCTGCCCTCACTGCGGAAAGAAAGTAAGAGTGGGAGTGGTGCTGCTGGATAGTTGATAATTGATAGTTTATAGTTTACAACAACTTAAAAAAAATAGATGAAATGAAAAAGAACTTTTCAAGTATTGTGAAACGTTCCATGATGGCTATCTGCACAGTGGTGGCCATGGGAATGATGACGGCTTCGCTGGCAGCTTGCAGCAGCAGCGAGGATGAGAGTGAGAAGAATGCGGCTAAGGTGAAGGAATATCTTGCCGGCAACGAGTGGACCATCAACAGCACCAGCGGTACTTATTCTTACTACAAGAACCACCTGGTTTATTATGAGGATGGTGGCGATGTGACTCCAGGCGGTTATGTTGTCGAGCCTAACGTTGCCTTCGGCCACTGGCAGATGGAGGGCGACAAGCTTACTACCCGCTTCGAGGTAGGCCGACCTGCAGGTTTCAATATCGGCAGTCTGCTGAACGGAACTCTATCGGGCGTGCATCTGCAGGAGAGCAACAAGCTTACGGGCAGCGGGACATCGGCGAGCATCGATATGCGTCCGCTGATTGTAGGAACCTTCGCCAACGGCAATGAATGCCAGATGAGATGCGGCAATTCGATGAATGATATTTCGGATGAGACGGACCATGATGCGGCGATAAGGGGTACCTGGTATTGCGTCATAACTATGACAAAAGATGGAAAGAAGAAGGATTGCATGGGTTCCATGACGTTTAACGAGGATGGCACCATGCACATGGTGATAGAGGGTGAGAAGGACTTCACTACCACCTATTCTACGAAGAACGGAAAGGTTACGATCAATGGTTATCTGGTAGAGAACCATGTGGCTACCTTCTATTACACGAACCTCTACGGTTCGCTCATCAAACTTTATAACTGCGAAAACGGCTACCTCTCGTCGATATGGAGGAAGAACAGAGACGAAGCGTATCAATAGCTCCGAGTAAGTCCCACACGCCCTGAAAGGGCAGAAAATCCTAACCCAGGGCGTATGCGTGTTTAGGAATAAGATGAAGCCTTCTGCTCCTCGTATTAAGGAGCGGAAGGCTTCATCTTTTTTAGAGAACAGCGAAAGAATCGCTTGGGGCGGGCACTTTACTACAAAAAAAATCGGACAATTCTTACGGATATACACGAAAATTTACAGATGATTTCTAGTTTTTCTCTGATTTTCTCTGAATTTCTCCGATTTTCTCTGAATTTCTCTACATATCTCGGTTTTTCTTCGTATCTTTGCAATCGAAATTCCGCTGCCCGTAAAAAAGGTGGCGGTGTTATAATCTTTAAAAAAGTATAAAAAACGATGCAGCCCTGCCGTCCGCGATGGATAGCAGGGCTTTTTTAAAGTTACGGACCAGCGATGGAATCGCTGGGGACGGGGGCGCAAAGGGGTTAAGGCTTTTTTTACCTTTTTACCTTTTTACTTTTAAGAGATGAGCCAGCCGAGAAGGATAACGAGGAAACATCTCACCACATCTTCCCACTCGAAACATGGCAGGGGATATACCTTATATTGACAAATCTTCTCTCATAATTTAGTATCTTTCCCATAATCATGCACAGATTTTACGTCCTAACTTGAGGCGACTGATAAACATGTCAAAAAATCCGTATATATAAAACATTGCTGTTACTATCATTACGGTAAAGCAAGAATCAATCATATCTTTAGTTGTATACCAACTCCATTCCACGATATGAGACGCATTCACACAAAAAAAATAGCGTCAGAACGGCTTTCTTGCCAAATTCTAACGCTATTTCTATCTACTTATCAGTGTTTATCCTATCACAACATCAAGGGTCTCCATATCAGCAAACTTCAAACCGCAATCTTTCGCTGCCTTGAACAACTCCTTCTCGTCAACTGCCT
>OOAD01001785.1_pt1 | contig 10942 bp, 11 predicted proteins | sample 1671151 | NCBI WGS metagenome assembly OOAD01 (sample SAMN06348127, study PRJEB24527) | human gut metagenome | biome: human gut; feature: ankylosing spondylitis patient; material: feces | host: Homo sapiens | place: China | collected 2015-10
TCCGTGAGGCGGCATACGAGGCAGGGCATGTGCGCTTGCGTCCTATCCTGATGACCTCATTTACCTTCGTGCTGGGTGTGATGCCGTTGTTGTTTGCCACAGGCGCCGGTGCCGGTAGCCGTGTGGCGCTGGGTGCGGCAGTGGTATTCGGTATGGCAGTGAATACGATTTTTGCTACCATTTATATTCCTAACTGGTATGAAGTGATGCAGAATATTCAGGAGAAATGGTTGACTAAGAAAAAATAATTGTTTTTAGCCGGAAAGAAAAACGCTTTGTTACCTTTGTCGGTAATAAGGCGTTTTTAGTATCTTTGCGGAAAAACGAATGTAATATGGATACAATAAATAGCGAACTTACCGATTTACTTCAGCAGATAGGAGTGCATCAGGAAAGCATGGGACTGACTCAGCGTATCATTATTATAGCCGGTATTATTATCATTGCTTTTGTGGCAGATTATTTTTGCAGAAAAATAGTAGTTCCTACTATAAAGAAACTGACGGCAAAGACACAGGCTACTTGGGATGATTATCTATTCAATGATGTTGTACTGGATAATATATGTCATCTCATTCCACCTGTTATATTATATGCATTGCTTCCTTTTGCTTTTCCGCATGAACCCGTGACTTTAATATTTATCCTTAAACTATGCTGGGTATATATCACTGCTGTGTCAATGCGTTTGATTTGTTCTTTTCTCACTTCACTTTATACCATTTCAAGTGAACATGAGAAGTTGAAGAATCATCCGTTGAAAGGGGTGTATCAAATGTTGAAGTTGATAGTGATATGTATAGGAGTAATTATTATTATCAGTACACTGATTGATAAAGACCCGATGAATATCCTGACCGGTTTGGGGGCTTCTGCGGCTATTCTGATGTTGGTATTTAAGGATACCATTATGGGGCTGGTTGCCGGGGTACAACTTTCAGCCAATAATATGCTTCGTCCGGGTGACTGGATTACTATGCCTAAATATGGGGCTGACGGTACGGTGATAGAAGTGACATTAACTACCGTGAAAGTACAGAATTGGGATAATACTATAACCACAATTCCACCGTATGCTTTAGTAAGTGATTCTTTTCAGAATTGGCGCGGTATGAGAGAAAGTGGCGGGCGAAGAATAAAACGTTCACTGAATATTGATATGACAACAGTGCATTTCTGTACTCCCCAACAGTTGAAGAACTTTGAGAAACGCGGTTGGTTGGAAGGATTTGAAAGGACCGGAAAAGAGGAGGTGAATCTGCATGTCTTCCGCCATTATCTGGAGCGGTATTTGCGATATCACCCACGGGTGAATACAAGCCTTACCCTCATGGTACGGCAACTTCAGCCTACTCCGCAGGGCTTGCCCATCGAACTTTATTTTTTCTCAGCCAATAAGGATTGGATACCTTATGAACGTCTGCAAGCCGAAGTTTTTGACCATGTACTGGCTGTTCTTCCCCAGTTCGGATTGAAAGTATTTCAAAGCCCTACGGGAACTGATATATTGGCGCTTTCAAAACAGTAGGTTTCTTATTTGTCATGTAATTCCAGCACAAATCGGGTTCCTTTCTTGTATTCGTTATCCAGATGCAAAGTACCATTAAGTTTATAGGCGATGAGGCTGCAGGTCGGTAAACCCAGTCCATTGCCTTGCGTTAAGTCATGGATTTCGGCAAATGGCTTGAACAGCTTTCCTTTTATTTCGGTCGGTATGCCTGTACCGGTATCGGTAATGATAAACTGTCCTGTGTGTGCACTTCTTTTCTTAAACTCTAATGTGATTTTGCCGTTATCTGTGTGTAGTGCAGCATTTCTCAATAAATAAAGCAAGATGCGTTCCAGCGCTTCTGCATTTGTCTTAATATTTACTCTCGGTACATTGAGTACGGCTTCCACTTCGGGTTTGAAGTTTGTCTTGGCCTTTTCCATAATGGTTTCGCACAAGGCATTTATATTCATATCTTTGAGCGGATAATGTTCCTCACGTGTCTCTTCCAAAGTGACGTATGTTTGAATGTCAGTCATGAGTTTTTTCAAAGCTTCTATATTCTTTTGTAGGATTTTGGCCGAGAACACTTCAGTCGCTTCTTCCATCGTGTTAAGAGTCGGTTCTATCTGTGTACTGATGTTACTGATGAATCTTGACTTTTGTTCATTATTCTCATTAGCGATACCCAGACTGTGTTTTAACTTTTTCACTTGGCGTATATGTTTGAAAAGTAAGGCGGCAAGAAATACAAGCGCAGCCGCAAGAATGGCTGTCAGGATACAAAGTGCAATGATAATGAAAAGATTGGTACTTATCTTATCTTCTTTTTCTTGTAACAATTGCCGGTTTTCATCATATTTTTGTTGCAGGGTTGTCAGTTTCTGAGCTGCTTTTACTGTTTGGATGGAATCTTGCCAAGACGTGTAGAGCTTACGCATGGCACCGGCCAGTGGCGCATTGTTGTTCTGTTCTGCATAACTCAGCATATCTTTATAGCATTGCTCTATGCCTTTTTCGTCTTTTCCTTTCGAACGTTTTCGAAACAGTTCTTTATAGCATGCGAGGCTTTTGTCCGGCATACCGAATGTTTGGTAATAATTAGCCTCGGTAAAGAGAAGATCTTCCGATAAGGAATCCGATTTTATTTGGTCTGCATAAGTATGCAGTTGATTGAGTTGTTTTTTACATTGCTCTGCATTTTTCAGACGGGTGTACATGCGTAAGCGTTCTTTGGTCACCTGATAGCGGAGTGGATAATTTGCTTTTTGGGTTTCTTGTTCATTGGTATAAATCAATGCATCCATCTGGCGACAGGTGGCGAAAGCTTCTTTATATCGTCTGTTTTCGGTAAAGAGTATGCTGACGCGCACTCCTTCGTCTATAGCTTGTTTATATTGTTTCTTTTCTGCCAACTGGGTAAATTGGGCCCACTTGGAATTTAATTCTGTAGTATTAACGCCCGATGCTGTCGTAGAAGTTTGTCCTTGCCCTGCCAATACGCAGAAAGCAAGTACTAATGTTAGAAGGGTTTTTTTCATCTGTGATACTGCTTTTCTGCAAATATAACCTCATTTGAAAAAAAATGTTCTTAAAAGTGCAACTTTTTTCAGAATACCTGCGTCAAAAGACTAGAAAACCATATAAAAAAGCGAGTATGAAAAGAATTATGAATAAAATCGATTATGATTTTTGGTGGGAAAAAATAGCAGATTATGCAAAATTGGTGGGAAGAACAACGGCTCCGCTCTGGATACCATAGGCACCTGCCTTGTCCATACAGTCACCCGTAGCGACATAGTTGTCAATTTCTTCCTCCGTCATCGGATAAAATGTTAATAGTTGCCGCTTTATCTTATTTAATACTCCCGATAGATTTGATTTCTGCCAAACGGTTGCCCGTCATCGGCTGGATAGATGAGGCATTTTCTTTAGTCTATGCTTATAAGAAAGTGTACAGGTATGTCACTCCCGAGATAGAATCGGAAGTGGACAATATACTGGAACGATGGTTTCCTGAAGTAAAATATGAACTGATACAGGAATGATGCCGAATGGTATATCATTAGGAATAAGTTTGACTCTCTAAATAAATTTTTATAGGGATAATCCTTATTTTTATCTGCTTAGATACTAATATGAACCACATAACGCCTTATACGCGTTGTGTGGTTTTTTTTTATTCTATAAAAAAACAATCTTTGTGAATTAAATAAGGAACAATTAAAACAATAGATACTATGTCACAAGAAAAAACATCTGTACCGGGTATGGAAAATTCATACTATGCAAACAAGAAGAACAATATGTATTCGAGAACTACAACTCCTGACATGGGAAGTCGCGGAACAATGGTTCCGGGAATGGAAGAGGTGGCTCCCAATGTTGGCCGGCACGAATCGAGTGTCAAAGGGGGAGCTCCGGTAGTCGGATTTTTGTATTCTATATCCCGCCAGGGTATCGGTGAATATTGGCCTCTTCATATCGGCTCAAATAAAATCGGGCGTTCCGGTAATTGTGATATATGTTTGAAGGAAGGTACTGTATCGGATATTCATGCGGAACTGAATATCAAGCAGATGAAAACTACACATAAGATACTGGCTTCGATTAAGGATATATGTTCCAAAAATGGCATATTCGTAAATGAAGAGGAACTGGATTACAGTGCCCATGAGTGTTTTAATAATGATTTGATTACAATCGGTCTTAATTATCGATTGCTTCTGATTTTGATTGACACGCAAGCCTTGGGACTGACTGTATCGGAAAACTTTATACCTATAGAAGAGGAAGAGGATGTGGATTTTCCTTTTGCTGCGCCTAAAGGTACAGGTGGCAGCTTTAATCCCTATGACCATAATAATCGTCCGATGAATAATGGAACAGTAGCAATGGACGGAGTTCAAGGTACAGAGCCGGGAGGAACTAAGTTTATGTAACAGTTGCAGACCTTTTAAATTTAAATGAAGGAAAAGATATGTCTATTATTTGCATACAAAGTATAAATGAAAAGAAAAACCACATTCGTTATGAGGTAGATACGGATAGCCAGCCCCTTGGTGTGGGAGGAATGGGTTCGGTGTATCGTGGTAAGCGGATTCAAGAAAAGACCGGTGTATGTGTGGATGTAGCAATCAAATTTTTGTTTGACGATTTGCCTGCACACGTCATCGAAAGAGCACGGAGAGAAGCTTCCATTCAGATTCATAATGAGAATCTGGTGGAAATGTTTGGTTTTATCCAGATAGATGAAGTAGTTTCTCCAACCGTTGTCCATCAGCATTATCATGTGGTAAGTGAACTGTTGCACGGAGTAGTCTTGTGTGATTTATTAAAAGGAAAAACGACAGACAATAATGGAGTGGATATTCCTTTTGCACAAGAGCTGTATAATCAATATGTGACGGATCGTTGTGGCTTTGCGCTGCTTGTTATCAAAAATATATTGTCGGGGATTATGGCTTTGCACGACAAAGGATATATCCATCGTGACCTTGATCCGAGTAATATTATGATTACCTCTGATCGGAAAATAAAGATTATTGATTATGGTATTGCTAAACAGCTTTCTACACTGACTACACAAGACCAGCAACTGACTACCGCCGGACAATTTATGGGAAAAGCAACATACGCTTCTCCTGAATTGGTTGTTGGCGATGTGGTGCACCAAAATGAAACGACAGATATTTATGCCATTGGGATAATGCTGTTTCAGTTTATTGTGGGACATGTACCATTTGAGGGGGCCACTCATGAAGTTCTGGAAATGCAGTTGCATCACAAAATGCCTTTGCAGCAAGTGCCACAGAAAGAGATTCGAAAAATTATAGCCAAAGCTACAGCCAAGAAGCAGAAAGACCGGTATCAATCGGCAGCAGAGTTTAGAGTAGCAGTAGAGCAAATAAGTAAGATTTCCATGCCTTCGGCAACGGAACAGGAAAAGTTCGGGAATATTATAGAGACTGTTCAGGCAATTGTGGGTAAGATGGGACAAAAGAATGTATGGGCTGCAGTGTTCATTGTAGTTGTGCTGATAGGCGGAAGCATTACTTGGAAAATTATAGCCGATAATAAAGAAAAACAGCAAGCGGAGCTTGAAAGGATAGAAACTGAGAAACGGATTGCGGCATGGGAAGCTGAAATGAATAATACGATTTTGGACTCTTCGGTTCCATCGGGACAAAGGGTGACAGATTCTATATCAGGGCATACTGTGATGGTAAAGACTGCCGGTCAGCTTACACTGGAAGCTTTTACATTGTTGAGTGATTCGGGTAAAGCTGTCGATGGCTTGAATTTATTGGAGAAAGTAGCTCAAAAAGGATATCGTTCTTCTTTGGATGCAGCTTATTTGGTAGCGCGTTTGCACTATCCGGGAGAAGATTCGTCTGATTCTATTCAACAAATAAAGAACTATTTATCGGAGACATTGAAGAAAGACGGTAAGGATGCACATCAGATGATGAGTAGAATTGTCAAAACAGATTCAACCTATTATAAAGCCTTGTATGAATTGGGCTGTGATTTCTTAGCCGGTGAAATACGTACAGGTAAAGCCGATAGTCGGGACTTGCCGAAGGCTTTAGAGTATTTCAAACGAGGATTGACATTTGCCACGCAAGCGAATGATAATGAATATATAAGTAAATGTTCCAGAAGAATAGAAGCACTCCAATGAAACCTAATTATAGAAATATAGTACAAAAAGGTGATGAAATCTATTTATGCGTAAACGGTGAATGGTTCTTTTATAACCAGACAGAGCCACCCTTGGGCGCCGGTGCTATGGGCACTGTTTATTTGGGACGGTCTTGTCAGACTCAGGAGAGAGTGGCAATTAAGCGCGTGGTGGATAAATATGCCAATGTACCAAGCATTCGTGAAAGAGCCAAATTAGAAGCATCATTGCTTTTTCGGCATCGTAACTTGGTAGAGATGATAGGCTATTGCGAGCTAAATCCATATAATGGTCCGATATTTATTGTGAGCAGACTGGTGCAGGGAATAACATTGGACGAGCATGTTAATACTCATTTGCGGAATAGGAAAGATGCGGTCAAGCGAATCTGCGAAAGCCTTTATCCTGTGATGGATGCTTTGGATTATCTTCATCAGAAAGGAATTGTTCACATGGATATAAAACCGGCTAACATTATGATAGAGCATGGTTCTAATATCAGATTAATGGATTTGGGCATTGCTTATACACCTGATTCTGTCAGTATGACGTCTCCGGGTTTGATAGGTACTCCCAAATATGCTGCTCCCGAACAAATCATAGAACCCGGACAGGTCCAATTGACGGTAGATAAAACAACGGATATCTATGAATTGGGAGTAACACTGTATGAGTTGTTGGCCGGTTATAATCCTTTTGATTCTTCTACAAGGGAGGAGACTATACAAAGGCAGCGAATGGAAGTATTGCCGGATATACAGGGAGTACCGAAAGCGGTTGTGGATGTGCTTCGCAAAGCGACAGAAAAACAGCAAAACGAACGTTTCCAATCATCGGGAGAGTTTAAGATGGCGTTACAAAAGGCTTTAAGTGCTCCTCCTTCACCGGTGGTACCGACATGGTTGGTCATGGTCGGTGTGGGGTGTCTGGTTGGAATAATTATTATATTATTAATGTTTGCCTTATGATACCAATAAATACACAATTACCTATTGCTGTCGGTTTTGTCGATTCCAGGCAAGGTGGCAGGGCCGAAAATCAGGATACATGCGGATATGCCGATACTCCATTAGGATTATTGGTTGTTGTGTGCGATGGGATGGGAGGGGGACCTTCGGGCAAGGCTGCTTCGTCTACTGCTACTGATGTAATTATTCAGACAGTACGTTCCGGCAAGCTTTCGGATTCTCCTCTGACAGTTCTTCAACAAGCCATAAAAATGGCGAATCAGGCATTGATTTCAGAGATACAGAAGAAACCTGCATTACGCGGCATGGGGACTACGGTTACCGCTTTGCTGATTAATGAGTATTCGGCCATTGCCGCTTATGTCGGAGACAGTAGGATATACCAATTTCGCAGGGGACATAAGAAGTTTCGCACATTTGACCATTCAATGGTTTTCGAGATGGTCAGGAACGGTACTATTAATGAGGAGCAGGCACGTTTGTCGGAGCAGTCAAACATGATTACTAAGGCCTTGGGTGCTAACAGTGACATTGAAGCGGATATCGTAGAGCTGCCTTATGAAAAGGGAGACCGTTTTATGCTGTGTACAGATGGAATATGGGGAATGTTTCCGGAACGGAAGTTGATTGATATTGTGGCGGGTACTTCTTCTTTGGGAGGAGCTGTCGAAAGTATTGTGATTCGTGTGGATGAAGAGGGAATCGCAAATGGCGGCAAGCATGATAATCTGACCGTAGCATTAATTGAAACAAATTCTAATTCAATATTAAAAGAAAAGATGAGTACAAAAATAAGGAATATATTATTTGCCTTGATATTTATCTGTTGTGTCAGTATAGCAGGCAACATCATTCAGGGCTTTTATTTGCCGGGTCAAGCGGTGGCTTCCTCCAAGAGTGAAGAGTTGGATATAGAAGCTTTGCAAAAGGTATGGAGCGAAAAACTTCAGGCAGAGTTTGATGAAAAGCTGAGAAAGTCGGAACAAGAACAAAAGAGGACTATAGATTCGTTGTCACAGATCATAACCAATAATCCGGGTAAAGCGAAAGAATATATGGAGGTTATAATCAATCAGTATGACATCATAGAACGGTTGGATGACATTATTAATAATTTGCAGGAGTTACGTGATGTTTCTGAAGGGAAGGAAAAAGAACAAAAATTGAAGGAAACGGTGGCAATGGTTCAAAAATTGGAGCCTGAATTGAAAAAGAAATATGGCATCTCTGAAAACGAGTTTAATGGCAAAGAGAAGAACGGACGCGAATATGGTATTTTGCTTCTTTTGAAACAGAATATAGCTAAAGAAAACAGCAGCAGGGCGCAAAGTCATTATGACTCCATTATTAATCGGGTAAAAGAGATTAGAGATAAAATAAAATAGTTATAAAATTAATGAGTATGAAGATATTAACTATTGGTCGTGATGAAAGCTGTAATATCGTTTTGTCGGATAGTACAGTCAGTCGCCGCCATGCTATTTTGAAAATCCATGCGACCGGAAAGATGGAGATTATTAGTATGGGGCAAAATGGAACATTTGTCAATGGTGTTAAATTGAAATCGGATACGGCATACCCTGTCACCCGTAAAGATGTGGTTTCTTTTGCACACGTGCGCCAATTGGATTGGAATCAGATACCTGATGTTCAAAGATATTACAGATATGGCATTATGGCGGTAATAGGTCTGGCGGTAATCATTACAGTTATTGTTGTTATACAGGATATGAAGGATGATACTCCCCGGCTTCCGGTTATTGAATGTCAGCAGGAGGAGAAGGTGCTTCCGGAAAAGGAGGTAGCACCACAGGCAGAGGTGAAGAAGAAGCAGGATTCTCTCTCTGAAAAGAAAGAGAAGAATGAGGTATCAAGCTGTTTCTTCCCAAAGAAAAAAACAAAGGACAAGAAAGAGGAGAATAAGAAAAACGGAGATAAAAAAGAGAACGATTCTGCATCCAAGAAAGAACAGGCTGTACCTATTATATACTAATACTAATAAAAAAACAATATACAATGAAACTACTAAAAATTGGAAGTTCGTCTTCCTCGAATATTGTATTGAATAGCGAATTTGTGAGTAGCCATCATGCGGAAATTCTATTGTTGGATAGTGGCGAAATCATTTTGGAAGACAAAAACAGTACAAACGGAACCTTTGTGGGCGGCAAGAAAATTACTCCCAACAAGGAAGTTACTATTCAACGGGGGGATTATGTGAAATTTGCCGATGTTGAATTGCAATGGAGCCGGGTTCCTGCTTTGGAAAATACCAGTAAATATAAATCGATTCTTAATATCGGTACGAACTTTCGGAACGACCTGGTTATTTCCGGTGCCTTTGTCAGCCGTTTTCATGCTACGTTCAAGGTGGCAAAAGACGGAAAGTGTTATCTGACGGATTTGGGAAGTAAAAATGGCACTAAAGTGAATGGTGTAAAGATACAACCGGGTAAAGAAATTCGGGTGAAAAAGGGAGATATTGTACTTTGTGGGGATGTGGATGTAACCGAGCAATTGCCTTTCCCTACACCTTATCCATGGATTAAATGGGTAGCCGCTGTCGGTGTGGCTGCTGCGGTTCTTTTGGGGGCAGTGTGGATATTGGGGCGTAAGACTGTCGATCCTACCAAATTCAGACCGGCTGTTGTTTGGGTAATGGCTAACTATTATTACACTGTTACATTTGATGATGTTCTGTTGGGCAGTCGGCCTTACACAGTTCTTTGTTCAACGGACGGCAAGCATGCCCGGGTTGTCGGTTCCGATAATATTCCTAAAGGATATAATAAGTTCAGTTATACGGCAACGGCATTTTTTATTGACCGCGAAGGACGTATGGGAACTAACAGACATGTTGCCTATCCTTGGGACAAGGCTTATATGAATCCTGAAACAGAAGATATGTTGAGACAAGCTATAGAGGAGTTTTTGGAAGAGCTGATTCCGACAAAAGAAGTAAGGACAGACAGCGATTTGACACTTCTGGCGTCGAGTCCTGTCGGTAATGTTTTGATAGAAAAAGCGTTGGGAGAAAGTCCCAGACAAAGGGTGAAATCACTCAATGCCTTGATTAACAGAGTAAGACAAACGAAGTATACCATATCCGGTGCGTCCGATTATATATCGGTTGGCTATCCCGGACAAAACTATACCCATTATGATGACTTTGAGAGATGCTATGTTGTAAAGGCTTCTGAAACGGATGAAAAGGACATTGCTATCTTGCAGTTGAACAAAAAGAAAACTCCATCCGACATCGAATATATTTTCGATGTAAAACAATTTAATACAGAAAAGCTGAAACCGCTGGAAGAAAAATTGTATACCATCGGTTATCCGGCAGGTGCGTATCGTGCAGTGGAGAAGACAAATCATTCACTCGAACCGGATATTCGGGAAACAATGTGCAGCAAAGTGCCTGGAAGATATGATTTTGAATTCCAGGGAGAAGCAGTCGGCGGAGCCAGCGGGTCACCTATTTTCAATAAGCATGGCGAATTGGTAGGTGTTCTTTGGGGAGGCTGGAAGATGGGGTCTACTTTAGGCTTGGCATGTCAGGCCAGATATCTGAAAGAAATGTATGAAGAGGAGGTGGGCCTATGAATAAAGTAATGGTGTATGCCTGCCGGCTGTTAATGATTTGGGCATTCATTCCGTTTGGGATGAATGCTCAAACGGCTAAGTGGGCGATAGCTCCTCAGTATTCATCTATCACTCCGTATGGCGAAGACATGTACAAGGTGAAAATAGGGAAACAAGTGGGAGTTGTGGACAAAGACGGTAAAATAATAGTCGGTG
>OOAD01001791.1_pt1 | contig 10901 bp, 8 predicted proteins | sample 1671151 | NCBI WGS metagenome assembly OOAD01 (sample SAMN06348127, study PRJEB24527) | human gut metagenome | biome: human gut; feature: ankylosing spondylitis patient; material: feces | host: Homo sapiens | place: China | collected 2015-10
TATCCATAACAACAAACACTGAATTAAACAATTATCACAAGTAATTGCAAAATAAATAAAAAAACGGGAATTTATTGAAAATAAGGTCGGATTTTACATATGTTAAAAAACTTTTGTATGTTCTTGAATTATATAAATTTCAAAAATAGACGTATCAACTGTAGGATTTTCTTTTCCATCAATAACATTATATTTCAATATTTTTTTGAATGGTTGAGAATGAAGATTCCACTGTAAACATTGATATGATTTATGTATTGGTAGGTGGACAGGTATGAAGCATATGAGCTATCAATCTGTTATTAAACATGTAAAAACAAATAATAATTGCATAAAAGGCAGGGTAGCCGTTTTTAAGCCTTCCGATGATGATATCAAAAACGAACTTGACCACAGTTTATAGCTGGAGCAACTGTTCTTGGTACGAGGTTCGTTTTTTCTCATAAAGCATGGTCTGTATGTGTATATTTCCCGTCGCTTCGGTTTATTTGTGGAGATATAAAGATGCTTCCTCTTTTGTCATAGATGTTTATTTATTTTAGGTGATAGGCGTTTACTCATATCTTTCTTTATTTTGTAGGATACAAATTTCAAGATGGCATTGCTATTTTTCGACGAGATAATCTAATATTTCCTTCGACATTTTGAAATTTTATATGCAAACATCATGGAAAGACAATCCTCTTATTCCAAAATCAACCATTTTTTTAGCTGTATCTATCCCTATGATGATAAGAGGATTTTTCTTTTCATTAATACCAAATTCCGTCTCTGTTTGGCAAATAAAATCCTGTTTTGTATTATTTTGAATATATCGGATAGGTAATTAATGCTTTTCTGTAACTGCAACAAGTCAGACAAGGGGCAGAGAGTTCAATACTCGGATGATCCGTATTGATTGGATAAATTTTTTTCGATTCAAAATAATAATAACCGGCAGATTGAATCGGGATGAACACCAAGTCTGGATACTTGTTCTGTATACAGAATATTTTGAAATTTTCAGAAACAATACAATACCGATCTTTTGTATATCTGATATCACCAATTTTTTAGGTGATATTGTAAACTCGGGATTGACAATTCTTTTGAAAATCTGAAGACACTTAGGACATGAATGAGGAATGATTCCCTCATTCATGAAACTATCGTCGACAAAACCATCCAATACTTTAGCTATTACCATCGCATTTATTCCTTACAATTGCTATTTACTTTATTCGAATATTTTCTCTTTTTGCTATTTTAGGAATTGGTGGGAAGTGAAAACTTTATTATGACGTTCTCCCAAGTCATTTACCATTTGCTCGGCTTCTTCCCAAGAAATTAAACCCTGTTCTTTGAATTGTTCTATCCTCTTTTTTTCGTTACTCAATAACATGCGGACAGACTTGCGAGTCACAGCCTCTTTATATGATTTAGGATAATCAATGGATATTTTTCAAATAAAATTCGATGCTCTAGTTATATTTTTACGGATCTCGACTTGTAAAAGCGACAAGCAACTTTCATATTCGGTAGAGACTGTTTCCGAGGAACCAAACTCGTTAACCAGTTTCAAGGACTCTTTCTGGGCTATGATCAATCCCCTTGCCAAATCGTACCCTAAAATAATTCTGTCTTGATAGTAAATATCTACCTATTTTTGGAAAAAACGAGAGAAAAACTTCATGCTGATTATCCATGAAGGTTCCTCACAGAATTCAAAAATATCGCCTCGGTCGCATAGAGGTTTTTTTCCGTCTCGATCGTATTGTTCATCAATTGCGGCATTTAAACGCCTTTGCGTCCCGGATGAAATGACACCGTTTGTGTATAGGCTCCAATAGAGCGAGCGCTCTCTATCCAAGATTCGTAGGCGTATGTCTGCCATTACGTCTTTGGTACGGACAGGCATTTTCGGATATATTTCTTTTTGAGGTAGAAACTGTTCGACAATACTCCAGTCTGTTGCTTCCAACGCTTCCTTCTGTTTCAAATCTTTTAGGTATTTTTCAGAACCTTCGTACAACTGTTCTTTTACGCTATAATCCAAAAGAAGCTTGGAGGACGGTATCTTTGCCAATCCCAATTTTTTTAGAAGCCAACCGATTGTAGTCGCATTTATTGTCAATGTTAAAGTTACAATCCCAGCCGTAAGGAAAAGTACTTGCCGACGTATTGGTTCTGGTATCGAAAAGGTATACGATACCATCAGTGCCATCGTTAGTCCCAATGCACCACGTAATCCTCCCCAACTCAAGATCGTGGACTCTCGCACCGACAAGCCATATCCGGACCGTTTCATGATCGGATAAAATATGGTTATTATTAATATACGAATGATATTTATCCCGGCATATACACAGATAAGAATCAATAAATCCATCCATGAGAAGTCTACCTTCAATGTTATTACGATACCGACAATTATGAATATCAATGTATTTGCTATGTGTGCCGCCAATTCCCAAAATTGACGCATGAATTTATTGACCTGCGGTTTCAGCCTCGGACGGCCCATGTAAGAGACAGTCAAACCGAAACCGACCAAAGCGATTACTCCCGATACTTCCAAATAATTTTGCGCTATGACAAAAGTCATATAAGCGGAAAGAATCATCACGCTGTTTTGAAGCATCTCGTCTCCATTTACTTTTGTTATAAATTAAATACACAAATAAGCCAAAAGCGTACCAAGCAGGGCTCCTCCGGCAACAACCATGATAAAGTCTGCTACGGGAGAATCCGAAACACCAGTAGCGGTATAGGCTCCGAAAAACAGCATGAAAAGGACAATACCGGTTCCATCGTTCAGCATCGACTCGGCATCCACTTGCGTCGAGAAACGTTTACTGGTGCCTAGCTCTTTCAACAATGCGACAACGGCCACTGGGTCTGTCGCACTTATCAAGGCTCCGAACATCAATGCAAAGGTCCTTCATAAGAAGGGGCGAACGTTCCGATCCCTATCATCAAGGTAGCCGTCAGCAACATCGCAATAATGACACCCGGTACGGACAATATAGTGGCATTTGTCAATGTTTTTCGAAAGATATGCACGTCCAGTTCATAAGCAGCGTCGAATATCAAGATCGGAAGAAAAATATAAAGTATCATATCGGGATTAGCATTTCCGGCAAAATCGATCGATGATTTTAATATAGGAATGCTTTCCAACCAGCCTATCCGGTCAAACGTACCGATCAATAATCCAAAGGCAAATAGCCCGACCGAGTAAGGAAGAGGCATCTTTTTTAATCCGAATTTTAAAATCGCACCTCCCATCAACCCTATCAATACAAAAAATAATGGGGCCAGTAAATTATTTGTTTCCATATTGATTCACTATTTAACTGCAAGGAACTAGCAATTTTGAACCAATAGCGTTCGAAGATATATAATTATTTAATAATAAGATATCTATGAGCTTTGTCCTATAAAAAGAGAATAAAATCTCTTTCATAGTGAAAAAATATTTCCAAAATGAAAGAGATACAGAAGGTTTATTTAAAAAACAGTCGTATGTCCTCTTCCGAAAACAATATAGCGGTATTGACTAGTGCCAAATGGGAATATGCTTGAGGAAAATTCCCCAGTTGCTCCTTGGTTTCAAAATCAATGCCTTCACTGAAAAGTCCCAAGTGATTTGAATTATGAAGCATTTCCTCAAACAGATTACGTGCTTCTTCTTTTTCTCCAATGACATAAAGAGCACGAATGAGCCAGAACGTACAAATAGTAAAGGCGGAAGAGGGAAGTCCGAAATCATCATGAGATTTATAACGGTACATCAACCCTTTGTAAAGTAACGCATTCTTTATCGCTTGCACTGTTTTATGGTAGCGTATGTCTCTCGGATCGATAAATCCGTACGGTTCCATTAACAACAAGGACGCATCAAGGTCGGAATTACCGTAGGCTTGCGAGAAACTTTGCATCTCTTCTTTCCAACCGTTTTTCATGACATTTTCTTTGATTACGGTCGCTTCTTCCGACCAACGTCTCCGGTATGTCGGTTTGTTTAATAGATCTGCAATACGAGCTCCCCTGTCTAGTGCGACCCAGCACATAACTTTGGAGGAAACAAAATGCTGTCCTTCTCCTCTAATCTCCCAAATGCCTTTGTCTGGTTTTTTCCAGTCAATCATCACATTCGTCAGGATACTTTTTACCATTTCCCACATATCTTCCACCTCGTCCAATGTACCGGGCATCAAACGATAGTATTGGTAGATCAGGTCCATTAAATAGCCGAACGAGTCATTTTGAAGTTGGTGGTAAGCATCATTACCGATCCGAACGGGTCGTGAGTTCTTATAACCGGAAAGATGTCCCAGAATAACTTCCGTCAATTTTCTTTCTCCGCGAATACCGTACATGATCTGGTAAGTATCGTGTTGAGAAACAAAAGTAGACTGGACAAATCTCATGAACCGCCTTGCGGCTTCCACATGGCCTATCTGGAACAAAGTTTCAATGGACATGGAGGCGTCGCGCAGCCAACAAAAACGATAATCCCAGTTACGGACTTCTCCGATCGTTTCCGGTAGGCTAGTTGTTATGGCCGCCAATACAGCTCCATTATAAAAAGACATCAATTTTAAAACTAGGAGACTTCGCTCAATGACATCGTTATAGACCGTAAACTTCTTGGTTCGGTCAGTCCAATTCAGCCAATAAACCAGCGTCCGGCAGTATTCCAGTTTCTCACGCTCAATGTTGACGGGTATTACTTTCTCGTTATATGAAAGTAGCAAGAACTCGTCCTTTGCCAGTACGATTTCTTTCTGTTCCAAGATGTTGTGCAAAGGTAGTGAGGAATAAAGATATTGCCTATCTTTGCTGTTAGAGGTAGAGTAGGTCTCTATATATTCCGAGGTCGTGTTGAAAATTGTCTTTCCACGGGCATAGTCCGGAGCCGGCTCATAGTTGATTTTAAAACGGGGAGTACCTTTGATTCTGCGGATATATCGGTAGATCTCTGCCGGACGATAACAATTGCTCGCATCGCTCAGATGGTAACAAGGCATGAAATCTACAACGGCAAATTCATTTTCTTCTGATACGAAGTTGGTCGAAAGAATATTTGTATGAGGAACATACGATTGCGATATTTGATAATCCGGAGAAACCTCGAAGCCGAAATATCCCCCTTTCTCCCGATCGAGCAATGATGCAAAGATGGAAGGTGAGTCGAAGTTAGGGAAACATAACCAATCTATACTGCCTTTATCCGAAATCAAAGCCGCTGTGCAGCAATTTCCTATTACTCCGTAATTTAACTTGTCCATAAAAATTATTTTTTATTTGTCCACAATCCTTTAAAAAAATCAACGGTGGCTTTCAGTTGACCTTTTATGCTTCTGGAAGTTGTTCCGTAACTAACACCTTCACCCGACAGTTCTTCCAAAAAAGGCAATACTTCTTCCTGCGAGGACAGATTGTATTTGGCTTTTTCAGATACAATTCCAACTTTAACTGTTATGGCGGATACTGGAAGAGCCCGGAACATATCCTCATCCGTCGTGTCATCTCCTATTGCTAGTATAAAATCATAGCGGGAAGCCAATAATAGGCGATCTACTTCCGAACCTTTTGTGCATTCTGGAGATTTTATTTCCACGACTTTGTTGCCCTGCATGATTTGTAATCCCTTTTTCAGGCAAACAGGCATTATAGCCTTTGTTAGCTGTTGCGCTCTCAGCTCTCCCAGCCAGGCGTCCGATTCTCTATAATGCCAGGCAAGAGCAGCTTCTTTTGTCTCAAGATGAGAGTATGGGGTTTTGCTTACAAACAAATTTAGAATAAACAATAGCTCCGAATCCCACTCTCGATTGCCTATGTTTTTGTGCCATGCGCCTTTTTCCTTGTAAAATGCACCATGCTCGGCGGCAAAAGACAGAGGAAGATCTCCCAGCCATTTCTCCAATGTATAGTGGTCCCGCCCGCTATTAATGGTTACATGATTCCGAGGATCGGAACATAAACGTTGCAACATGTCTCGTAATGCAGGTGTTGGTACCGCATCTTCCGGATGCTTTTTGAAAGCAGTTAATGTCCCATCGTAATCCAGCAAAATCAAGCGTTTTCTCGCTTGGTCGTATAATGTTTTGATCTCGTTCCGGTCTTGTGCGGAGATTTTTTTCTTTTGTAATCGTTTGTTTTTCTCTGCGGTTTGTCGCCATTCTCTCATGAAATCCGCAGCCCATTTGTTTACGGTTTGAACCGAAAGGATGGCTTGCATTCGCTGAAGCCTTTCTCTTTGTTCCTCCAATGGCATTTTCAATGCCTGGCAAATGGCTTGTTCGATCTGGTCCGTGTCGTTTGGATTAATCAATAAAGCATCAGACAATTCAACCGAAACACCGGCCATTTCACTTAAAATGAGTACCCCCGGATTATCTTGTTTGGTAGCGACATACTCTTTTGCCACAAGATTCATACCATCGCGCAAAGGGGTTACCAAGGCTATATCGGCAACATAATACATCGCTACCAATTCCTCAAAAGAGAAACCGTGATAAAAATAACATACCGGAGTCCAATTCATGGTAGAGTAAGTTCCGTTGATAGAACCGATCTCCTCGTCTATTTTGGTTTTCAATTTGGCATAACTGCCTACATGGTCGCGAGAGGGGACGATAACCATCGCCAATGTCACTTTCCCGTGATATTCCGGATGATTTTTCAAAAAAGAGGCGAATCCGTAAAGACGGTGCAATATTCCTTTGCTGTAATCCAGTCGGTCTACCGATATGATTAACTTATGATCTCCAAATAGAAGTCGTGTTTTCTCTACTGCGTGGTGGACTTTGTCATCAGCTATCACATTGTGATAAAGATCATAGTTTATCCCCATCGGTAATGCATCCACACGGGTTACACGATCATTCATTTGAACTTCATCCAGATTGAAATTCTTATGAAGGACGCGTTCCGTCGCACTAATGAAATGACGCATATAATCGTGAATGTGAAAAGCGACAAAGTCGGCTCCCAAAAGTCCATTCAGGATCTCGACCCTTTCGGGCAGAATCCGGAAAAGTTCATGTGAAGGAAACGGAATATGGTGGAAATACCCGATATGAAGGTTGGGAAACTTTTCACGGAGCATGCCCGGCAACAGCATTAACTGATAGTCCTGTACCCAAACCCAATCATTAGGCTCAACTATCTGAGATATCTCTTCACAAAAAACAGCATTGACTTCCCTATATGATTCCCAAAAGTTCTTTTTATATAACGTATAAGCAAAAAAGTAATGACAGAGGGGCCATAGGGTACTGTTGCTATATCCTTCGTAGTAATTTTCATACTGCCTGTCGGATAAGAATACCGGATGATAATTATTTTTTTCCAATTGACAGCAAATGTCATCTTTTTCCGTCTTTTGTTCCACGCAGACACCAGGCCAACCGATCCAATGTTTTTCACAATCAACGTCCAATGACTTCAAACCTGTAGCCACTCCCCCTTCGCTCCGTGAAAAAATGAATTTTCCATCGGAGGAACATGTAATTTTTACAGGCAATCTATTCGAAACGATAAATAATCTCATATTTGATATAGTATGTATTAAAATAGGGCAAGATTCATGCCAATTTATGTTTGTTATTGATAACTAGATATTTACTAAAGAATAAGCCTGAGATACATTTTTCAAAATGAAAATATTTTCCCAAAATGAAAATTTTTGATACAAAGAATTGAGCAAGAAAATCTCTTTCTTGTTAATTCACGAGATTTTAATCGAGTGTCTTGTCTTTCCAAAAATAGAGAAAGCATACCAAAATGAAAAAAACTTTTTCGTTTTGGTATGCTTTCTAAAACTTTCAATTTAGAATTAATATTTTAAAATCGGTTGATATATAGTGTTTTATGTTTGTTATCGTTTAATTGGTCTGATTTTGGCATTACCCTTATTAGTTAGATTTCCGAAGAAAATATCATTAATATTCATATTCGGTTGTCAGCTATAAGAAACAATGTAGAACGACAAAGAAATAAAATGGTATTTTTTATTTATCAGTTAGGCTCGCTTGCCTCTGTATGGGCAATCAGCAATTTAATAAAAAAAGATGTTCCTCAAAGGATCAAAAACAGGATTATCATTCTGTTACTAGTAACAAGCTGGATTGGCGTTTTGGGGTATTTTTTCATTCTGAAAAATAGGATTGAAAAATGGTGGCCTTGCAAGAAGTACTTGGTTGCTCATAGAAGGATATGAGTTTCATATTATATATTATTGCAATTAAAATTGTTTTATGTGTACCAAAATCTTTTTCTCCATTCATTCTGTAAAGATTTGAATTGTTTTTTTTCTTTTTGAGCCGTGGATATAATTTATTCACGGCTCATTTTAAAGACTTGGTTCTAAAAAAACAGGATACAAATGGGAAAGAATATGCGGATGAATTTTTTTAAGCAACGGATAACGATAGTATTACTGTTGGTGGTTGGCATATATAGTAGTATCAATGAATTCTATTTCTTTGGAAAAGATTATTATGAATATCTGCTGAATACTTTTGCCGGAATCACCCTTTTGACAGGGATCGCCTATTTGTGTTATCCCAAAAAGAAGGCAAACCTAGAAAATGAATTGGTACTGAATGAATACAAGCTGGTATATGAAACGGAGTCAACCGAATCACAATATTTTATTTCTGATGCAGATGCTTGGAATACATTAAGAAAACAATTGGCAACAACAGCTCGGGGATATGCTGTTTTGTATATCAAAGAGAATTGCGAATTGTCTATAATCAATAACACGGTTTTAGCTAAAAAGAGAAATTTCGATTGTTGGAAACCTGTCTGCGCTGGACAGATATCCAAGGATTTTGGCGAAATTTAAAGTGATCATAAAAATTATATAGGAAAAATCTTAATCATCGATGACGAAACAGATGCTGGTATTATTGTCCCGTATTCTTGAGCTAGAAGGTTATGAGGTATATCGAGCGGCAACTTGTAAAGCCGGTTTAAGACAATTACAGGTTAATACCCCGGAGGTTGTTCTTCGCGATGTCTGTTTGCCGGATGGTAATGGCATCGAACTTATAGACCGGATGAAAAACATATCCCCCTCGACGGAGATTATTCTTTTAACTGCACATGGAAAGATTGAAGACAGTGTCTCGGCGATAAAGAGCGGTACCTTTGATTACTTGGTAAAAGGTGATGACAATAACAGGATTATTCCTCTTATCGCAAAAGAGATGGAGAAAGCATCCGAAGCATTTATTGTAGATGGTAACTACCGAAAAACAATCACACTTAAAAAAAATAATTGGTAAATCCCCTGCAATATTAGAGGCCGTTTCATTAGCCCAAAAAGTGGCAAAAACGGATGCGTCTGTATTGCTGACAGGTGAAACCGGAACAAGAAAAGACGTTTTCGCACGTCTGATCCATAATAATAGCCAGCGAAGTGGGTAGACTTTTGTCGCTATAAATTGTTCTTCTTTCAGTAAAGATTTACTCGAAAGTGAAATATTCGGACACACGGCAGGGGTTTTTGCCGGGGCAATTACGGAAACAAAAGGACTTTTTGAGGAAGCAAATGGTGGTACTATATTTTTAGATGAGATAGGAGAAATGGATATTTCTTTGCAGACCCGGTTGCTACGTGTTCTTGAGACCGGGCAATTTATGAAAATTGGTAGTACTACTCTAAAACATGTCGATGTTCGAGTTATAGCAGCAACAAATCGCGATTTGGAACAAGAAATAGTTAATGGAGATTTATTTTATCGTTTATCTTCTTTCCATATCCATCTTCCTACATTACGGGAATGGCGGGAAGATATTTCTTTGTTTGTAAGAGAATTCGTATCTTCTTTTTCAAAAAATAAGGAGGCAAAGCTTTTATGGAAAAGGATTCCGTTCTTGAGATGAGGCATATTTATAAGACATTCCCGGGTGTAAAAGCTCTGCAGAATGTGGATTTTACATTAAAAAAAGGGGAAATACATGCACTTATGGGTGAGAACGGAGCCGGAAAGAGCACGTTGAGCAATGTGTTGGTGGGAAATCCCGCATACGAGGTGACGAGTGGCAGCGTGACGTTCAACGGCAAGGACTTGTTGGCCATGAAACCGGAAGAACGGGCGCACGAAGGACTCTTCCTGTCCTTCCAACAGCCGGTGGAGATTCCCGGCGTGTCGATGGTCAACTTCATGCGTGCGGCCATCAATGCCAAACGCAAGTATCACGGGATGGAACCGATGAGCGCGGGAGATTTCCTGAAGATGATGCGTGAGAAGCGTAAGGTCGTGGAACTGGACAGCAAGCTGGCCAACCGTTCCGTCAACGAAGGGTTCAGCGGCGGGGAGAAGAAGCGTAATGAGATCTTCCAGATGGCCATGCTCGAACCCAAATTGAGCATCCTCGACGAGACGGATTCCGGACTGGACGTGGATGCCTTGCGCATCGTGGCCGAAGGTTTCAACAAGCTGCGCACGCCGGAAACTTCGGCTTTGGTCATCACCCACTACCAACGCCTGTTGGACTACCTCAAGCCGGATGTGGTGCACGTGCTGCTCGGCGGACGCATCGTGAAAAGCGGAGGCCCGGAACTGGCCGTGGAGATAGAAAACAAGGGTTTCGATTGGATCAAGGCCGAAACTTCGGCCGTTTAAAAACTTGAGCGGCAATGAATAGCGAACAACAATACATGGATATTTTCACCGGATGCCGGGAGATGCTCGACAGCCATAGTGCAGGGGCGATGAATGCCTTGCGCGACAAGGCTTTTGAGGATTTCGCCCGCCAGGGTTTCCCTACGCAGAAAGTGGAACGCTATAAGTATACGGATGTGCCGGCGGCCTTTGCGCCGGACTACGGGCTGAACCTGAACCGGGTAGAGTTTCCCGTCAATCCTTACGAGGCCTTCCGGTGCGACGTGCCGAACCTGA
>OOAD01001796.1_pt1 | contig 10890 bp, 10 predicted proteins | sample 1671151 | NCBI WGS metagenome assembly OOAD01 (sample SAMN06348127, study PRJEB24527) | human gut metagenome | biome: human gut; feature: ankylosing spondylitis patient; material: feces | host: Homo sapiens | place: China | collected 2015-10
CCTCCTCCGGATAAATATTCGGATTATAATAAAAAACAGTAATTTTAAAATAATTCGAAAGATATTCTAAGCAGTAAGAACTGCACGGCGCACAACAACTGTGCAATAACAGCGTCGGTACGCGGTTTTCCCGCTCGTTTTTTTCAATGATCTGTTCTAAAACTTTTTGATAATTTACCTTGTTCATATTAACGAATTTTACTTTAAAGTGCAAGCTAAAAGCTGTTTTGCTTTTTCCTCCCATGTATATTTATGCTTAAATTCTGTATAAGCATTGTTCTGAATTTCCCTGCAGAGTGGACGGTTTGTAAGAAGTTCTTCAGCATAATCGGACAATGTATGAATGTCTTTTAACGAGTACATTAAGACGTGCTCCCTATCCTTTAATATGCGGTCAAGATATGGATTTTTGTCTGTTAAGACGACACAGTGATTTGCCATGCCCGCAAAAATACGGTCGTGCGCCCCATGATTAAAAAATGGCGAAACATTCAGCATCACATCCGCATGCGCGATCTTCTCAAATGACAAGCCAAAAACTACCGGTTTTTCTCTTTTTACAAAAGGATTTTCTGCATGATCGTACTTCTCCCAGCCCTCGCCAACAAGCCGCATCGGGATTTTTGCCCTTAAAAGCTCATCCACCGCCGCCTTGCGGAAATAATCACGGATAAATGCATCCACCGGATACATGGCATTCATAAACAATGCGAACTGATCGTCTGGCAGTTCCTCTCCATGTGCTTTTAACAACTGCAAAAATCCCTCTTCCATCGGAAGAACCGGATTTTCCACGCGCATATCGATCAGTTCCTTCATATATGTTTTCAAAGGCTCCGGAGAGAGACTGACCATTTCATAAATGCTGTCCGGATCATCATAGGTTCCCATAAAAAGGATATCCTCCGTCTCCCTTTTTTCGCCTCCGGTCACAGCTTCTGCTGCGCCAAGCGGCATGGTAAGTGTCTGCTTTACCCTGGGATAATACCGCTTTACATAAGCCTCCTGCGCTTCATCCAAAAAAATCCCATTCAGATTTTTCAGATTGGCATTCAGACAATTGTAATGGAACAACGGATGATCCAGAATGTAATCAAAAAACGTGCCGTCTATCTTATCTAAAACCGGCGTTCCGTCCTCCTCCACCATCCTTGTGATCGTGGAATTAAAATCTAACAGCAGACGGTATTTTTTCCCATAAAGTGGCTGAAAAACAGCATCGAGATCATCCTGCTCATCAAATTCACAGACGCTCACGTCAAATCCCAGTTTTTCAAAAGCATCTGCCATCTGGTTTGCAAAAAAGCTGCTCGACTGATAGCAGATCTCTCTGGAACTGAAAACTATGATTTTTTCTTTTTCCTGCATAGTGTATTCCTTTTTCAGAAAAAGGCTGCCGCCGGGAAATCACTTCCACAATGCAGCAGCCTTGCTTCTTCTACTCTCTGATAAATTTTAATGATAAAATTCCAACCACATAAACCAATGCAGCTAATACCATAAATACGAGTTTTCCGCAGATTGCTCCAGCTATGATCTGAACTAATACAACCAGACCATGCAGCCAGATTGGTACATCATGCAGACATACTGCCATTGCCGCTTCTAACACAACGATCAGACAAACCGGAACAACCGGGATCTTAAGTGCAAGAATACTCACCAGAATTGCCGCAAGAGCAATTACGATCACTCCAAAAAGGAGCAGATACTGTTTATTATCCTCATAAAAAGCAAGTACCGGATTCTGCTGTCTGTGTCTGAACTTCTTCTTGGACTTCTTCGCATTCGTGCGTTTGAAATCCTCCACTACAACATTCTCCTGCTTATTTTCATTCTCTGCCATTTAAAAATCCTCCAAAAATATTGCTAAATATAAACGTGACCTCATTATATCAATTCCCTTTCAAAAGAACAAGTAATTGTGGAAATATTCTTTTTTTTTCCTATTTTGGGGCACACTGACTTTATCTTCGTTCCAATAAAGTTGCAAGTCTTGACGCAGTTTTCTATCTATAGTATTCTAAACTCATATCCAATCAGAGGTGATGAATTATGAAAGAAGTGTTTCTGGGTGAAGTAATTCGTCAACGGCGGCTGGAGTTAGGTTTAACGCAAGAAGAATTATGCGAAGGTATTTGCGAACCTATGACAATCTCCAGATTTGAAAATGGACGGCAAACACCGTCCCGAAATCGAATTAAAGCACTTTTACAACGTTTAGGGTTACCAGATGATCGTTTTTTTGGACTGCTAAGTACTAAAGAAGTACAGATCAGCAATCTTGAAAATGAAATCATCAGTTGTCATGTACGATTTGAACGTGCAGCCCCAAACGAAAAAAACAAAATTCGAGAAGATACATTTGCCAAGCACAAACAACTTGAAAGTTTGATAGACAAAGATGATACCCTTTCCCGCCAGCTGATTCTTCGTTCCAAATATCTGCTTGGTACGGAAAACGGTCCGTACAGTCTGGACGCAGGACTTTCCATGCTATTAGATGCCATGCACTTGACGTCGCCTAAATTTGACTTAGATCAAATCAGTCGGGGATTATATACGGAAAATGAGATAAAGTTGATTAACAATATGGCAAATTGCTATATTCGGGCAGGGCGGCATTATGATGCTATTGATATTCTAAAACCGCTATTTCGATATTTACAGACCAATCTAAAAAACATACCGCCTAATCGGGCACAGATTCCTATGGTGGCTTTTAATTATGCCCGAGAGCTTGAAATTGTAAAGCACTATAACGATGCTATTGAGATAGCAGAATATGCCAGAAAAATTTGCATTGATTACGGAGTATATACTTCGCTTTCTGGCATTTTAATGATTTTAGCCGAATGTTATTATCATCTGAAAGATCACGAAAAAAGTATAGAATTGTACCGACAGTCGTACTATCTTTTCAAGATAATTGAAGATGAACGTAATCTTGCAATTATTAAAACTGAAGCAAAAAAATTTCTTGGATTGGAACTAGATTAAACATTACGCAAGAAACCGTCAACCACATGGTTTGACGGTTTCTTTGCGTTTTTAGAAATTGTCACCTAACAATGAGTTTGACTTTTATATTGTCCTACGTCACAATATTTTAGCCGGAGACAATGATTTAAGCTGGTACGATTATCTATATAACCTATTTGGTTCTGTTCATCGTTTTGCAGTCTCTGTCAGACCAGTAAATAACTGGGGTGGACAGAATGTAAATGATCTGTCACTTTTAAACGGTGAAAATAAGATTGACCTCACCAAAATACATGAAGATTATCTCAAGCAAATTGGCATGAAATACGACTCAAGTGAAGATTTGCTATTTGGAAGAATTTGTTATGCAGCATTTCCAAATGGATATATCATTCGCGCTGATGGCAAAATTGAAAAATGCTCGGTTGCATTAAACCATCCTCAAAATTTAGTTGGCTATATTGATCCCGATAACGGAGTTGTGATAGACAATACTAAAAATAAATTATGGAGTTATAGCGAATTAAAATCTGAATGCTATATATGTCCAGATATTCTAAGTTGTCTCAATCTACAATGTAGACGCTATGCACTTGTGGATAAGCAAGACTGTTATTGCCACCGGGCTACATATAAACCGAAATCTAACCATAGGACATCCCCAATGTAACAATTATTATAACTAACATAAAACGATATGTTCTTTCAATTGTCGATACTATATAATGCGTAAAAATTAAAACAAAATTCTGTAAAACAGAAAGGAGTCTATTATGTCATATTACTTAAAGAAAAACTGGAAATTGATATTTTGGCCTTGCTTCCTTGGTTTAATGGCGCAAAGTGCGTATGTAATTATCCAGCTAATGATGATGCAGTCTTTTCAAGCTGCATTCGAATTGGATTTATCTGGATTTATACAGTGGACTAGTGCCTGTATCGGCGGATATATAGCGTATTTCGGACTGGCTGCAATTGCAGGAGCTTTAGAAGCCAATGCGAAGCGAAAATTAAATAATCAGGTTCGTCACGATCTATACTTAACTCTCTTGCAAAAAAAACATCCAGAATATCACAGTCAGGATAACGGCGTATACATTTCCTGGCTAACTACAAACATCAAACAAATTGACAGTTTAGGATGGACCTCATTTTTCAGTATTTTCAATCAGCTTATTATGATTATATGTTGTGTAGCTGCACTCCTCTCGCTGGATTGGGTAATGCTTGCGTTCGGTTTGGTATCTGCTGCTATTATGCTATCTGTACCAAAACTATTTACAAAACAAATGGAAAAATTAGGACAGACCTGTGCAAATGCAGAGGCTCAGGGACTTAGTCATATCAAGGATATTTTATCTGGTTTTGATGTTCTTCGTGCTTTTGGACGCACAAATCGATTTATCAATGAAGGTGACTCGGCCAGTGATGAAATGGAAAAAGCCTGTTGTAAATTAAAAACATCGCAAGGTTTTATTACTTGCGGTGTAGGTGTTATTAGCGTATGTTTACAGTTCCTTCAACAGATTGTCACAGTATTTCTTGCGATACAAGGCAGAATAATTATTGGAGCAATTAGCAGTGCAAGCAACCTGACTGCCGGAATTACCAATGGACTGAGTTCTGTTGCAAACAGCCGAATCTCTATTGCTGCAGCCAAGCCCTATTTCGAAAATATCACTGTGCATGCAGAGGATGTTCTTCCTCCAAAAGACTTAACTGCTGAAACTTCCTGCAATACCATCTCTATGGAAAATATCTCCTTTTTCTATGATGATAAACAGGTTTTGGATAATCAATCTTTCATCTTTGAAAAAGGCGGTAAATACGCTCTGACTGGTCCTTCTGGCTGTGGCAAATCCACAGTTCTAAAGCTTTTGTTAGGCTGGCTTCCAAAATATCAGGGGTTCATTCATTTTGACGGCAAAAATGCCCGCGACTTCACTCCTGAGCAACTATTACAACAGATGAGTTACATTGAACAGGATGTATATTTGTTCAATACTACCATTCGAGATAACATTACCTTGGGGATTGATTTTTCTGATGAAATGCTGAAACGCGCCATTAAAGACAGTTCACTGGATGGTGATCTTGCCAATATGCCTCTTGGACTGGATACACCTGTCGGTGAAAACGGCAGCAATCTGTCAGGAGGACAGAAACAGCGTGTGGCTATTGCGCGGGCATTGATCCACAACCGCTCCATTTTACTTGTGGACGAAGGCACCAGTGCGCTAGATCAGAAAAATGCCGACATTGTAGAACAAAGTCTGTTAGACAATCCTAATCTGACATTGATTCTGGTCAGCCACCATCTAACCCAAAAACGTAAAGCGCAATTTACAAAAGTCTACGAACTGAAACCGATTACAGTTTCCCCGGAAAATGTCAGCAAACAGGAAGCCGTAAGTGTTTTCTAAGTCAATTTCTCTTAAGGCAATACTTCATCAAACAGTTGATATTGTTCATTGGAAATGCACTTTTTTCTTTCAAATATCCTATAAACTGTGCTATACTGAGTTTTTGAAAATATTTTTTACTGGCACATGAAATTGTCTGGTATTGAAACGCATGAACACTTACAGGCTATAAAGAAAGGCATGGTTATGAATATGAACAATAAAAACTGGGTTTCCGTGTGGGGAAATGCCGTATCCATCGCAGAACACCACCCGGAAGCTTACGCAAAATACATTACATTACGTTATCCTGTATACATTCCATTTGACGGAGACACTCTCCGCTTTACATTTGATAATTACTGCGGAAGCGAGGCCGTTACTGTCACAAGAGCCACTGTTTCTGCAGCCACTTCCCCTGTTTATGAAAAAATGCCGCTCGCCTGTCCATGCAAAAAGGAAACGATCTGCGACATCACTTTTTCAAAAAACGAGTCTGTGACCATGGAAGCTCATCAGACCGCCGTCAGCGACCCGGTTTCATTTCCGGTCAAAAAGGGAATGACACTCACCGTAAGTCTTTATTTTGCTGATTTTACACTGATGCAGTCCGCTGTCCTTGTCACAGGCCCGCTCTCCAAAGGATTTTTCTCCCTCGGCGACCAGACACACGCCGATGCCCTTCCAATGGACACGACCAAGACCACAAACTGGTTTTATTTTTTAAGCAATATCGAACTGATGACCGCTGAGGAAAACCATACAGTCATCTGCTATGGTGACTCCATCACCGCCGGTGCATGGCCGGACTACCTCACACTTCTGGCAAGGCAAAACCCGGACAACCACACGGCATTTATCAGACGTGCGACCAGCGGTTCCCGTGTACTGCGCCAGTATGAGTGCATTACCTATGATTCCTATGGGTTAAAGGGGACAAACCGCTTTCCACATGAGATTCCGACTACCGGGGCTGATACCGTGATCATCCAGCAGGGAATTAACGACATCATCCATCCGGTCGGCATTGAAACAAATCCGTTCCGCCCGATGAGTGACCTGCCGACTGCAAAGGAACTGATTGACGGTTACCGCTATTACATAGAGGAAGCGAAGAAATTACATTTAAAAGTCTACATGGGCACTCTGCTGCCGATCTTTGGCTGGCGCACTTATGCGACTTTCCGCGATGATCTGCGCAATGAGTTGAATGCGTGGATCCGTTCTGCGAAAGAAATCGACGGATGTATCGACTTTGATCTGGCACTGCGCGGAAGCGAGAATCCATCCGCATTCCAGGAAGGCTTCGACAGCGGCGATCACCTGCACCCGAGCAGCAAAGCCTATCAGGCGATGGCAGAATGTGCATATGAGGTTTTACGGAAGTAAATGCGTGGAATATCTCATTGTATGTTATAGGAAAAGGGACGACCATCTTACAAGTCGTCCCTCTTCTACTTAAAATTAAGATTGCGAAACTTGTCGCACATTGTTATAATATCGACAGGGAAACCAAAGAGCCGGGCGGCTTACCCTCCTACTTCGGAGGGGTCAACCCTCCAGACGCAAGAAAGGAGGGCGTTGCCAATGTATATTACATACTCTGATTTGATTCAGACAGGAATATTCATTTGCGCCCTTGTGAGTCTGTGCTATAAGATTTTCAAGGACAAAAGAAAATAGCCGCCACTATTCCCAGTAGTGACGGCTGACCTCATATAAAGGTTAGTAACTCATTGCTTAGAGGGTAGCCGCTCCTTTGGCTTCCCTTTCTGTTTTCAATATAACACATCAAAAAACTTTTTACAACATCAAAATTCTTTTCCCGTTTTGCAATCTCCAAAAGAGAGTTTCAAATCGCAGTTCAAATTCATTTAATCCCAGTCAACGGCATCATGGGGAACTGTTCCATTTTTTGCTATGCTCTTATCTGCCCTCTCTATAGCTTCTATTTCGTCCGGAAGCGGTACATTTTCTGGTATAAACTTAACAACAACATTGTAAAGCGTTTCTATATCTTCTTCCGACACCAATTCAATGAGACCTTTCAACATTTCTTTGGTCATTTTGCACCTTCTTGTGTATTTGTTTGTAATCTTTGTGTATCATAATTTCAAAAAAATAAACCGACTCATGGTCGATTTATCCTTAGTAGCACTTTTACAGGAATCTCCTTTCCTGTGTGCAAACATTTGTTCTGATTACTATTGATCCCCTAAAATCTCGGAAGCCTTAATTTTACTAGAGTTTCAGAAAGCCAATAAGGGGACTCGAACCCCTGACCCACGCATTACGAATGCGTTGCTCTACCAACTGAGCCATATTGGCATGACAAATCAGTCACGAAAACTATTATATCGGATTTTGAAAAAATTGCAACTCTTTTTTTCAGAAATTTATAACAAAATTTACAGAAACTCTATTGACATTTTATTTATAGAATATAAAATGTTTTATAGTTTGTTTATTATTAGTAAACTTTTTGTAACCATTCAGTATTTTTCAGGATTGGAGGCATGCGGTATGGATATTGGGAAACGAATGAAAGAACTTCGTATTCAATATGGACTGACGCAGCAGGAACTTGCCGACCGTTCGGAGCTTACCAAGGGATTTATCTCCCAGCTGGAACGCAACCAGAACACGCCGTCGATCGGAACACTGCTCGATATCATTCAGTGTCTCGGAACAACACCGGCAGAATTTTTTACCGATGAAGAACCGGAACAGATCGTATTTAAAAATGAAGACTTTTTCACGAAGGTGAATGAAGACAAACATAATATCATTGAATGGGTTGTTCCAAATGCCCAGAAAGATTCCATGGAACCCGTCAGATTAACCTTGAAAGCAGGTGGATCTTCCGACATTATGCAGCCCCATTCCGGTGAAGAGTTCGGCTACCTGATCAAGGGAACCGTCAAAATATATTATGGTGGAAAAAGCCATGTGCTGCACGCCGGCGAATCCTTTTACCTGAAAGCCGACAAAAAGCATTACATAGAAAATCCCGGCAGCCGCGATGCCGTATTGATCTGGGTATCTACTCCACCAAGCTTTTAGATCACGATTGGTAGGATTCAGAAAGGAATTATGTTATGAGCAAAAAGCTAATCAATTTTGTCGATATTTCCAAGTCTTATGGAAACAATCTGGTACTTGATGAATTAAATTTATATATCCGCGAAAATGAGTTTATCACGCTCCTCGGTCCATCAGGGTGTGGAAAAACAACAACGCTCCGTATTTTAGGCGGTTTTGAGACGCCTGATAAGGGACAGGTCATCTTCGATGATGTCGACATTACCAGCCTGCCTCCAAATAAAAGAAATCTGAATACTGTTTTCCAGAAATATGCCTTATTTCCGCACATGTCGATTGCGGAAAATATTGCGTTTGGATTAAAAATCAATAAAAAGAGCAAAGAATATATCAACGATAAAATCAAATACGCATTAAAATTAGTGAACCTTGACGGTTTTGAAAACCGTTCCATCGACTCCTTAAGCGGTGGCCAGCAGCAGCGGATCGCAATCGCGCGCGCGATCGTCAACGAGCCGAAAGTGCTCCTGTTAGACGAACCACTCGGTGCACTGGACTTAAAACTGCGTCAGGATATGCAGTACGAGCTGATCCGCCTGAAAAACGAACTTGGAATCACTTTCGTTTACGTCACACATGACCAGGAAGAAGCACTTACCATGTCCGATACGATCGTCGTTATGAATCAGGGATACATCCAGCAGATCGGTACACCGGAAATGATCTACAATGAACCTACGAACGCTTTCGTCGCAGACTTTATCGGTGACAGCAATATCATCGATGGAACTATGATCCAGGACAAAGTCGTGGAAATCCTCGGTGTAAAGATTCCTTGTGTCGATGAAGGTTTTGGAAATAACACTCCGGTGGACGTTGTGATCCGCCCGGAGGATATTGAGATCGTAGAACCGGAAAAAGGATTTATGGAAGGTGATATCACCTCTGTGATCTTCAAGGGTGTCCACTATGAAATCGAGATTGTGGCAAACGGCTTTGAATGGCTTGTCCACACCACCCTGCTTCACAATGTGGGGGAGCATGTCGGAATCAATGTCATTCCATTCAACATCCAGATCATGAACAAACCGGAATCCGAAGATGAGGAGGCAGTGGAGATCGATGCGTAAATCAGGAAGACAGTTATTCGCCGGTCCATACCTGATATGGATCATCGGTTTTATCCTCCTTCCGCTGGCAATGATCATTTATTATGCATTCACTACCTCCGGAGGAACTTTTACTTTTGAAAATGTGGCTGCCATCGCAGATCCCGTGCATGTCAGATCCATCCTTTTATCCTTAAAGCTTGGTACAATCTGCACGATAGTCTGTCTGTTGTTAGCTTACCCGCTCGCTATGATTTTGAATGGTTTAAAGATCAAACAGCAGAGCTTTGTCGTATTCATTTTTATTCTGCCAATGTGGATGAACTTCATGCTCAGGATCTTAGCATGGCGTCTGCTGCTATCCAACAACGGGATTGTCAATGCAATCTTCCAGTTTTTTGGATTTGGCACCGTAAAAATGCTCAATACACAGACGGCAGTTGTATTTGGTATGGTCTACGATTTTCTTCCGTTTATGATACTGCCAATTTACAACTCCATGGCAAGAATCAAAAATGATGTCATTGAGGCAGCAAAAGACCTTGGTGCAAGTGACGCCATCATTTTATTCAAGATCATCATTCCGCTGATGATGCCGTCGATCACCGTGTGCTCGTTCCTGTGCGTTACCAACGGCTTCAAGCTCTATGACCAGAACCTCGCATTAACGAACGGCGCTCCGTCGAACATGTCTGAAGGCCTGGCGATGAACATCACCCGCACCTTCTACGGCCGTATGGGCTGGGAAGGCGTCGGCCAGGCGAAGGCCGTGCTGTTCTTCATCCTCGTCGCGACCATCGGTCTTCTCCAGCTCAGTGCCAACCGCAAAAAGGAGGTGCAGCAGTAATGAACAAGCACTCTCTTTCCGCAGAAGCCCGCCGCAAGACGATCCTCTCCATCGTGCTCGGCGTCATCTGCGTCATCTATGTGCTGCCGGTCCTCACGGTGGTCATCAACTCCTTCAAGCTCAACACCTATGTCAAGACCGACACGTTCGCCCTCCCGAACGCGGAGAGCTTTGCCGGCTGGGCGAATTTCATCAAGGGCCTGACGTTCGGCAACTACCCGTTCTTAAAATCCGCCGGCTACAGCTTATTTATCACCATCGTCTCGACCGCGCTGATTTTGCTCTGCACGTCGATGGCCGCGTGGTACATCGCGCGTGTGGACAGCAAATTCTGCCGCATGGTCTATTATCTCTGCGTCTTTTCGATGGTCGTGCCGTTCCAGATGGTGATGTTCACCCTGTCCCGCACCGCCGAGCAGGTCAAGCTTCCCTACTTTAGCCTCACCTCTATGGCTTTTGCCAAGATCGGATTGAACACACCGTGGACAATACCTATCGTATACCTGGG
>OOAD01001813.1_pt1 | contig 10796 bp, 10 predicted proteins | sample 1671151 | NCBI WGS metagenome assembly OOAD01 (sample SAMN06348127, study PRJEB24527) | human gut metagenome | biome: human gut; feature: ankylosing spondylitis patient; material: feces | host: Homo sapiens | place: China | collected 2015-10
TTTTTAATTATTATTTCTTTAAAATTCTAACTTTTTTAGGTTTTGACCACTTCTTGCAGCCAACGGCTCTAACTCGTACAAAAAGTTCCTTTCTCTTTTCAAATGCTTTTTTAGAAATTGTTACTTTTTTATATTTCTTTACTGTCTTTGTTACAATAACTGATGTAAACTTTTTATTCTCAGAAACCTGTACCTGATATCTTTTAGCACCTTTAACTTTTCTAAATGAAAGCCTGATTTTCTTTGCATTTTTCTTCTTTGTTGCTTTCTTTACAACTGTTGTTTTTAATGCTTTGTTTGGAGTCTTTTTCTGTGTTTTCTTTGTTGTTGGAGAGGCTGTTGTTCCTTCAGGTTTTGTTTCACCTGAAGCTGTTGTTCCCTCAGGTTTTGTTTCACTTGGATTTGTTGTTCCCTCAGGTTTTGTTTCACTTGGATTTGTTGTTTCTGGAGTAACCGGCGTTACACCTTTCCCAATCTTATAATCTCCATAAAGACCATCCTTTGCTCCATTTGTAGAAACTCCTGCATTATTGTCTGCCTTCTCGTCTTCTCCTGCCTTAACCATACGCTGGTAAACACGAACATAATCAACTAACATTGTTCCTGATGTAAAACTGCTGTCAGGTACATAACCACTGTCAAATGTTCCACCTGCTGCAAGATTTAAAATAAGGTAAAATCTCTGGTCAAACGGTGCATATGCATTTCCTCTGTCTGAGCCTGAATACCACTCACCATATGTACATTTGAAATAGCATTTGCCATCACAGTAAATCTTAATATTTTCAGCATCCCACTGAACACTGTATACATGCCAGTCGTCAATGCCTGTCTTTTTATTACCATCTCGTGTTATGTTAAATGCATCTGATGTATTAATATTATTTGGCCACTGTGCACCATAATGTAATGTACCAAATACCATATTTGGTGTTCTTCCACGTCCTTCAAATACATCTATTTCACCTGATAATGGCCATGAACCATAACGTGAGTCATTTGGAAGCATCCACATAGCAGGCCATATGCCTGTACCTGTAGGCATTTTTGCTCTGAAATCAACTCGTCCGTATTTCACTGAGAATTTATCTTTTGTTGTAATCTTTCCTGATGAATACTGAGCAGTTGCTTTCTTAGATGGATCACCTTTTTCTGTAAATACCTTTGACTGCTTTTTCATAAGAATATTTAATGCACCATCTTTTACTGATACATTGTCTCTTGTGTAGTATTCAAGTTCCTGATTTCCCCAACCGGCTGTGTTAATATCGTCTTCTTTAAGTAAGAATCCTTCATCATATGACCACTTGCTTGTGTCAAGAGATGCACCATCAAATTCATCATTGAAAATCATCTTCCAACCTGCCGGTGTATATGCATTTGAATTGTCATTTACTTTAATATCTGACATATCTGATGGAAGTGTTGGCTTATAAGATGTATTTCCTTTAATTGTATACAATACATAGTTATTGCTTGCATCTCCACCTTTTTTACCATCAATAGGATATGTGACTTTTATTTCTGTATCCTGTCTTACAGGCTGGAGCCAAAGTCCATAAACATGATCAACAAAATAACCCCACTGACTGCTTAGTGAATATTTGTTGTAACCACTTCCTTCATATACCCATCCACAGGCTGCAACATCTGTAAGTGGAATCCACTTTCCATCTACCTTAACTTCGTATTTAAATAAATCCAAATCATCTTTTATAGCTTCTGTTCCACCAATTTTTGGAAGTGGAATACCAACTGATGCTGTACCACTTGTGCTTGCATCGTATGATGTGCCATTATATGCTGTGATTTTGTAATTTGATCTGGTTGGCTTTGTATATGTAACTTTTACATCCTGATGTACATTTGGATTTGACTTTGATGCAAATCTTAATGTAAATGACCAACTGATATTTGTAAACCAATATCCACCATCACCATCTGAGTAATATCCAAAGTTCTGATCCCACAGAAATCCTGATGCTGCATTGCCTAAAAACTGAACAAATCCTTTTCCGTCATTGTTGTCTACTGTAATGTTAACATCATCCTGAATCTGTTCATACTTGATACTCTTGTCTCCATTAAATGTCCATGCTCCCCAATGTGTAGCTGAACCACCTGTTGTATCTGCCTGAATATTTGTTTCTGTTGTAGAAATACTTGTAAGCTTATACTTTGAAAGTTTGTTAAGTTCCAATTTGTAATCAAGATTTATGTTATTTGTTTTTCCATGGAAACGGAAATATGTTGTTTCTGTAAGTTTCATCCAGCAAACCCAGCCACCCCATGACTGATATTCCCATGCCCAAGTGTCATTCCACTTGAAGTAACTTACATCTTCAATTTTCTTCCATTCACCATTTGTTCCGTTTTCCTGTTTAACATAAACCTGAATGTCTTTTTCCACATCTGCAATGGAAAGTTCACTACTGGCTTTTCCGTTAAACTTTGGCATTACAAATCCATAGCTGACTGTACCAACTCCTGAATGTGTAATTGTTGGTCCATCATTTGTTGAATAATAATCCATTGATGAAACAACTTCTGCCGCTGCTCCCTTTACATCACTACCTGAAAAAATTACTCCTGCTGAAGTAAGCAACAATGCCAGAGACATTACAACAGAAATTAATTTTTTCATAGTTTTTCCCATACTAAAAAATTCTTTCATAATACTTCCTTTCTTTTCCCTTACGGAAATAATCTCGCTATACTGCCTTTTAATTATATGAATATTCATTTTTTCTTTAAATGGTCTGTATTTTTATGTGGCATTCAAATTTTATAAAAACGTTTTAATTATTATAATAACTTTTTACTTCCCTTTTAGTTGCTCCAAACAAATCTTTTGGGGTATCTCTTAAACTAGCTTGCTTAGAACGATTACAATGCTTACAAATACATTGTAAATTTAATACGGAATCTCTTCCACCATATTTCTGTGGAATAATGTGGTCAATATCCATATCACCTTTTCTGAAACTACGTCCACACTTAATACATTTATACCAACCATTGTTGTTATCATATGCATCATTTTTATCAAAATAATTGCTTCTATAACCCCTATCTTCTCTCCTTTCTGCTTGTTTTTACTCTGTGGCTAAACTTTTTTATAGTTTTGGATTATTATACTACAGCTATAAAAATATTACAATTATATATCATATAATTTGAGGTGATTTCATGAAGGATATTGATTTCGATTCTATTGGCAAGAAATTAAAAGAAATGGTGTGCTACCTGTCAATAGGACAATAAAAAATAATAAATTTTTGTATCGTCAGCCGATTTACGGCTGGCGATATTTTTAAGCTACTTTTATATATTGATTATGATATTCCATTGGTGTCATCACATTTAACTTTCTTTGTAATCGTTGGTTATTGTAGTAATTAATGTAATCGGTTATAGCTGCAATTAAGGCAGTTCTATCATTGAAATGTTGGCAGTAATACATCTCTCGCTTTAGAATCCCCCAAAATCCTTCCATCGGTCCATTATCAATACAATGGGCGACTCTTGACATGCTTTGTTTCATATGATGTTTCTTTAATCTGGTACGGAACTGCGCACTTGTATATTGAAATCCACGATCAGAGTGGAAGAGTGGATGTGCATCAGGTTCCAAGCGAACTGCTTCATCAAAAGTATCCATAACTAATGGATTATCATTATGGTCACTTATTTTAAAAGTTACAATTCTTCGATCGTATAAATCTAAAATGGCACTCAAATATATCTTGTGGACTTCATTTCCAATGTAATATTTAAACTCGGACACATCAGTGAGCCATTTCTCGTTCGGCTTATCCGCATGAAAATCTCGATGCAAATAGTTTTTTGCAATGTGATCGGGATTCCGGTCTCCTCTGGTACAGCTTTTGGGTTTCCATTTAATATTTGACTTTATATCATATTTTCTACAGATGCGGAGAACTCGTTTATCATTCACATGAATTCCTTTGTGTCCATCTAATTCATCTCGGATTCTACGATATCCCATATCCGGATGTTCTTTATGTATCTTTTGAATTTCAACAGATAACGTTTCATTCTGCAATTCATTATTGCTTTCCGGATGCTTTAGCCAGTTATAGTATGCAGAGCGTGTAATATTAAGATACTTACAAAGTTTATCTATAGGATATCTCTTGTCAGAGGATAATTCTTTGATTGCCTTATATGCAGCTAAACGGTGAACTAAAGATAACGGTCCCTCCTTTCCAGTTCTCTGACTTTTTTTAACAGATTATTTTCCATTTGTAAATCAAGATTTTTTCTTTCGAGTTCAGCGATTCTATCACGTAATTCTTCCTCAGGTGTACGACTTGGTAATGATCCGACTCGTCTACCACGGCGGTCTTCCAGACCTTTACTTTCCATTTTTTCGTACCGTTTTACCCAGTTACGAACTTATTGACAAGAACATTGATATTTCAAAGCCATTGCTCCATAATTCTTATCATTTGTCAGGCATTCCATAACTATTTTTAATCGCTCATCAAGAGTCGTTGATTTTGCTTTTTTCATGCAAGCACCTCCAGTGGATGTTTTTAATATTCCACCAGAATTATACACCTTAATCCACTTTAAAAGTTGTGTATGTGAACGGATTCCATATTTTGAGCAAATATCATCAAGAGAACCTGCTCCATTAAGATAATCATTTACCGCAGATATTTTTAGTGTTTTTGAGTAACTCTTGTTTTTGGGCTGATTAAGTAAACCTGCTGGTCCATTGCATTGGTATATAGAAATACATTTTCTAATACTTTGGGAGGCAACTCCAAGTTTTTTACTTGCCTGACTCAGTCCAATCTCTCCATCAAAATATTGCTCAACTATTTTTACTTTTACTATTGGATCTATTTTGCTTTTTCTGGACATAAAAATACCCCCATATAGGACTTTTATATTTTATTGTCCTATATGAGGGTAGCATATCATTCTATCATTTTAATACGACAGTCTTTATAACTTACTTACGTCTCATTTTATGCAACTTCTTTTTCTTCATTCTTTTCAAATAACTTCTTTACACCCTGTACGGCAACAATTACACCAAGGATTAAAAGTAATACTGCAAAGATTAACTGTAATGTATTTCCAAGTGATAATCCTGTTGTAGCAAATGCTCCACTTAATTTGTAAATTGTCATTCCAAGGGCTGTAAATGTAACTGCCATCATAAAGAACATTGGTACCCATAACATCCAACCCTGACGTTTTGTTTTCTTTAAGAATACTGCACAAGCTACTAAAGCAAGTACTGATAACAACTGGTTTGCTGAACCAAATAATGGCCAAATTTCTGCATAACCAACTTTTGCAAGTAAGAATGCAAGAACTAATGTAATAACTGTAGCAAAATACTTATTTGTTACTACCTTCTGGAATGGTGTCATATTATCATCAGTTACTCCTTCATCTAAGAAGAATTCCTGGAATGAAAGACGACCAATTCTTGCAACTGAGTCAAGTGATGTTAAAGCAAAAGCTGAAACAGCAAGGTTAATTAATGTAAATACTAAATTATGTGGTAAACCAACTGCTGATAAGAAGTTTGCAATTGCACCTGCAAAAATCTGTGGCTGTGTTGTTAAGCCCTGTGCTGCTGCTTCTCCTTTTGCAAATGAAGCAACTGCGATTAATGCGATTACACCAAGCATACTTTCCATAAGCATTGCACCAAATGATACAGGTAACATATTCTTTTCATTTTTAATTTGCTTTGAAGCTGTTCCTGATGAAACAAGTGAATGGAAACCTGATACGGCACCACATGCTATTGTTACAAATAAAATTGGGAACATATACTGTCCATCTACGTTGAAACTTGTAAATGCCTGTAAGTTACATGAAGGATTTGAAACAAATATACCTACAACTGCACCTACAATCATAAAAATTAATAAATAACTGTTTAAATAATCTCTAGGCTGCAATAATGCCCATACAGGAACTACACTGGCAATAAATATATAAGCGAATATAAAAAGATGCCATGTTTCTCTTGTTAAATAAACAGGGAAGTTTAAACCAATTACTACTGCTACTACTAACATTGCAATTGCTATTACTGTATTTACCCATTTATTTAATTTTGCATATTTTAAAATCATTCCAAGTGCTACTGCTTCAAAAATAAATAAAATTGAAGTCATTGCTACTGCACCGTTTGCTGAGATTTTTTCTACTGCCTGTCCTGCAACTTCAGGTACTGTAAATCCGTTAAATGTTCCAGCTACAACATCTGCAAATGCTGCAACTACTAAAATACAGAATAACCAACAGAAAAGTAAAAATAATTTTTTTCCTAATTTTCCAATATATTCTTCAATTATGTAACCAATTGTACGACCTTTGTTTTTAACTGATGCATACATTGATGCAAAATCCTGAACAGCTCCGAAGAACACACCACCTACAAGCAACCATAATAAAACAGGAAGCCAACCAAAAACTGCTGCCTGAATAGGTCCATTAATAGGACCCGCACCTGCTATTGATGCAAACTGATGTCCAAATACCACATTTGTATCCGCCGGTACATAATCAACTCCATCCTGTAATTCATATGCCGGAGTTTTTGCATTAGGGTCAATGCCCCATTTGTTTTGAAGGTAACGACCATAAAGAAGATACGCTCCTCCAAGTACTACAATCGCAATTACCATCATTAAGATTCCATTCATTTGTATTACCTCTCTTTTGTTATTATTTAGCTAGTTTATTCTTTTATTACAAAAGAAAAAGCCTTCATTGTCTTACGACAACAAAGGCGAAAATATCAATTTCGTGGTACCACTTTGTTTGAAATAATTATCACTAATTAAAACCACTTATCACTGTCACATCCAACAGCTTCTTCTGTAACGTGAAGACTACGTCTCTGCCTACTCACTATAAAAAGTTTTGGGGGAGATGCTCCAGGGTGATGTTACAACAATTCTTTTCTTCCGATTCTCAGCTACCTCGGTTCTCTGTAATCAAGACACTTTATTGCAATGTATCCCTTTCTACGCAACTAACTATTACTTTTTACAAATTCTGTTTTATCACTTATTGTTAAATCATGCAACAATAAATTTATTATTTTTCTACAATTTAATTATTTAAACTATGTGCAAATTATTTGTATAATTATATTAAGCATTATTTTAATAATTTTAACATTTCAGCTGTTTTTCTTATATTTTTTTCGTCTGTTCTATAAATTTCATATTCACTTAACCCGGGAATTCCCATATTAACATCATCATTTCGATATTCCATTTTGCTGTTTTCTACAACCTTACCTGTCATATGAAAGCTTTTTGCCCCGGTTATTTTAGCTATTTCCATAATATTATCTGAATTTACACCTGCACCAACTAAAATCTCTATACCACTTGATCTTTCAACTAGTTTTTTAATTAACTTTGCACCTTCAATACAACTATTTTTTTGTCCTGAAGTCAATATTGTATCTACGCCTAATTTTCTAGCGGTCTCAAATGCTTCAAATGGATTTTTGCACATATCATATGCTCTATGAAGAGTAACTCTGCATCCTGTTGCCATATTCATAATTTCCTTCATATATGCCTCATTCAAACTTCCATCAGGATTAAGACAACCTATAACAATGGCATTTGCTCCTTCTCTTGCAAATTTTTCACTTTGTCTGCACATTATCTCAAATTCCGATTCTGTATAGCAAAAATCTCCAAATCTTGGTCTTATCATAACATTTATTGGAATTTGAATTTTATTTCTTATTATTTTAAATAACTCTAAATCAGGCGTTGTTCCTCCTATAATAATATTTGAACATAATTCAATTCTGGTTGCCCCTCCATTAGTTGCCGCAATAGCTGATTCTACAGAATCCACGCATACTTCTAACACATAGTGATTCATTCTTTTTTCCTCTTTTTATAATATATTTATTTTTATTCATGACTATTATTAAAAACAGTTATCAAAACGGAACAATTTTTGTATTCCTTAAGTTTTACATCTTCGTCAATATATCTATTATACATAAAAGACAGCATATATACTATGCGTATTTAAATAATTACGCTTCTAAATGTTTATCCTAATTTCTTCCATATTATTCGATATAAACTATATTATCTTACATACTCTTCTATTAAATTGAAATCATTTATTTTCATATTTTTACTGTTCATTGCAAAATAATCGCCTTTTGCATTAATATTTTTGCTATACCATAATGGATATTTCCATTGAAAGCTACTATTTGAAAATTTAATATTTTCACTCTACGTATAACTAATTTATGGCATATAAAAACTCCCTTCACGCATCGGCAAAGGGAGTTTTATTCAAATCATCTTCTGATGATTCATCTTATGCTATTTTATCCTTCAATAGCAATGTATTTACTTTTTGGTTCTATCTTCTCCTGTTCTTTTGGAACATTGAATGATAAAATACCATTTTCATATTTAGGGTGTATATCTTCGACTGTTACATTATCACCTACATAAAAGCTTCTGCTCAAACTTCCTGCATAACGTTCACGTCTTACATATTTACCCTTCTTATCTTTCTCATCCTTATCAAGACCTTTAGCGGCGCTGATTGTTAACATACCATCTTCCAGTTTCATCTGGATTTCGTCCTTTTTAAATCCCGGAAGGTCTATATCTACCTCATATCCGTTTTCAGTATCTTTTACATCTGTTTTCATCAAATTCTTTGCATGTTTACCATACAATTCTTTTCCTGCATCAGCAAATGCCGGGAATGCAAAATCATCTGTAAAATCATTCATAAAATCATCAAATAAGTTTTCTCCAAAAATACTAGGCATCATCATAAGTCATATCTCCTTTCAAATCAGATATAAAAATTATATTTGCACTATCGGAGAAATCCGAGGTGTAGTTTTTATATTGTAAACTAAGGTTTTCGTTAAACACTTGGATTTTTACTGATTGCTGAATCATCATTCACTAAAAACAATTACTTGAATTATCATTCATCAATCTTTAAATCCTTATCTTTTAACTCTCTTCCTTTGTTCTGATTACGTTATAACTCGTTTTATTAGCACTGTCAAGAGGTGAGTGCTAATTTTTTTGTGAAGATTTTGTGAACGCTACGAGCCATGCAAAATAGTGAAAATAACGCCCTGCAAGTTTACTTGCAAGGGCGTCTATTTTTGCTATTTTATAGGGCGACAGCCATACAGCGAGGGAAGTCTTTCCCGAGCTGTGCATGGCGTATGCCACTACTTCACAGGGATTTTTCACTTGCTTTCGCACTCGATTTTCTTGATTTGACCACATTTTTACGACAAATCTTTTGAAAAATATATTTGTCTGATTTTCTTACCACATTTTACGACAACGACTTCTGGTTTATACCACAGCAGGTACGGTTTCTTGCAGGTTCATTTTAGACATCTCGTTCTCCACATGAGACTTCTCTGCAATATGATTGTAGACATTCATTGTGATCTGTGCATCTGAATGGCCCATCACATACTGCATAACTTTGGGATTGACATTATTCTCACCCAGTCTAGTACATCCCGTATGACGAAGGGTATGCGATGAAATAGGAGGCATCAGCTCCGGCTCTCGCTTCTCTTCTTCTGCCAGTTTGCTTTCTTTCTTATTATAGGCATTGACAATATTTTTCAGAAAGCTGTTCACTCCCGCCGGCATGATCGGACGTCCATGCTTTGTATTGAAAATGAATCCACTGCGTCCACCGATCTCCACATTGCTCTGCAAACCAAGCATCAGGTTCAGCTCTCTCTGTTTACGGAACGCATCATATACCATCTGTGTCATAGGAATGTCTCTGATTCCTGCATCCGTTTTGGTTTCTGAATCATGGAAACAATATCCTTCATCACCTTCATAATACACAAGCTGTCCACCTACATGGATCTCCCGGTTCTTCATATCCACATCTGACCAGGTTAAGCCGATGGTTTCACTCACTCTCAGGCAAGCCCCAAACATAACCTGCATCATTGGAAGATGAGGCTTATACACATTACTCTGTTCAACAAACTTCAGAAGTTTTTCCTGCTGTTCCAGTGTCAGTGCTTCCTTCTCTTTTGCCGGAGCCCCATAATCTCCAAGTGTTCCTGTTACCGGATTCTTACGGATAATCCCATCTTCCACTGCCAGTTCAAAACTGGGATTCAATAAGCCATAAAGACCTTTGATCGTACTGTGTGCCAGTCCTTCATCTGACAATGCGGAAAAGAACGTCCTTACATGTGATGTCTTGAAATCCACAACACGAATGTTTCCAAGAGTATTTCGTATCCGGTAATCCCACATACGGATATAATTCTTCTTCGTTCTTTCCTTGATATTCTTTGTTGCCATGTATCGCTCAAACAACGTATTCACAGTCAGCTTCTTGACTGATGCATCTGTAATAAGCAGATCATCCATATCCTTATTGATCTTCTTTTCTATTTCTCGTAAACTCGCCAAATCAGCTGCATAAACCGAATTACGCTTTCCGGTAATTTCATCTTTGTAGCGATACTCATAACGTCCATCAGGACGCTGGTATTCACCTGTTTTTAAATTTCTGCCTTTATTATCTTTTCTTGCCATATCAATCATTCCTTTCACTTCATTTTTCGTTATTCGGAATGATTTTTGTCCTGTCGGTATCAGTCATATACTGTCTGATATCTGCTCACAGATTAACATAATATTTTATGATTTCCAAGGGTAAATTCCTGCAAAATGCTAATTTTTATTTGCCTTTTTACAGGAATATTTTTCCCTTTTCACATTTCATTC
>OOAD01001822.1_pt1 | contig 10763 bp, 9 predicted proteins | sample 1671151 | NCBI WGS metagenome assembly OOAD01 (sample SAMN06348127, study PRJEB24527) | human gut metagenome | biome: human gut; feature: ankylosing spondylitis patient; material: feces | host: Homo sapiens | place: China | collected 2015-10
GCGATATGCAGTTTGCGGATGTTGCTTGTGCATTAAAAACGCAAACTGCTATAATGTATAAAAAGCCCGGGAGGCCGTGTCATCACAGCTTCCCGGGCTTTTCCTGTTTCAGATTCAGTTTTCCATGCAGGCACGGATGGCACTGAGCGTCACGTCATACTCCCGCTTTGCCTTGTCCATGTCGGCTGCGGCAACAGCGATATTGCCGCCCCGCAGCGCCTCGGTGATGGAATCCAGCGTGCCGCACAGCTGAGTAAACGACAGGCTCTGACAAACGCCCCGGAGGGTATGCGCCGCATTGAACGCCGCCTGCGTGTCACCCTCGGTCATCGCCTGTTCCAGCGCACGAAAGCTGGTGTGGTCGATAAACCTGCCCAGCAGGCGCTTTATCATTGCCTCATCGTAAAAACGGCTCAGGACATTGTTATAGTCTCCGCCCATCTGGCTGTAACATTCCTTAACTGTCATTATTTTCCTTTCCTTCAATAGCCCGAAAAAGCCATAGACACAAAAAAAGACTGCAATGGCCACCCCTTGCGGGGAAAACTATTGCAGCCGAACTACCTTCTGCTTGCAGGAAATAAAAGCAGAAAGCTCCTAGCTTTGCGTCCCTGACTCACATCAGGTTTGCCAACAACGATTCTGTTTTCAGAGTCCATTCCTGAAGCACTATGCTGTTTTCTTTCGTCACACCCCGAAAGTGCGTCGTCCGGCGCAATGCTCCATTAAACTGACTTCTGTCTTTACAGTATAGCACCGAAATTTTTTAATGTCAACTCGTTTTGCGTTTTGTCAATACAATGATTGATTTTTTCATGTACGCTTCACAAAAGCTTCATCCGAAAAGTCATACTCATTCGTCGAATCTTGCGAAATTGTGGATTTTTTGTATTTTTTCGGTGGACAAGTATCCGGTGGGAGTGCTACAATAGTCTTTGTTCTTTCCCAGCCGCTTGCGGGCGGCAGGAGTTTCACACACAAACAGGAGGAACTTTCATGTTCGAAAAAATCTTTCACCTGAAAGAAAACCACACCGACGTCAAGACCGAGGTCATGGCAGGCATCACCACCTTCATGACGATGGCCTACATCCTTGCGGTCAACCCCAGCATCCTTTCCGCTTCCGGCATGGATGCAAATGCCGTCCTGATCGCCACCTCTCTGGCATCCTTCGTCGGCACTGCCCTGATGGCTCTGCTGGCCAACTACCCCTTCGCGCTGGCTCCCGGCATGGGCCTGAACGCCTACTTTGCTTATACTGTCGTCCTCACGATGGGCTACAGCTGGCAGCTGGCCCTGATGGCCGTCTTTGTCGAGGGCATCATCTTCATCGTGCTGAGCCTGACCAACGTCCGTGAGGGCATCTTCAACGCCATTCCCATGACCCTCAAGAGCGCAGTCAGCGTGGGCATCGGCCTGTTCGTTGCCTTTGTCGGCCTGCAGAACGCAAAGCTCATCGTCAACAGCGACTCCACCCTCGTCACCTACCAGCACTTCAAGGGCGAGACCTTCTCCTCTGTGGGCGTGGGCGCCATCCTCGCACTGCTGGGCGTGGCCATTACCGCCATCCTGCTGGTGAAGAAGGTCAAGGGTGGCATCCTCTACGGCATCCTCATCACCTGGGTGCTGGGCATCGTCTGCGAGCTGACCGGCATCTATGTGCCGAACCCCGACGCCGGTATGTACACCGTCATCCCCACCAGCTTCGTCAGCTTCGACTTCTCCGCTCTGGGCAAGACCTTTGGTCAGGTGTTCAAGACCGATTTCTCCGGCGTGGGCATCCTGAACTTCTTCGCCGTCATGTTCTCCTTCCTCTTCGTTGATCTGTTCGACACCCTGGGTACCCTCATCGGTGTTGCTTCCAAGGCCGATATGCTGGACGAGGAGGGCAAGCTGCCCCGCATCAAGGGCGCTCTGATGGCCGACTCCATCGCCACCTGCGCCGGCGCTGTGCTGGGTACTTCCACCACCACCACCTTCGTCGAGAGCGCTTCCGGCGTCACCGAGGGCGGCCGCACCGGCCTGACCTCCATGACCACCGGTATCCTCTTCCTGCTGGCCGTGGTGTTCAGCCCCCTGTTCCTGACCATTCCTTCCTTTGCAACGGCTCCGGCCCTCATCATCGTGGGCTTCTACATGATGGGTTCTGCCATCAAGATCGACTTCTCCGACCCCAGCGAGGGCATTCCCGCCTTCCTGACCATCTTGGCTATGCCCACTGCCTACAGCATCTCTGAGGGCATCGCTATCGGCGTCATCTCCTGGACTATCGTCAATGTGGTCACCGGCAAGGCCAAGGAGAAGAAGATCAGCCCCCTCATGTATGTGCTGACCGTTCTCTTCATCCTGAAGTACGTCCTGCTGTAAGCACCTGCTCTGAACCCGGGACCATCCCCAAAAACAAAACCAGAGCCTCCTGCCCTTGTGCGGAGGCTCTGGTTTTTTGCTGTCTGTTGCAGGGGGGGGCGGCTGCGGGGGCTTAGCCGCCGAACAGTCCGAAAAAGCTGGTATGGGTGAATCCCAGCACCAGAAACAGGACGATGAGGGCGAACAGCACCCCGATGATGATGTCCATCTGGTGGACCGTCAGCGGGAACTTATCGTAGAGCTTCTCTTTCGGGTTGACGAAATCGGGGTCATTGTTGTTGAGGAGCGTTTTGCGGCCCTCCGGAGCCTCTGCACGGGCTGCTTCGAGCTTGGCCTGCTCCTGTTCCAGCTGAGCTTCACGAGCTGCCAGAGCGGCTTCCCGCCGGGCCAGCTCCGCCTCACGGGCGGTTTGTTCTTTTTCGGTCATAGTGTTTCTCCTACCTTTAGATGAAGTTTTCCTTTTCGGAAAAGGCTCGTCTCCGTACAACCTCTCAGTCTGCTTCGCAGACAGCTCCCCTAGTAGGGGAGCCTCTGGCGAAGAGATAAAGCTTTACGGAATGCCAAAGCCTCCCCTCGATAGGGGAGGTGGCACGCCGTAGGCGTGACGGAGAGGTTTCACCGTTTACACTATAATCTTACCATAGGAATTGTCCGTTGGGAAGAAACAGATGGGAGAGAAATGGGCCGGTTTTTGGTTTTTTCTCGTGAAAAGTGCTAAAATCCAGCTTAAATTTTCGTCGTTTTGACGGTAAAAGTCGTACTTTCACCCCATTTTCGCCTGCCTTGCTGACCGAAACGCCGTCATTGACGAAATTTGTGAAAACGTGTATCATGGGTAACGGCATCGCATTTTTCAACTTTTGTCTTTTAAGGAGGTCCATGCCATGCGCCCTCTCATCATCGCCCATCGCGGTGCGTCCCATCTGGCCCCCGAAAACACGCTGACCGCGTTCCGTCTGGCAAAGACGCTGGGTGCGGACGGCTTCGAGTGTGACGTTCAAATCACCAGGGACCGTCATCTCGTGGTAGCCCACGACTACCTCACCGACCTCAAGACCGGTGTCCACGGCAACATCCCGGATATGGACTTCGACGACCTGCGCCAGCTGGATTTCGGAAAATGGAAAAGCCCGGAGTTCACGGGCGAAAAGATCCCCACCCTCGAAGAGGTTCTGGAAGTCGCGCAGGACTTCAGGATGATACATATTGAGTTAAAGCCCTACTTGGACCGGGACGAAGAGATCGTGGACCGGGTCATCGACGCCGTCCTTGACGCCGGGCTGGAAGAAAAGGCCGTGCTCACCTCCTTCGAGTACGGCACCCTCCGCCGGGTGAAGGAGCGGATGCCCCAGATGGCCACCTGCGCCATGACCCTCAGCCCCGAATCCCAGCTCAGCCAGCCGGCCACCTTCTGGGAGAAGCTGGGCCTCAAGAAGACCGACCCTCTCGTGGAGAAGCTTTCCAGCCCCCAGGCCCTCAGCGAAGCGGCCGCTCTGCTGGAAGACCCCAGCAGTCTGGACGAAGAGAACAGCGTCCTCATCTACTACCTGAAAGACCGTCTCGATTTCCTCTACTCCATCTACCCCGGCATGAACCTGGCCGAAATTTTGCAGCAGTATTATTATCAGACGGATTTTGTGAACTATGTGGCCCAGTTCGGCTTCCCGGTGGATTACGTCGGGCCGGAGTACCACGCCTTTTTCCGGGACAAAGACCTTATCCCCAATGCCCACGCCCACGGCTTCAAGGTCGCGCCCTGGCCGGTGGGCGTGGAAAGCCGGGACGACCTGCGCCAGCTGTTCCGGCTGGACCCGGAGCTTGTGGTCACGAATAAGCCCGAGGTGGCCGTTTCCATCCTTACCGGGCTGGGCCAGTGGGACGAATCATCCAAAGAGGGTTGACAGCCCTCTTTTTTCGGAGCATAATAGTCCTGTATCGAACAGTTTTATGTGAAACAGTTCGACGATCGAACATTCACAGCAAAAGCCAAACCAGAAGGATGATACTATGAACCAAGCGTTTGAACCCGCCTGCACCCCCATCGCGCCGCCGTGGGAGACACCGCAGGTCATCCCGGCCCAGCTGCGCCGGGTGAACAACCTTATTTTCCGCAAGATAGGCCAGATCGCCCGCACCAATGGCGTGGAGGCCGTGACCCCCATGCACGGCTGGATCATGGAGTACCTCTACCGGAACTCCGACACCCCCGTATTCCAGCGGGACATCGAGCGGGAGTTCTCCATCACCCGCTCCACCGTTACCAATATTTTACAGCTCATGGAGCGCAAGGGCTACATCGCCCGTCAGAGCGTCGCGCAGGACGCCCGCCTCAAGCAGCTGGTCCTCACCGAAAAAGGTCGCCAGTTCCACGAAAACACCATGCTCGCCCTCCACCAGACCGACGAATATGTGGCCGGCCTGCTCACCGAAGAAGAGAACACCGAGCTGCTGCGGCTGCTGAATAAGCTGTATCTGGGACTAAAGTGAAACAAATATGAACTTTTTCCGAAACTTTGGAAAAAGCATTGACTTTAATATTGTTTTGTATAAAATTGTTCCGTACCAAACAATTATTCAAAGGAGGCTCAAAGTATGATAAAGAAGCTTGCTTCCCATCTGGGCGAATACAAACGCGCCGCTCTCCTGACGCCGATGTTTTCCGCACTGGAAGCAGTCATGGACATCCTGCTGCCCACCATCATGGCCTTCATCATCGACCTTGGCATTGAAAAGGGCGATATGAACGCCATCGTCAAATACGGCCTGCTCACCTTCGCGGTGGCGGCCATCGCTCTGCTGCTGGGCGTTTTGGCCGGCAAGTATGCCGCCGAGGCGTCCACCGGTTTTGCCGGCAACCTGCGCGATGCGATGTACGAGAACATCCAGCACTACTCCTTCTCCAACATCGACAAATTCTCCACCGCCGGCCTCGTCACCCGTATGACCACCGACGTGACCAACCTGCAGAACGCCTTCCAGATGATGGAGCGCATGTGTGTGCGCGCCCCGGTCCATCTGGTGTTCGCACTCATCATGGCGTTCAGCATCGGCGGCCCTCTGGCCCTCATCTTCGTGGTGGCTGTCGCCTTCCTGCTGGCCGTGCTGGCAAGCATCATGGTCCCCACCTTCAAGATCTTTGACCGGGTCTTCAAGAACTACGACAACCTGAACGCCTCCGTACAGGAGAACGTCTCCGCCATCCGCGTGGTCAAGAGCTTCGTCCGCGAGGGCTTCGAGAACGAGAAGTACACCAAAGCCTGCGAGGGGCTGTATCAGCAGTTCGTCAACGCAGAGAGCCGTCTGAGCTTCAATAGCCCCGCCATGCTGACGGCTGTTTACGGCTGCAACATTGCCCTGAGCTGGTTCGGCGCAAAGTACATCCTGCACGGCGCGCTGACCACCGGCCAGCTGAACGCTCTGTTCGGCTACATTATGAATATCCTGATGGCTCTGATGATGCTGAGCATGGCGTTCGTCATGATCTCCATGTCCGCCGCTTCCGCAAAGCGTATCGTGGAAGTTCTGGACGAGACGACCGACCTTTCCCCCGCCAAGGCTCCCGTGCAGGAAGTCAAGGACGGCAGCATCCGCTTCGACCACGTCACCTTCAAGTACAAGCACGGCTCCGGCCAGCCTGTCCTGAACGACATCACCTTTGACATCAAGCCCGGCGAGACACTGGGCATCATCGGCGGCACCGGCAGCGCAAAGTCCAGTCTGGTGCAGCTCATCCCCCGCCTGTACGACGCCGAGACCGGCACTGTCAGCGTGGGCGGCGTGGATGTCCGGGATTACGATCTCGACGTCCTCCGCCACGAGGTCTCCATGGTACTCCAGAAGAACGTTCTGTTCTCCGGCACCATCCTCGACAACCTCCGCTGGGGCAGCGAGAACGCCAGCGAGGAAGAGTGCATCCGTGTGGCGAAGCTGGCCTGCGCCGATGAGTTCATCGAGCGCTTCCCGGACAAGTACAACACCTGGATCGAGCAGGGCGGCTCCAACGTGTCCGGCGGCCAGAAACAGCGTCTGACCATCGCCCGCGCCCTGCTGCGCAAGCCGAAGGTCCTCATCCTCGACGACTCCACCAGTGCCGTGGATACCGCCACCGACGCAAAGATCCGGAAGGCGTTCCGTGAGGAGATCCCCGGCACCACCAAGATCATCATTGCACAGCGCATTTCCTCGGTGCAGGATGCCGACCGCATCCTCGTGCTGGACAACGGCCAGATCAACGGCCTCGGCACCCACGAGGAACTGCTGAAGAACAACGCGATCTATCAGGAAGTCTACAACAGCCAGACGCAGGGCGGCGGCGACTTCGACAAGCAGGGAGGTGAGCAGTAATGGCAGAACAGAAAGCAAAAGTCGTCCATGGCCCCGGCCCCCGCGGCATGGGAGGCCCGCGTCCGAAGGTCGAGAACCCGGGCAAGCTGCTCAAGCGCATCATGGCAGAGGTGTTCCAGCACTATCTGCCTCACTGCATCCTCGTGCTCATCTGCATCGTGGTCAGCGCGCTGGCTAATGTGCAGGCAAGCCTGTTCCTGCAGACCCTTATCGACGACTATATCATCCCCATGACCCAGCAGCAGGACCCCAGCTTTGCACCGCTGGCCGGTGCGCTGGTGCGCGTCGGCTGCATCTATGTGGTGGGCATCCTCGCTGCATGGCTCAACGCCCGCATCATGGTCAACGTCACCCAGGGTACCCTGCGCAACCTGCGCATCCAGCTCTTTACCCACATGGAGAGCCTGCCCATCAGCTACTTTGACACCCATCCGCACGGCGACATCATGTCCGTCTACACCAACGACGTGGATACCCTCCGCCAGATGCTCAGCCAGAGCATCCCGCAGCTGGTGTCCAGCGCCATCACCATCGTTTCCGTCTTTGCCAGCATGTGCATGCTGAGCTGGCAGCTCACCATCGTCACCATACTGATGGTGGCCCTGATGCTCTTCTGCTCCAAGAAGATCACCCAACAGAGCGGCAAGTACTTCATCGCACAGCAGCGCGACCTTGGCAAAGTGAACGGCTACATCGAAGAGATGATGGAAGGTCAGAAGGTCGTTAAAGTCTTCACCCACGAGCAGAAGGCCCTCGAGGGCTTCCGCAAGCTGAACGACAAGCTCAAGGACAGCGCCAAGCAGGCCAACAGCTTCGCCAACATCATGATGCCCGTCAACGCTCAGCTGGGCAATATCAGCTACGCCATCTGCGCTCTGGTGGGTGCAGCCATGGCCGTCACCGGCATGGGCGGCGTCACGCTGGGTACTGTCATGGCGTTCCTGTCCCTGAACAAGAGCTTCAATATGCCCATCAGCCAGGTGTCCATGCAGGCCAACAGCATCATCATGGCACTGGCCGGTGCAGAGCGCATCTTCAAGATGATGGATGAGCCCAGCGAGACCGATGAGGGCTATGTCACCCTCATCAACGCCAAGTACGACAAGGACGACAACCTCGTGGAGACCAACGAGCGCACCGGCATCTGGGCCTGGAAGCACCCCCACCATGACGGCACCACCACCTACCACAAGCTGGAAGGCGACATCACCTTTACGGACGTCGATTTCGGCTATGTGCCGGGCAAGACCGTCCTGCACGACATCAACCTCTACGGCCGTCCGGGCCAGAAGATCGCCTTCGTCGGCTCCACTGGCGCCGGCAAGACCACCATCACCAACCTTATCAACCGCTTCTACGACATCCAGGACGGCAAGATCCGGTACGACGGCATCAACATCCATAAAATCAGGAAAGCCGACCTCCGCCGCTCTCTGGGCATCGTGCTGCAGGATACCCACCTGTTCACCGGCACGGTCATGGAGAACATCCGCTATGGCCGTCTGGAAGCCACCGACGAGGAGTGCATCGCCGCAGCCCGTCTGGCCAACGCCGACGGTTTCATCAAGCGCCTGCCCGAGGGCTACAACACCATGCTGACCGGCGACGGTGCGAACCTGTCGCAGGGCCAGCGTCAGCTGCTGGCCATCGCCCGCGCAGCCGTTGCTGACCCGCCGGTGCTCATCCTCGATGAGGCCACTTCCTCCATCGACACCCGCACCGAGGCTCTGGTGCAGCGCGGCATGGACGGCCTGATGTATGGCCGCACCAGCTTCGTCATCGCCCACCGCCTCTCCACTGTCCGCAACGCAGACTGCATCGTGGTCCTGGAGCAGGGCCGCATCATCGAGCGCGGTAGCCACGACGAGCTTATCGCCAAGAAGGGCAAGTATTACCAGCTCTATACCGGTAATCTGGCCGAGAACTAAACTTTATATACAGAAAGCCGCTGTGCAGTTTTGTAGCTGTACAGCGGCTTTTTCTTGTGCTTTGTCGAATTTTATGATATTCTTTAGGTGTCGGCCTTCCGACTCCATTCAAATTGGGGAAGGGGGTGAGAACCTATGGAAATGTTATCTTCTTTCATTCTGTCCGTCGCAGCCAATGTTGTGGCTCATTGCATTGGCAAGTGGCTTGACGAGCAATTCAAGGCCGGTAAGCACTAACCCTTAGTAAGCAAAACGCCCCGCGGTATTCGCAGTACCGTGGGGCGTTTTGCTGCTCATTGGTGAAAACCTATGAAGCAATATCTTCTTTCATTGCTTTTATTATATGCCCTCTCAGCAAAAAAGTCAAGCGCTTCGCAATTTTATCGATCCAAATCGTGCTTCTTACAGAATTTCCTGCTCACCCAGTACATCCCGGCCCAGATGGCGATGGCGAGGATGAGATGCACCGGATTTTTCAGCGAACTGAGCAGCGACTGGCCGAAGAGAGACATCATGGCCACCATAACGGCCTTGCCCGTCAGAAGGGTGAGCAGATAGCGTTTCTCGTCAAAGTCCGAGATGCCGAAGGCCAGATGCAGGAACGACGTGGGCGTGAAGGGCAGGACCGCCAGCATGAAGAGGGTGGCGGTGTCCACATGGCTGACCCACTGCTGGGCCTTTTTCAGCTTTTCAGAGCGGGAGGCCAGCTTCCAGAAAAAGCGCTTGACCACCCGCCGCCAGAATAAAAACACCACCGTGCCGCCTGCGGCCACACCGAGCCAGCTGTAGACGAAGCCAAGAAATCCGCCGTGGGCCGCAACATTGAGGGCCACGATGGCAATGAGGGGCAGCGGCGGAAAAATGGATTCCACCATCGCCAGCAGGATAGGGACCAACGGCCCCAGCCCTTCAAAGCCCTCTAACAATGCCTCCCAAAATTCCAGCGTACCCAGCTGGTGGAGCCAGTCGATGAGCGTCGTTTCCATCGTGCTCATACCATCCCTTTCGTTTCTGCCTGATGTTTCTTCTTAGTATATCCAGCATCTATGACCGGGATATGAACAAAATCTGAGCATTTTTGCCTTTTTCTTCCTGTCTCTCCTTACAATATGAAACAGCGTTGTTCTTTCCTGCACGATATTTTATTCTTCTACCTCAGAAGATGTGCCGGGCGGCCTCTGCTTCGGCGGCCTGCCGTTCGGCCTTGAGGCGCTGACGCTCCAGATACTGGGCCTTCTGCTTTTTCCAGCGGACCAGGCTTGCATCGTCCGGCATCTGGACGCAGCGGGCGAAGGCCCAGTGCAGGCCGTCCCGGCGCGACATCCGGTATTTCTGGAACACGCCCCGGCCGGCCTCACCGCCCCGGCCCTTACAGACGGGACACTGGGACAGCGTGTACCAGCCGCTGCTCCCTTTTTTCAGCCAGACGTCATCCGGTTGCAGGGCCGTGCCACAAACCGGGCAGGCCATCGTGCCGATGACGGGGTCCAGCTTGTTCTGGCGGGCCCGCTCCACCAGGTCGGAGCCATATTTCTTCAGGGCGTCATAGGTCTCCTCCGGGTTGTCGCTGGTGACCCGCTGGTTGCCCCGGACGGAGGCCAGGGCCTGCATCACCTTTTCCTTGGTGACGTTATAGGTGCGGAACAACTCCTTCAGGGCGCTGTTGGCGCTGTCCAGCAGTCCTAAAAACAGGTGCTCCACAGAGATATATTCGTCCTTCATGGACTTGGCCGTCTCCTCGGCGGCGTTCAGGGCCCGGTCCACATCCTGGGCCACATAGACCTTGTCCGCCTCCCGGCCGCCGCCGGAGACCTTGGGCAGCTTGTTTACTTCCGCCTGCACCGCCGCCAAAAAGCTGGGCACGGTCATGCCCATGGCGGTGAGCAGCTGGGGGATAAAGCCCTCCTGATCGGCCACCAGGGCAAGCAGCAGGTGCTGCTGCTCGATCTGCTGCTGGCCATATTGCTGGGCCAGGCTCTGAGCGCCCTGGATGGCGGCGAGGGATTTTTGCGTCAGTTGGTTCATATTCATGGAAGAAACCTCCTTGGTTCTGGTTTCCGAATGGATCTTAAATTTTAGCACTCGTTAACTTTGATTGCTAATTTCATTGTATAACAAAACCCT
>OOAD01001826.1_pt1 | contig 10741 bp, 8 predicted proteins | sample 1671151 | NCBI WGS metagenome assembly OOAD01 (sample SAMN06348127, study PRJEB24527) | human gut metagenome | biome: human gut; feature: ankylosing spondylitis patient; material: feces | host: Homo sapiens | place: China | collected 2015-10
GAACATCGATGCTCAGTACCGCACCGAGTACTCCATCAAGGCTCTGACCGACGCCGGCAAGGAAGTCGAGTGCCTGTACGAGTACTTGGACAACTGGGATCAGACCACCGCACAGCAGGACGTCGCAAACGCTCTGGCACAGTACGGCGAGAAGATCGAAGTCGTCTTCTGCAACAACGACGCAATGGCACTGGGCGCTCTGCAGTCCCTGCAGCAGGCTGGCCGTACCGTCGGCAAGGACGTCTATCTGGTCGGTGTTGACGCACTGAGCGAGGCTGTCCAGAATGTCGTCGATGGCAACATGACCGGCACCGTTCTGAACGATGACGTGGGCCAGGCTACCGCCGCCGCAGCTGCTACCAAGCTGTACGTCGAGGGCAGCAAGGTCGAGCAGTACTACTGGGTCGACTACGTCAAGGTCACCAAGGAGAACGCTGCACAGTACATCAAGTAAGCAGCCAAAACCCTATCGTTGCAAGGTGCGCAGTGAACCAATAAGGCTTAATTAAAAGCTAAAAAGCGCGTGCGTGCGAGAAAACATCTCCGCGCACGCGCCTTATTTTAAGAGCCCGCCGGCAAAAAACGCACTTTCCAAGACCCAAAGATAAGGAGGCTCTGAGGAATGTCAGAATACCGTCTGGTAATGAAAGGCGTGGTAAAGACCTTCCCCGGCGTGAAAGCGCTGGACCACGCGCAGTTGGAGCTCCGCCCCGGCAAAGTCATGGCCCTGATGGGCGAGAACGGTGCCGGTAAGTCCACCCTGATGAAATGTATGTTCGGCATTTACAAGATGGACGAGGGCGAGATCGAGTACGAAGGCGAAAAGGTCAACATCCCCACCCCGCTGGATGCACTGAACCGCGGCATCGCGATGGTGCATCAGGAGCTGCAGCCTATCCCGGCCCGTACTGTGGCCGAGAACATCTGGCTGGGCCGCTACCCCACCAAGAAGGCTGGTCCCATCACCATCGTGGACCACGCCAAGATGTATAAGGACACCGACGAACTGCTGAAAAAGCTGAAGCTGGATATCAAGTCCCACGCAAAGCTGGGTACACTGAGCATCGCACAGATGCAGATGGTGGAAATTGCAAAGGCTGTTTCCGCAAACTGCAAGGTGCTGATCCTGGACGAGCCGACTTCCTCGCTGACTGCGAACGAAGTCGAGTCCCTGTTCCGCATCATGAACGAGCTGAAAGAGCAGGGCGTCGCTCTGGTCTACATCAGCCATAAGATGGACGAGATCAAGGTCATCGCCGACGAAGTCACCATCATGCGTGATGGCCATTATATCGGCAAGTGGGACGTCGCCAACATGACCAAAGAGGAGATCATCGCCAAGATGGTCGGCCGTGAGCTGTCCAACCTGTATCCCCCGCTGGAGAACCACCCCTCCGACGAGATCATGATGAAGGTGGAAGACTTCACCTCCATCCATCCGCGCTCTTTCCGCCACTGCAGCTTCGAGCTGAAGAAGGGCGAGATCCTGGGTGTGGCCGGCCTGGTGGGCGCACAGCGCACTGAGCTGATGGAAGGCATTTTCGGCCTGCGCGCTCACACCGCCGGTAAGGTGTGGATCAAGGGTCAGGAAGTCGCCATCAAGCAGCCCCGCGACGCCATCCAGCACAGCGTGGCTCTGCTGACCGAGGATCGCCGCGCCACCGGCATCATGGGTGTGCTGAGCGTGGCCGATAACATCTCTATCGCATCTCTGGACGCCCTGCGCAAGGGTCCCATCATGCTGGACGACAAGAAGATCCTTGAGCTGGTGGCTACCAACAAAGAGAAGATGGCCATCAAGGTCCCCAGCCCCAAAACGGCGATCAAGAGCCTTTCCGGCGGCAACCAGCAGAAGGTGCTGATCGCCCGCTGGCTGGCCAACAACCCCGATGTCCTCATTCTGGACGAGCCCACCCGAGGCATCGACGTCGGCGCAAAATATGAGATCTACTGCATCATCGCCGACCTGGCCAAGCAGGGCAAGAGCATCATCATGATCTCCTCCGAAATGAGCGAGATCATCGGTATGTCCAACCGCGTCATGGTCATGTGCGATGGCCGCATCACCGGCTTCATCGACGGCAAGGATGCTACGCAGGAGAACATCATGGCTCTGGCGACCCAGTTCGAGACCGCGCCCGAAGCGGCGGCGGCCAATCAGTAAACAAGGAGGCTGTCTATCGTGGAAGCTACCAAGAAAGTAACGGGCAAGTCTGTAAAGAAGTGGCTGGGCAACAACGCCATCATCGTCCTGATGCTGGCCGTGTCCCTCATCGTCGGCATCATCCACCCCAACTTCTTCGCACTGGCCAATATCATCAACCTGTTCAAGAACGTCTCTATCCGCTACATCATCGCTCTGGGCATTTCCGGCTGTCTGATCACCACCGGTAACGACCTGTCCGCAGGCCGTCTGGCTGGTTTCGCTGCCTGCCTGGCCTGCATCTTTGCGCAGACCGAGGGCGCTGCCGGTAAGTTCTACCCCAACATGCCCAGCCTGCCCACCCCTGTGGTGTTCATTCTGGTCATTGCCATCTGCGCCATCGTGGGTCTGTGCAACGGTCTGGTGGTCAGCTACCTGAAGGTGCAGCCCTTCATCGCTACCCTGGGTATGCAGCAGGTGGTCTACGGTATCTGCCTGGTCTACACCGGCGGTACCCCCATCGGCTCCCTGAACAAGAACTTTACCTCTCTGGCCTCCAACACCATCCTGAAGGTCCCCGTGCTGATCTGGATCGCCCTGGTCGTGGCTGTGTGCTTCTGGTTCCTGTACAACAAGACCCGTCACGGCAAGTACATGTACGCCATCGGCGGCAACGAGGCTGCTGCTGAGGTGGCTGGTGTCAACGTGCACGCTACCAAGATCCGCATCTACATCCTGGCTTCCTGCATGTTCGGTCTGGCAGGCTGCCTGCTGGCTGCAAAGTCCGGCGGCGCATCCGTCAACACTGCAATGGGCTATGAGCTGGATGCAATCGCAGCTTCCACCATCGGCGGCGTTTCCACCACCGGCGGTGTCGGCACCGTGCCCGGCATTCTGGTCGGCGTTCTGGTCTTTGAGCTGATGAAGGTCGCTCTGCAGTTTATGAACGTCAACTCCTCTTACACCTATATCGTCCAGGGCCTTGTCATTATCGTGGCTGTGGCCATCGATATCCGTAAGTACCTGGCAAAGAAGTAACTCCCCATTCGCATACAGAGAAGCCCCCCGCCGGGAGAACCGGCGGGGGGCTTCTGCTGTTATTTTCCCAGCTGCCGCTGCTGCAGGCGGTACTGGCGGGGTGTCAGCCCTTCCTGCCCTCCGCGTTTTCTCGCCCACTCTCCGAAAAAAGTTGGAGAACTTTTTCTTTTTCGTTGAATTGCACAAGAACTTGCCTCCTTGTTTGGCGGTTACGTTGAATTTGTGAACGTTCTTTGAATTTTGATATTTTCCTTCGATTTATTATTACACAGCTTCCGGGGAAGTGGTATACTACAAGCCAGAAACAGTGCTGTTAAGTTCGGAAAACAAAGATCGTTGAATGAGGTGTGTCGTATGAGCGTTTACGAAAAGATTTCCGGTTTTGCAGATGAGATCAGCCAGGACTTTGACCAGCAGCTCAAAACTGTGACGGATCTGGGGATGAAGTATATCTGCATCCGCAGCGCCGAGCACAAGGGCATTGCCGATTACACTCCCGAGGAAGTGCGCACCGTTCTTCTGCCAAAGCTGCGGGCCGCAGGCGTGGGCGTTTCCAGCCTGGGTACGGCCATCGGCAAGGTGGAAGTGGACGATGAAGAGGGCTTTGCCAAGCAGCTGGAACAGCTGGAGACACTCTGCGAAACGGCCAAGCTCCTGGACTGCTCCTTCATCCGGATGTTCAGCTTCCTCATCCCCAAGGATGCCGATGCAGACAGCTATACCGATGTGGTGCTGGATAAGCTGCGTCAGTTTATCCGGATCGCGGAAAAGCATGACATTGTCCTGCTCCATGAAAACGAGAAGGGCATCTACGGAGACACCGGTGCCCGCTGCAAATTGCTGTTCGACCGGCTGGCCTGCCCCCACTTCAAGGCGGCGTTTGATTTTGCCAACTTTGTTCAGTGTGAGCAGGACACCGCGGAGTGCTGGGAACTGCTCCATGACCAGATCGCTTATATCCACATCAAGGATGCTCTGCCCGGCTGCCTGCTGAATGTGCCCGCAGGCACCGGCCTTGGCAAGATCCCTGAGCTGCTTCGCCGGGCTTTCTGCGAGGAGGGCTACCACGGCTTCCTGACACTGGAGCCCCATCTGGCGATGTTTGATTTCTTTGCACCGGGAGCCAAAGGCGGAAAGAGCCAGAAGCTCCAGTTTGAGAATAATCCGATCGTCGAGAAGATGAAGTCCGAGATGGCCGAGCCGGGCCGCCCCAAGGACGGCGCAGAAGCTTACGCCACCCAGTATCATGCACTGGTCGAGATCCTGAATCCCATTCTCAATTGATATCCACTCTCCGTTTACCCATAAACTGCCACAGCAGAAGCCCCCCGCCGGGAGAACCGGCGGGGGGCTTCTGCTGTTTGCGGCAAAAAAGCTGGGCCAGATGCAGCCAGCAGCTTTTCATTTGGAATAGGGCAATATTTTTGCGGCTTGTCAGTCACTGGCAGGCCGCTTTTTTCTTTGTCAAAGGCAGTTTCGTGGAAATGACCGAAAGAGGATACCTGATTTGTGAATATTGACAAAAGTTTTCAAAGTACTTGATTTTAATTTAGGGGGGGGGGGTATAATGAAATGACAAGAAATTCCTTTGAGAACAAAGCACTCAGCAGCCTGGCTGAGACCTGCAATGCGGAAAATGGAACCTACAGGGGAGGTGACAGTGCGGTAGGAATCTGGAGGGTTCCTTGCGGGGAATCCGTTGCAAAAATGCAAATAGCGATGAAAGGAATGAAGAAAGTTGAAACAGAAAAGTCAGAACCGGTTTTTGGCGGCCCTGCTGGCAGTGGCAATGATGCTTCAGATGCTTCCCATGCTGGCTTTTGCGGATGACGCACCCGGCACCGAAGTAGCATGGAACGAAAATAAGAATAATAAGGGCTATCCGTCTTTGGAAGCTGCTGTGATAGATGCAGATAGCGGTGATACTATCATCCTTGGCGCGGGCAATTATACACTGCACAATAAACTCAAAGACAATCAAAAGCCCAAGGGAAAAGACCTGACCTTTGTGGGGCAGGGGTCTGATAAAACGACCTGGTATATCGGTGCTAAGGTGCCGGACCCGAATCTTTTGGGCACAGAGTATAACGGCGATTACAGCTTTGATGGTGCCGGAACAGTCACCTTCAAAAATATGACGCTTCGCTCCGGTGATAAAGATTATCTGGGCTTCATCCGTATTGACAATACAGTGGTGGAAGACTGCGTCATCAACGGCAAGACAGACTATTGGGGCTATACCAGTGCAGAGTTCATCAATACGACCTTCAATGCACCAGACTCTAATTATGCACTCTGGACGTATTGCTCCCCGACCATGACATTTAAAGACTGCACCTTTAATGCTGGTGCAAGTGGAAAAGTAATCAATGTTTACACGGATTACAGTGCAAAAAAATTTGACATTACGGTTAACTTTAACAACTGCACTGTGAATTCTTACAGTTCTGGTAAGCAGGCGCTGAACATCAACGACAGCAACAGGGGCAACTGTAAGTACATCATCAATATCACCGATCCCCATGTCAAGGCTGCCCGGAGTACAACGACCTGTTCGCAGGTGTTCGGCTTTAGATGGGGCGGCAACACTGGCCGGACAGAGGTATACTGGAACAATAGTGTGGAGCCGGTCTGGAAAGAAGGCAAGATGCAGACACACTCCTATACCGATGGTGAGCATGACAAGGCCTTTACCTACACCTATTCGGATTGGACAAAGATCGACGCGCGAAATGAGTGGCGGGATGTGACGAAGACCTGCGACTACTGCCACCGGGTGTTGGAAGAACATAGGGAAGTTGCTAGTGTGTACCGCCTCCAGTACAACCTGAATGAAGGCGTTGGCGACGAAACTGCCGACTACAGCGATGCTAATTACCGTGAAAATGAGAGCGTGACGCTTGCAGCGGCTCCCACACGAGAAGGCTACCAGTTTGCTGGATGGCTGAGCCTTAAGGGTAAGCTCTATAAAGCTGAGAGTGAGCTTGTCCTGACGGGTGATGAAGTGTTTACGGCACAGTGGAAGAAGGATGAGCCTGTCGTCAATCATACCCTGACCGTGACCGGCGGCACCTTTGCTGTGAAAAACGGCGACATTGATGTGACCGATACACTGGAAACCAGCACCGATGAGGCCAGCGGCAAGCAGACCTGCCTTGTGCCGGATGGTGCAGAAGTCACCGTGACGCTGGACCAGACGAAGGTTCCCGAGGGTATGGTGTTTGATCTCTGGTCTACCGGCAATTTTGACCTGCCGCTGGATCAGGATTACAAGGCTGAGGCCATTACCTTTACCATGAATGGTGATGTGGATGTGGCTGCACAGTACCGCAGCGCTGACATTGAGGATGGTTCTGATGTTGTTGGCCCCATCATTGTCGGTACGGCTGTTGTGGCTGGCGGCGCACTGGTCGGCTACACGCTGGGCACCGATCTTGTGGGCAAGATGTGGGGTCTGCCTTACTTCCCCAGCAACCGCAGTGCTCTTGCAATGATGCTGTGGGAGGATGCAGGCAAGCCTATGCCGGAATCTGAGATCCTCTACCCCGATGTTGGCCAGGAAGAACAGGATATGGATCTGCAGCATGCTGCCCGCTGGGCCATGGAGCACGACCTCCTGCCTGACCTGAACGATCAGGATGCAGAGCTGCCCCCTGAACAGGTGAAGTTCTATCCGGACAACATGGTTACCAAGATCAGCGTGCTGCGTGCTTGGAAGAAGGCACAGGACCTCAAGCAGAATGCGCAGTAAAATTTGACATTCTCTGATATATCCCAAACACAGCAGGAGCGCCCCGCCGGTATGACCCGGTGGGGCGCTTCTGCTGTGTTTTGTTAAGCTTCAGGAAAGGGGAACACAGCCCACTCAGCGGCCCACGATGAGGTCGCGGCGGCAGCGCAGGCCGACCGTCAGGAAAGCGCTGTTGCCCAGCTGCCGCAGCACCACCCGCTGGGTGTCGGTCTGGCCCTCGCATAGCAGGGAAAGGTTCAGGGTGGTGGAGCCCTTCTCCGTGGTGAGCACCAGCGTGGACACGCCCTGATCCATCAGGGTCTTCATATCCTGAATGGTGGTGCGGAAGGTGGCGGCGCAGTCCGGCACGTCCAGCGTCAGGACCCGGCCCTCCTGCCGGGCGGTGTAAAGGACCTGACGGCCCAGCAGGCCCTTGACGGTGTACCGGGCTTCGGTGGTTTTTGCCTCGTCAGCGGAGATCAGCATGATGTCGCCCTGAATGGGGTCACCCTCCGGTGCGCCGTAGCCGCCGTAGGCGGGATCGGTCTCGCCCACGGCAACGTCGCCGCTGTGCAGCGCGATCTCGCCCTGAAGCATCACGCTTTCGTCCTGCGGGGGCAGGTAGCCTGCAACAACGGTGTCATCGGCGGCAGCCGCAGCGGCAGGCTCCTCGGCAAATGCGCCGACACTCATGGGGATGGCAAGGGACAGCACCAGGGCTGCGGCAATGGCCTGACGGCCCAGCATGGTATTCAGAATCTTCATAAGAAATATACCTCCTGTACTATGGACGAAAAACCGCCCGTTCTGTAATGAATACGGAACGGGCGGCTTGTTTATTGCAGGGGGAAGGAAATTTTTATGGAACGTTAAACCCCTCAGTCACGCTCCGCGTGACAGCCCCCCTAATAGTGGGGCCCTTGGCATAAAGGGGAACTCGCAGGGCTCTACGTAGCGCCAGAGCCGCCCCTACTAGGGGCGGTGGCAATGCGTCAGCATTGACGGTGGGGTTTATTTCTTGGTCAGCGACTTCATCAGACCACCCGCAGAAATAATTTCCTGGATAAACGGCGGGAAGGGTTCCGCCTGGAAGGTCTTGCCGGTGGTCTCATCGGTGATGAGGCCGGTAGTAAAATCCACGCTGACGGTATCCCCTGCGCTGATGGCATCCACAGCCTCGGGGCACTCCATGATGGGCAGACCGATGTTGATGCTGTTGCGGTAGAAGATGCGGGCAAAGCTCTTGGCAATGACCACCGAGATGCCCGCGGCCTTGATGGCCACGGGGGCGTGCTCACGGGAGGAGCCGCAGCCGAAGTTCCAGCCGCCCACCATAACATCGCCGTCCCTGACGTTCCGGACAAAGTCCTTGTCGATGTCCTCCATGCAGTGGCTGGCCAGCTCCTTGGGGTCCTGGGTGTTCAGGTGGCGGGCCGGAATGATGACATCAGTATCCACGTTATCCGGGTATTTGAAAACAGAACCTTTTGCGTTCATCGTTGTTTCTCCTTTCCGATCAGACCGTGCGGGGGTCGGTGATATAGCCGGTCAGGGCGCTGGCAGCCAGGGTGTTGCCCACAGCCAGGTCCAGCGTGGCAGCCGTTGGCTTTGTGCTGATTGTCGGGGTGGCTTTTGTCACCGTTACACAGACTACATTACTTTTTGTGCTGGCTTGCAGGCCGTTGTCCTTGCGTGTGGCCGTGACCAGCACGTAATAGTAATGCACCCCTGCGGTGGGGGTTTTGGGGTAGGTGGGTTTTCCGTTTTCGTCGGTGATAGGGATTCCGTTGTTGCCGTTTTCATCACAGGCATACCAGGTTGTTTCCTTGGTGTGGGCCGTGTTTGATTCGACATGCACTTTGTGAAAAATGCGCTCGCCATAGTCGCCGGTCGTCGGATTCATCGTCAATGTGACATTTTTTGGGGCCTGGGCCGGGGTCAAATGCCAATGCGCGTACAGGGTGTGGTTGGCGGCGGTGGTAACTGTGGTGTTATCGTCCACCTTGGTGCCGTCGGTTTTTTGGGTATACCAGCCGTCAAAGTCGTAGCCTGTGCGGGTGGGCGTGGGCAGTGTGCCGTAGGTGCTGCCGCAGGTCACCACCTTGCTTGCCGGGCTGACCTTGCCGCCGTTGGCGTTAAGCCGCACGGTTTTGGTCGTGGTGCAGCTTTTTTTCGAGAGGGTAAAGGTGGTTTCCAGCTGGTGGTGGTAGGCTGTAAGCAACGAATTGGACTGACTGTTGCCGACAAAGATGGCGTACTCGCGGGTCATGCTTTTTTGTGCGGAGCCGTTCAGGTTGTCAAAGGTAAGTTCCACCGTGCCGCTGCCGGTGCAGGGGCTTTTGGCGCTGCTGTGAAGCCGGCAGATGCCGCCGCTTGCATCGGCGTTATTGGCAGAATAGGTTCGTTTGTAGGCGGCACCGTCGGTGTTGTCGGTCCATTCCATCACATACCAGCTTTCGCCTTTGGCATTGCGCTGCAGCTTGATATCGTAAGAGAGTGTAACCTTATAGCAGGTGTACGCCGGAACCTCTACGGTCATCGTAAAGGGCAGCAGAAGATAGTAGGCGTTTTTGAAGTGTTTCCGCTCTTTCAGATGTATGGTTGAGGAAGTGCCGTTGTTGGTGACCTCGACTGTACCGCCTTCATAGCTGCCCCGATCCTTGTCCGCACTCTGGGGGTTAAAGGTCTTGATGTTATTGCCGCCGTAGGAACGGCAGTTCGCGGCAGTGGCGAACTTCAGCGAAAAGCTGAAACTCTGGCTCGCCGCCGAAGCGCCCGCTACCGCAATGCCGCACAGTACGCACAGGCACAGCGCAGCACACAAAATCCGTTTCCACCGCGTCAAGGTATTGAACCCCCACTTCCTTGCGCCGCGCAGGGTCTTGACAGCGGCGCTGTATCTCGTATAATGGCAGTATAACCCGTCCACCCCTGAACGAAGCAAGCACTTTTTTTAAGGAGGTTTGCGCCATGCCGGAAGATCCGAAAAAGCTGTTTCAAATTACCGAGGCCGCCCGCGCCTGCAGCCTGTCCCGCAGCACGCTGCTGCGCTTAGAGGAAAAGGGTCTGCTGACGCCCGCCTACACCGCGCCGGACAGCGGACGCCGCTATTACGACAACCACAACGTGGCCCGCATTTTGCAGATCGAAAAGCTGAAAGCCATGGGCCTTGGCACCGAGGATATAGCCGCCTACTTTGCCAGCGGCGGCGAGACGGCTGTTTTGCTGGCCGCACTGGAGGAACACCTGCACGAGGTTGCGCGCGGGGTCGAGGAGCTGCGCCTGCGCGCGGGCACGGATACGGGCATATCGGTGCAGGTGCTTACGCTGCCCGCCGTGACCTGCTGCCGCCGCCTGTGCGAGGGACACACCATTGCCGAAAAGTACAACGCCATGTATGATTTTTACGGCGAGTGTGTGCGGCGGGGGTATCGCCTGTCTGACGAGCCGATTTTTACCGTCTCGCAGCGGCAGGATTTTTTGAACGGCTATATCACGGACGAGCCGTATCCGTTTTGGGTGTGCGTGCCCGTGCGCCCCGAAAAAGCCCCCAAGGAGGCTGTGACTCTGCCGGCCTGCCGCGCCCTGTCGGTGCTGTATTACGGCAGCTACGCGGGCGCGGACGAGGCATTTTTGCGTCTGGGCCGCGAGGCGAAGGAGCGCGGTCTGACACCCGCCGGGGACCCGCGTGTGCTGGGCATTGTTGCGCCCTACACCGGGCGCGAAATCGAAACCAAACGGTATTGCTCCCGCCTGGTGCTGCCGGTGGAGGGCGAAGCCGAACCGTCTTTCCCGCGTAATAAAAAGTGAACCCCCGGAAGGCCGCTTTA
>OOAD01001828.1_pt1 | contig 10734 bp, 8 predicted proteins | sample 1671151 | NCBI WGS metagenome assembly OOAD01 (sample SAMN06348127, study PRJEB24527) | human gut metagenome | biome: human gut; feature: ankylosing spondylitis patient; material: feces | host: Homo sapiens | place: China | collected 2015-10
TGACCTGATTCTGCTCGATCTGATGCTTCCGGGAATCGACGGTTATCAGGTCTGTCGCGAAATCCGTCACAATTCCGACGTTCCGATCATTATGCTTTCTGCCAAAGGCGAAGTATTTGACAAAGTACTTGGTCTGGAACTGGGCGCAGATGATTATATGATCAAGCCCTTCGACTCCAAAGAGCTGGTTGCCAGAGTCAAAGCGGTTCTCCGCCGGTTCCAGCCTTCCAGGACCGATGAGGCTCCAACTACCAAGATCGTACAGTACCCGGATCTGATCATCAATCAGTCCAACTATTCCGTTATTTATCAGGGAAATTCCATTGATATGCCGCCCAAGGAACTGGAGCTTTTGTATTATCTGGCCAGCCATCCCAACCGGGTATTCACCCGCAACCAGCTGCTGGACGAGGTGTGGGGCTTCGACTACTTCGGCGATTCGCGCACGGTGGACGTACACGTCAAGAGGCTCCGCGAAAAGGTCGAAAACGTCAGCGACCAGTGGGCGCTCAAGACCGTCTGGGGCGTCGGGTATAAATTCGAAGTGAAGTAATTCAGTATGCCGGAAGAAAACAAAGAGAAAACACAGAAAAAGCGCTGGACGCTCAAAAAGGTCAAGACCCGCTGCCGCACGATCTACTGGCAGAATTTTCTGCTTACGGCAAGCGTCGTCATGCTGACGCTGGCGCTGCTCGGCAGCGCGTTCTTCGCGCTGACGTATTCCTACGCCATCGACGAGCGCAGCGAGCAGATGCAGAGCAAGGCGACGGTCGTGTCGCACATGGTGTCGTCCTACATGGAAAACGGCTCGCTCACAGGGCTGCGTGAGCTGGCAGACTTTGCTTCGAACGTGACGGATGCAGAATTTCTCATCTGCAACTCGGACGGCAACCTGCTGCTGACGACCGATACAACTCTCGTCAACCGCGTGCTGACCGTGCCGCAGGACGTGGCCGAGGGTGCGATGAGCGATGACAGTTACAGCGCGCGCACGACGCTCGGCGGCATCTACGAGAGCAAGCGCTTCGTCGTCGGCGTGCCGATCGTGAGCGAGGGCGCAACCGTCGGCTTTGTGCTGGCGGTGACCGGCGCGCGGGCGCTGACGACGATGTGGCGCACATTCATCGGATTGTTTTTCATGACGGCGGTGACGGTACTGCTGCTTTCGTTCGTCGTGAGCGCGTGGGTCAGCATGCGCCAGTCGCGCCCCATCCACGAGATGGCGGAGGCGACACGCCGCTTCGCCGAGGGCAATTTCGACGTGCGCATGCACAACTACGAGGGTGTGACGGAAATCTCCGAGCTCGCCGAGTCGTTCAACAACATGGCGGACTCCTTACAGGAGACCGAACGCCAGCGCCGCGAGTTCATCGCGAACGTCTCCCATGAGTTAAAGACCCCGATGACGACCATCGCAGGCTACACCGACGGCATCTTAGACGGCACGATCCCGCCCGAGGAAACAAAGCATTATCTGGGCATCGTCTCGCAGGAGACGGGGCGTCTGGCGCGGCTGGTCCAGAACATGCTGGACATCACCAAGCTGGAGGCGGGCGAGGTGCCTATCCACGCCCAGACCTACGATCTGTGGAAAACCGTCACCGATGTCGTACTCAGCGATGAGCAGCGCATTGAGGACGGCAAAATCGTGGAGTAAGGAGGTGGCAGGCTATGACATGGCCTTTTGAAAATGATACCAGCGGCATTGTAAAGCGCATATCAAACCGCAGTATATCGGCAAATCGAAAAAGAAATATCTTTATTGTTTTGACGATTGTACTTGCCAGCGCATTGCTATCTGCTATTGTACTCTATGGCTTTGGGGTTATGCAGGAAACGCAAAACCGCAACCAAAAAACAGCGCAGATTATGTATCATGCGATTTCTGAACAACAGGGACAGGAACTATACAAGCAAGAAGAAATTGCGTGGGTTGGAGAATTTTTCAACGCATTTTCTGAACAGGTAAACCATTCAACCGTGAACTTTACTTATGCAAATGCAGATATGCTAACATCCCAAAGTATGCCCTATTCGGGAGATTTACCAGCTTCGGAGAATGAAATTGTAGTGCAGGAATCCTTTTTGGATAGTTTGGGCTATTCAAATGAATTGGGACAGACAATTCAAATCCCCTTTTCTGACGGCACTACCCATGATTTCAAATTGACGGGAATCTTAGATGTGAAAACCGGCGATATTGGGCGCTATACAGCCATTATATCGAAAGAATTAGTAAGACAGCAGTATGGCGACGGAGGCATGATTGATTATTACATTGGGCTGAAAGGCGCTCAAAACATGAGCGAGGAAGAAGCCACCAACTATGCAAACACTCTGGCGCAGCAATTAAAAATTTCCGATGATAATGTGATTGTCCGTTCCACATATTTTAACTTAAAGGACGAAAATCACGGAAGCGATATGCTGTTCTATTTCTTGATCGGTTTTGTAACTTTCATTGGTTCCGGCATTGTGATCTATTCGATTTTTTATATTTCAGTAGCAAGCAGTATCCGTAACTATGGACAGCTTCGCACAATCGGAACTACAAAACGACAGATCAAAAAGATGGTTTACCGCGAGGGGAAATTACTTGCTGCCATTGCTATCCCGATTGGTTTGGTTATTGGAAATGTGATTGGGTACTTCCTGATTCCTGCCGGTTGGTACTGGCTGACTACTTTATGTGTGACGGTCGGGGTTGGCCTTTTTGCATTTATTATTGTGATGATTGCCATTCATACTCCTGTAAAAAGAGCTGCGGCAGTATCTCCGCTGGAAGCATTGCGATATTCCGATTATCAGGGGAAAATGAAAGAAAGTTCCGTGTTGCACCGTAAAATAACGCCTGCTTCACTTGCTAAAATGAATCTGTCCAGACAAAAGGCAAAGTCCACTTTAACAATACTTTCTCTTTCACTCGGCGGAGTATTGGTTGTATTGATTTCGACAATGTTAGTTTCCTATGATGGCGTTGCAGAGGCAAGAGGCAGGGCTTTCCCTGTCGGTGAATTTAACATTCAGCTCAACGCAAATCAATCGTGGGACACTGCTGGTATTTCTTTGTCTGGATTGCAGCAAAAGAATTTTCTAAATGCCGATTTTATAAATGCAGTAGAATCTATTGATGGCGTTACAGGAATCAAGCACTGGTATTACACGGACGCAGAATATCGTGTAAATGGTAATTCTGGAAAATGGATTCAGGGCTTTTGCCGAGATGAACAGCAGAATTTGGAGAAAGAGCGAATTGCGGGAACGACTGATTATGATGAACTGGTGGCAGGCAATGGAATTGTCTTGCTTCAAGAGCGTGCCGATCTCTATGATATTGAGGCTGCGTTGGGTGATACCGTCGAAGTGGACTATAAAACCGAATCCGGCCAAATTCGCACAAAGGCCTATACCGTCATGGGCATTGTAAACGAATATTCTTACTCCGGCTTCTCAAAATGCTTTGCGCTTCCGGAGCAGTTTATGAATGAAGCGACCGGGATAGATTGCACAGGTACGATTTCCGTAATTACCGATATGAAAAAATATGATACGGTAGAAGCTGCATTAAATCAACTGATAGACGGAAATAGCGATTTGGTTATGGAAACCATAAAAGAAAGTATCACTTATTATAGCGGACTTCAACAACTTTCTTTCGGGGTATTGTTGATCGTGGCTGTTATTGTTGTGTGCTTTTCTTTAATCAACCTTGTCAATACGACAATCACAAACTTCTTATCCCGTAGGCAGGAAATTGGAATGTTACAGGCAATTGGTTTGAGTAAAAAGCAGCTTATCAAAATGCTGTGCTATGAGGGGTTAATGTATTCAGTTTTTGCTACGCTGGTAACATTGGTTTTGGGGACTGGACTGGGCTTCCTATCCGTACAGGTCGTTGTGAAAACGATGAATCCATACTTTTACTATTCATTTCCGTGGCTGATCGTATTGATATATTTAGCAATCCTGCTGATTGTGCAATTCACCTTGATTTCTTACACAACTGGAAATCTGAAAAAGCAATCTCTTGTTGAGCAAATCAGGACGATGGAATAGCCATATGGGATCGGCGGGGCGGCGTGTGCTGCCCCGCTTTTTTCGCCATTTCTCAAAGAAATTTTTGAAATGTCCGAGCGTTGTAACAATTCAGCCTGTTTTTCTGTCGAAATCAAAGGCACCTCGGACATTTGTGTAACATTTGTAGTTTATGCTTGTGGTAAATCAATATTGGGGGTGAGGACACATGAAAAAGATACTGCTGATCGACGACAGCGACACCTATACATGGTGCCTGCAAAAATACTTACAGCACCGGGGCTACCCGGTAAAAACGGCTTGTACGCTGAAAGAAGCGCGGACCGCCATCCAAGAGGAAATGCCGCTGGTGGTCTGCTGTGATCTCGACCTGCCGGACGGTTCCGGCATGGACTTTCTGGACGAGGTGCGGGCCGCAGACAAGGAGCTGCCTTTTATTCTGGCGTCCTGTCATGACAAGGACGACTACGAACAGGAAGCTATGCGCCGGGGCGCGACGCTGTGCATGGACAAAATGAAAGGACTGCTACTACAAGATAAGCTGGTGGAATACGCCTACCGGCAGTTATCCGGCGAAAAGGCCCCGACTTTTCACAAGCTGCTCTTTGTCTATGCAGAAGATACCAGCGCCGAAGTGCTGCGGGCTGCTATGCTACAAAAGGGCTTTGACCTGATTCTGGTTTCCTCGATTTGGGAAGCCAAGCGCCGGATTTTTGAGGATAAGGAAATAGAACTGATCTTGTGCGATCTGGAACTGCCGGACGGCACAGCAATGGAGCTGTTTCATACGCTACGGCGGGTGGCGGGGATGTTCCAAATGAAGAATCCCCCTGTCCGGCTTCTGCCGTTCTTTATCCTCACCGAGAACAACGACCCTGCCACGGAATATGAATACCGGCATGAGGGCGTGAACGACTATATCACCGCCCCGGTCAATATCCCGGAGCTGATCCGGCGAGTTCTGTTCTTTGTGGAATGAAGCTTTTTTATTCGGCGGCTTTGTTAAGCAAGGCCGCCATTTTTAATTCATTTATCTTCAATGTTTGTTCTGAATATCGTATAATGTAGGGGAACGGCTGTGGTTTCATAGAATGGTGAGGTGTTTATATTATGAATGAACGAGAAAAAACGATTCGACTATGGTTTGATATGTGGCTCAATCAGCAGGATATGGGCATTGATGATATTTTTACAGAAGATGTGATCTATACAGAAAGTTGGAGTCCCCAGTATAACAACCGAAAAACAGTAAAGCATTGGTTTCAGGAATGGAATACCCGTGGCAAGGTGGTCATTTGGGAAATCAAGCAATTTTTTCACAAGGGAGATCAAACGATTGTGGAGTGGTATTTCAAAAATGAAATGAACAATGGAAGTATAGAGGAATTTGATGGAATCTCGCTGGTTGAATGGACAGAGGATAATAGAATAAAGTCGTTGAAAGAATTTGGGTGTAATCGCAATACCTATAATCCATACCAGGAAGGCGATCCCCCTCAATTCAGAGCAGAAAAAGCGAATTGGTTTTGATTGAGTGCTTATAATGTTAGCTGCTGTGGTTTCATAGAAAGTTGAGGAATTTTTGAGATTTACCATATATCATATAAAGAACGGAGGTGCATAATTTTGAATCCCAAATTACTGATCGTTGATGATGAACGCGGTATTGTTGATATGATACAGAGTTATTTTCAAACACAATATGATATTCTGACTGCTTATAGCGGACAAGAAGCGCTCAAAAAAGTAGCCTGCAAACCAGATTTAATTTTATTGGACATCAATATGCCGGGAATGGATGGTCTGACTGTATGCCAGCAGATACGGGAACACATAGCCTGTCCCATTCTTTTTTTAACCGCTCGTATGGAATCCAGCGATAAGATCATTGGCTTTCAGGCCGGGGCGGATGATTATATCGTCAAGCCCTTTGATTTGGATGAATTGGGGGCGCGTATTGCCGCACATCTGCGCCGGGAGCAGCGACGCCAAAATAATTCGGCAGTACGCTTCTTTGGTGAATTGATACTGGATTATTCTGCCCGAACAGTTACAATCAATAATCTGAACATCCCGCTATCTAAGAGGGAGTTTGAGATTGTAGAACTTTTATCCCTCAATGCAGGACAGGTTTTTGACCGCGAGCGAATTTATGAGCTTGTGTGGGGCTTGGATGGGGACGGAAACAGCGATACAATTATGGAGCACATTCGGAAAATACGCGCTAAATTTGCAGCACATACATTGCACAATTACATTGAAACGGTTTGGGGGTGTGGTTATCGGTGGAACGCCTAAAAAATATGGGACTAAAGAAATCTTTCCTGCTATTATCCCTCTCCTGTTTGGCAGTGGCATTTCTCCTGCTTGGGGCAGTTATCTTCCTTTGCCGAGGCATTGAAAACCATTATCCTTTAGGCGGTGTAGAAATCTTGTCGGATGGCTCTGTTGTACCTCTGCCGTCTCCTACGGTGTCACAACAGCGTATTTTAGCTATCCTAAACATTGTGCAGACGGTTTCCTGTATTCTTTTTCCAGTAGGCGGATTGATTGTTTCAGTCTTTCTTTTTTATTATCTCAAATTGAAACAGCCTATTTCCTGCCTGCAAAATGGCATTATGCGGATTCAGAATAATGATCTGGATTTTTCGCTGCCGATTTTGTCTAACGATGAAATGGGACAACTATGTGCTGCCTTTGAAGAAATGCGGAGTGAACTTCTGAAATCGAATCGGCTGTTGTGGCAACAGGCCGAGGAACGCAAACGGCTCAATGCCGCATTTTCCCATGATCTGCGTAACCCGATTACGGTATTAAAAGGAAGTGTAAAACTTTTGCGGCAAGGTATTCAGGACGAACAAACCATAGACCGGCTGGAAAGTTACACTTTACGGATTGAGCAGTATGTAGAAGCTATGAGCAGTGTTCAAAAGTTGGAACAACTCTCTGTTAAGCCAAAAGAAATCCGACTATCAGTTTTGCAGAGTGAATTGCAGGAAACAGCACGACTGTTAGCGCTATCCAAAAAAGTTTCTGTTTTAGTACCATCAGGTGGAACAGTTTGTATAGATCACGGGCTATTTCTTACCGTAGCGGAAAATCTGATTGGAAATGCGGCGCGATTTGCAGAAAAAGCAATCTCTATTCAAATAACGCTGCAAAATGATTCTATGACCTTGAATATAGAAGATGATGGTGCTGGTTATTCGCTGTCTCTCGTGCAGAATGGGCCAAACCCTTTTGAAACGACAAGTAGTAATTCCTCACATTTCGGAATGGGGCTTTACAGCAGCAGAATTTTATGTGAAAAACATGGTGGCCGATTGATTTTGGAAAATCGGGCTGGGGGCGGTGCATCCGCAATGGCTATTTTTCATTTTATGTAATCCTTGAGCGATTTTTGAGATTTATCATTTACACTCTCCTTATACCACAAATAAGGAGAGTGTTTTTTATGAATATTGAGGCAAAGAATTTATCAAAGATTTATGGTGACGGTGAAAACCGAGTGGTGGCTTTGGATCGTGCAAATCTCGAAATTGTATCCAGCGATTTTATTTCCATTATGGGGCCATCGGGAAGCGGAAAAAGCACCTTGCTTCATTTGCTTTCCGGCTTGGATAAGCCATCTTCCGGCTCGCTGACCTACGATGGTAAAGATATTTACAGTTACAGCGATAAGGAGTTGTCGGCATTCCGCCGGAAACGGATTGGATTTATTTTTCAGCAATTTAATCTGCTTCCGGTTCTGACGGCGAAAGAAAATATTATCATGCCTCTTTTGCTGGATAAGCAAAAACCGGATGAAGCATACCTGAAACAGCTTACAGAACTGCTTGGCATTCAGGGCCGCTTGGAACATCTGCCCCATGAGTTATCCGGCGGCCAGCAGCAGCGTGTAGCCATTGCCCGCGCTTTGATTGCAAAGCCGGATGTAATTTTTGCGGATGAGCCTACGGGAAATCTGGACAGCAAAAGCGGCGGCGAAGTCATGGAACTGCTTCAAAATGTATGGAAAAAGATGGGGAAAGCTCTCGTTGTCATTACCCATGACAGCCGTATTGCACGAATGGCAGATCGGCAGTTTCAGATTGTAGATGGTGTGCTTACGGAGGTGACAGCGAAATGAAATCTTATCGTACATTAGCATTGAAAGAACTGCTGTCCCAAAAAGTCACTTCTATTCTTATTTTGATTGCCGTTGTGCTGTCTACTATGATGACAACCATTGTAGGACAATCCATTGGCGTACTTAGTGCAATGCGGGAACAGCAGGCCATCGCTATCGGAGGAAACCGATATGCCACTTTTTTGCAGATGAATGCAGATCAGCTTCACGCACTGGAACAGGATGAGCGTCTTTCCTATGTAGGGAAATCTATTTATATGGGAAGTTTAGAACTCTCCCCATCTCTTACCCTTGGTTTGATGGAATATTTGGATGACAATGCCGCTATCTATCCGTCCAGTACCAGTGTAGAAGAAGGTCGTCTGCCGGAAGCCCCGATGGAAATAGCTCTTTCGGAAGATATTCTGAAATATCTTGGCTTTGAGGGCGGTATTGGAGATAAGATTACACTTTCACTGCAAAAAAATCTTCGCCACAACATTGCGGACAGCTATTCCTATACAGCAGAATTTGTTCTTACAGGGATATTGAAAAATAACTACTTGGGATATACAAGCGGCACTGTTACGGGAGTTGTAGGGGAAGGAACTGCCGAACAACTTTTACCGGAATCTTATATTTGTTACAATGTGGATATTCGGACTGCCGATAAAAAGAATTTTCAAGCAGTTGTCGATGACATCAATAAGGAATTGAACATCCATGAGCTTGATACCAGCTACAATATTGTATATTTGAACGCTTTGGGAATTTCCTATACTGCAAATTCCGAGGATGCCAATGATAAGGGATTCTCTTTTATGACAGTCGCAGGGATATTAGTGGGTACTTTGATTTTGCTGGCTGCTGGTCTTGTGATTTACAACATTCTGAAAATATCTGTATCAAAACGGATAAAGGGATATGGAACACTTCGGGCTATTGGAGGCGAAAAAGGACAGCTTTATCAGATCATTGTAATTGAAGTAATCCTATTATGCCTGATGGGGATTCCTATTGGTATGCTTCTTGGCTTCTTGAGTGCCAGAGGAATTTTAGAGGCAGCTACCGGCTTGGTTTCCCCTGAATTGTTCTTGGTTCAGGATGCTTCTGAATTGAAAACTCTAATAGCAGAGAACAGTTCTTTGAATGGAACCTTACTGGTTTTAAGCGGAGCAATCACTTTGGCGTTTGCGCTGTTTGCAGCATTGCCAGCAGCCAGATCAGCCGCAAGGGTATCCCCCATTATGGCGATGTCTGGAACAAATCTGAAAATTCGCCGCAGAAAGCGTAAAACAAAGAAAATCCATAATTTTGAAGCATACTATGCCCGTCTGAACTTAAAGAGAAATAAAGGCCGTACTGCAATTACAATTTTGTCCCTTGTTATGAGTATCACGGTTTTTATAGCGCTGCAAGGGTTTTCCTCTCTCCTGAACGCTGCAAGCGCACTGCAAGATAACCATTTAGGAGATTATCAGATCACAAATGAAAGTGTTGGATTTACCACAGATGATCTGAACACTTTGCGAAAAAATGAAGCTGTGCAAAGTGTAGCCGCCATACAATTTTCGCTTTACGAACAAAATGAAAATGGGCTGCTCGATGAAATCAGTCTTGAATTTCAACTGAAACCCGGTGAAACTTTTCAGGTTGTCGGATTGAACGATGAATATTGGGATTATTTTATGGGGGATCAATTACCAGAAGAACAGCTTGGACAACTGAAATCAGGGAACGCCTGTATAGTAAGGAATCCTATTCCCATGAGCTACGGCGAAGATGTTCTTGAATTTACAAATATAGAGGCCGGAGAAAACATCTGTGTTGCGGGAATGGAGCTGAATGTTTTGAAAACCTTGGATGGCTATGACGGTTATCTTGGTATTGGAAATGGCGGTTTCACAAATGGTGTTCAGGTGATCGTTGATGATGCTATCTATGAACGCCTGACGGGAAAAGATACCTATTCAGAGTTTTTGCCTACGCTGAACGAGGGCGCAGACAGGGAAATTTTTGATACATTTATCGAGGCATTTTGTGATAGGACGCCGGGGACAACATTCTTGTCGTATGAAGAAAGCGACCAGCAACTGAAAGAGAGCTTTGCACAGATTCAAATGCTGGCATGGGGGCTGATCCTTTTCGTTGGCCTGATCGGTATTCTTAATATCATCAATACCGTTTACACAAATATTCACACCAGAGTAACAGAAATCGGTATGCAGCGGGCCATTGGAATGAGCGCCGGTAGCCTTTATAAAACTTTTCTTTGGGAAGGTGCATATTACGGAATCATTGCCTCTGTGATCGGAAGCGTACTGGGATATGGTTGTACGATCTTCATTGAGGCGGCCACGAGCGACACCATCCAGCTTGTTGCAATCCCTGTCATGTCCATTCTTGAAGCAACCCTCTTGGCAGTAGGAGCTTGCTTGCTGGCAACAGCAATTCCACTGCGGAAAATTTCAAAAATGAGTATTGTAGATTCGATTGAAACGGTTGAGTAGAACACTATTTTTTGAAATGTCCGAGTGTTGTAACAATTCAGCCTGTTTTTCTGTCGAAATCAAAGGCACCTCGGACATTTG
>OOAD01001831.1_pt1 | contig 10723 bp, 7 predicted proteins | sample 1671151 | NCBI WGS metagenome assembly OOAD01 (sample SAMN06348127, study PRJEB24527) | human gut metagenome | biome: human gut; feature: ankylosing spondylitis patient; material: feces | host: Homo sapiens | place: China | collected 2015-10
AAGGGAACTGTTCTTGCTATACTAAATAAAGAAATGACTGGATAATTGTTAATTCCAATTATCCAGTCATTTTTTTAAGTAAGTATTAAAAATGTTTAATCAAGTTGTTTTAATGTTTATATAATTGCTAGAAATAAGATTTAAAGATTTACTTTTGGCTGCATCATAATATGTATTATCTATATATAAGCGGACAGTTATATTTAATGTTGTAGTTAAAATTATCTATCGTTCATGTTACCGCCAGGGGCGCTGCCATTCATATTACCGCCAGGGGCGTTGCCATTAGAATTGCCGTTCATATTACCGCCAGGGGCGTTGCCATTAGAATTGCCATTCATATTACCACCACGGTCGCCACCTCCGAAACCGCCGCCAAAGCCGCCAGTATTGGTTGCGCCCATAGTGCCGCTTGTCTGTGTCCAGTTTGCAACGGAGTTACCATCGCAGTAAAGAGTATATTCTGTACCAGTTGTAAGAGCAGATGCACATATCCAGCCATTTGAATAGCTTTCAGTTAATGTAAAGCTAAGTACTTCATTGCCACTTGCATCCTTAAGCGAATAGCTTCCGGCATTAAATGATAATGAACTGAAAACATAAGCATTTGCTGAATTCTCAGGTGTTTCGCAGACACCACCTAAAGCTACACATATTCCACCAGTTACAGTGACTGTTCCATCAACATCGATAGAACCAGATACCTGACCTGAAGAGCTGCCGCCCTTTACAAGAACCATGCCACCAGACTGTGTATAATTACCGTTAGAGTCAATACCGTCAGTATCACCAGAAGCCGTTGTAACATCTACATAGCCACCAGTGATATTAATAAGTGGAGTAGTAGAGTCATCACCAGTGCAGGCGTTAAGTCCGTCATCAGTAGCATATACATATACCTTTCCACCGCTTATATTAAGCATCATAGCCTCAAGACCTTCATAGGAAGTTATAACATTTATATATCCATCAGTTACATCAAGTTCCTTGTCAGCGTGAATACCATCATCGCCAGTAGATATTGTGATAGAACCGCCTGATACTGTGATTACGCCTTTTCCGTCTTCGCCAGTTTCAAGCACGCCTGAGTCTGAATTAGCGTGGATACCATCATCTGTTGAACTGATATTAATAGTTGCACCGGATATAGTTATTTCGCTGTCAGCCTTAATTCCCTTAGTAGAGTAAGACTTCTTGGTAGAATTGCCAGAGCTGTTATTCATATCACCCGGCTTATTGCCGTTATTTCCGCCTCCAAAGCCGCCACCAAAACCTGAGTTATTATTGCTATCAGAACTATTCTGATTATTATTCATATCCGGAGGAGTGCCCATACTGCCGTTATTCTGATTATTGTTCATATCTGGAGGAGTGCCCATGCTGCCGTTATTCTGATTATTATTCATATCCGGAGGAGTACCCATATTACCATTGTTCTGGTTGTTAGTGTCTGCAGTCAGAGTAATGCCTGAACTGTTGTCACTGGAAGTATTTATAGTGTAAGCAGCAGATACATCAGAAGTTGATGTGCCATCTGTTGTGTATGACATCATACTTGCGCTGGCAGATGACTTTGATGAGCCTGAGCTGTTTGAAGAACTGTTGCCTGAATTAGAAGAGCTTGTGTTTGTTGTTGAACTGTCTGTAACCTCTTCACTATATTCAGAATAAGTATCTGTATAAATGTTAAGATTGCCGTCACCAGATACATCAACTCCATAAGCAGCATCAATACCATCACACGCTGCGTATACATCTATATTACCGCCTGATATTGTGACAATTCCTTTCTGCTTGCCTTTGCTTGAAAGACTGCTGTTAGATGTCTTTATGCCATCACCCTTTTTAGAGATAGCGATTATTTCGCCCGACTCAATATCAACGGCATCATTACCCTTTATTGCATTATTAACAGCCGTAACTTTTATAGTTACATTTTTAATAGAAAGGTCATCCTTGCTCTGAATACCATTATTGTAGTTGCCAGTTACTGATAATGCACCTTTTCCTACAAACTTAAGGTCGCATGTTGCATATATGGCAGCATTGCCGGCATCATCGGATGCATCGTCACTGGCTTCTTCTCTTGCATCAACAACGCAGTTGTAAGTATTTTCTTCAGATTTAATCTTTACATTATCTGCATTTTTAATGTATATAGGTGAACCAGTTGAGCAGGTGATGGATATGCCATTAAGTGTAATTGTTACTTCTGCATCATCGGCGGCATCAACAATAATCTGACCTTCTGATAAAAGCCCTGAAACAGTATATTCACCAGCCTGTGTTATTGTATACACAGAACCGTTCTGTGTTACTGAAGTACCATTGCCCGATGTAATAGTAAATGCTCCTGTTATTTCTGTTTTATAATTATCTGCATCATCTGCGTGGGTTACATTTGTGTTCTCTGTTGTAATGCTTGAAGTGACTGTTGTACTGGTACTATTTCCAGTGCTGCTATTTGTATCTGCCTGTGAACCGCAGCCCGATGTCATAAGACACATCGCAAGTATAACTGCGGCAACGCACGATTTGTTTACCTTCTTTAAATTAATCATATTCATTCATCCTTTCTCTGGTTCTTTTGTTTAGTTGTTTTATTGATTATTTATAGTGTAGGGGGGAATGGTGAAGAAAATATGGTAAGAATGAGAACATTTTGTGTCTTGGGAGAGTTGGGAGATAATATATCGTCTGTTTTGAAAAAAGAAATCTTGACAGTTAAAGTAAAAGTTGTATAATAAAAACAATAGAACCCACCACGCCTCTGATTTTTTATGCGCAACCCGGTGGGATTTTTTATTTATTTGGAGTCTTATGTATAAATATCCAAAACAAATATTAACAATATTCCAACAAGTACAATCTATATAGATGCAGGAATGGAGATTGGTAATCAATCAGATGTCGAAAAGGTATTAAAAACAGTTGGCTATTATCGCTTACGTGGATATTCATTCCACTTATATGATAATAATACGAAAAAATATGTTCCCGGAACTAAATTTGAAAACAGGTATTGGAAGTTCATATGCTATATTGGCAGATAATTACAAGTATAAATCGAATAAAGGAAATTTGGTGAAACCATCTAGGAAAAGGTTTGCTTCATGGCTACAGGGTGTTTTAGTATTGCGTAATATATGTGCTCATAATTCAAGAATATATAATCGAACAATACATACTGCACCTGAAATTTTATATGTAGATAAGGTTACACCCCCACCTGTACATAATGGTTTATATCAAATCTTATTAGCGATGAAGTATCTTTGTTCGTCTGATAAGGAGTGGACAGTATTCGTGGATGCTTTGGATAAGCTCATTCAGAATAATATGGGGGTAATCAGTCTTACAGCAATGAATCTTCCAACTGATTGGAAAGCACATTTAAGTGTATAAATGTGGTAGAAATGCATAAAATAGTAAAGCAGACCTAATAAAGCATTTTATGCTCAAACCAGTTAGGCTTTCGGCGGAGTGTTACGATAAGCACTTCGCCATTTTTATGTGTGCCTTATGAGGGCAGGTTTCTTATGGGTAAATGTCCATAATTCGCCTCAGTAGTGGAAAGAGAATGCAATTGATAAATACGATGAAATAGAAGATGTTTAAGTGATTGATTTCATTGATACATTTACAAGCATTTAACAAAATAAGGAGAAGAAAAACAATGATAAAAATTTTATTCATCTGCCACGGCACTCCAGTTTTACTATAAATCATACCTTCGCAAACTTGGGCAGAGTTGGGTATAATATGGCGGGAAGCCTTGGAATTACTACTGTTTAGACTACTAAGGCACATGGTTGGTATTGAGATAAAGGCAAATGTGCTGGGAGAAATCCTTGGTAGTAATGGACTACTTAGGGATGTAATATGAATGACAAAAGCCACAATCGTTGGTAGGAAGACTACCGAGATTATGGCTTTTTGTAGTTATAGTAATTCTGCAATATAAAAACTATTTGATTTAAATAATTTGTGAGGGATTTCTGCGACACTTTTTTTGTAGGCATTATATGATTTGTAAACAAGATAAATACTTGTGACACCGACATTGTCGGTATAAGAAAATTTGTTATTTGTAATGTGATTAATTAATGATACATCAGAACAACTTGGAATAATTCGAAAAAGAGCATCTGACATATTTTTGATTATTACTCTATTTTATATAAGCTCTCCTTTCCTTGACCAATGAGTTGCTTTGAGGCATATATTACATAAAAATGCCATAAAACGCCATTGACCAATGAGTTTTTTGAGTGTATAATAAAGGAAAAGATATAGGAGGTAAAGTATGAATTTAAAAGAGTTAGAAATAAAGTTTAAAAAGAATACTTTTAATAATGAAGATGATATTAAGATTTATTTTCATTCAGATATAGTAAAACCATTACTTGAAGAGTTGAATCCAGAAATGGCAGGACACTATCATAGCGAGGATGTATTGAAGGCTGGGGGAAGAACAGATGCGACTTTCCAGAACATTTCATTTGAATTTAAGAAAGAAGGATATTTTGATAAAGCTTCAGGTATTAAAGAAGCTGTGTATGGAAGAGATAATGCAGATCATGGCCTACATGATTATATTTTAAGTAATGCGGGTATTACTGTCAACGACAAAATTGATATTGTTGTTAAGAAAATCATGTCAGGCATTGGCGTGGGATTTGATGGTAAGCAGTTTATTTTTGCAAGATTTATTCCATCTACTCAAAAGAAGATGATTGATACTAGTAAGGTCAAAATTGATATTTCTGATGCAGTTAACATTGAGTTTACTTATGAGGTTAAAGATTTTTCAAAGGGAATAAAAAGGTTAGCATTACTCTTGAAGCAGACCGATAAAATATCTCTTTCAAAGCAAATGTTGTGTTCTGTGATTAATCCAAAAAGTGATTATGTGCGAGAAAGTATATTAACAATATATGACAATCTTGATGTGAACCTGGATGCTACCAAAGATACATTTAATAACCGTGTAAAAACCTTATATGATGAATGGGATCGTGTATTTGGAGTAATGTATGGAGATGATGAAGATGCGACGGATTTCACCGAGGTTTCGTCAAAAATTAGAGAAATGTACGGAATTAGTGATGGAGTTGAAATTGATAGTAAGAGATATCTTTTTTCGATGCAGACTTTCTTCAATATATTTCTCAAGTTATTAGTTTATTCATTCTTGTCTCAGTTGGTTGACCCTATGTTTACAACTGAGCAGGAACTAACCAAAGACGAGATTAATAGATTGTTTGATGGAAATACAGATGCAAGCTGTAAATTGGTTAATAATTTCTTTGAATCACATTTTTTGGAATGGTTTACGTTTACAGCTAATATTAACGACCCTGAATCAAGTTTTGATGTAAAGTTGATTAATGAAACGTTAACTGTCGTTAATAAATTCGATTTAAGTACCTTCGTATTAAGACCAGAGAATGTACAGGATATTTTGCAAGAAGTGTATATGGGGCTTATTCCACAGGAGATGCGTCATTTAATGGGAGAATATTTCTCGCCAGATTGGATTGTTGAGCATGCACTTGATATGGTTGGTTACAAGGGGGACATTAATAAAACATTGATAGACCCAACTGCTGGTTCAGGTCCATTCTTGACACAGGCAATCAAGCGTATCATAAATCAAAAAGGTGGAGTACTAACTAAAGCAGATATTATCAGTATTACACAGAATATTGTTGGATTTGATATTAACCCAATTTCGGTTGTTTCTGCTAAGGCAAACTATATTCTTATTATGTTTTCAGCGTTCTTTGATAATTGTGATGAAGAATTTGGCGATTCTGTTGGTGTGCCAGTATTTATTGCGGATTCCATATTAGCACCAGTAGTTTACACGGAGGAGAATGATGATACATTAAAGTTGGAAACTACTGTTGGAGAGATTGAAATTCCAAAGTTTGATTCATTTTCAAAAGGTAATGAATTTTTGAAGTTGCTAAGTCAGTCCATAGATGATAGAGGATCATATGAAATCTTTGAAAGTTTAGTACTTGGAAAAAGGCTTATCAAAGAGAGTGATATTGAAATTGTAAAGGCACTTTTTTCAAAACTGAGTGTATTGCATCGTGCTAGTAAGGATTCTTTCTGGCCTATTATCTTTAGAAATAGTTTTGCACCTGTAATGATAAGAGATAAATTTGATTATGTGGTTGGAAATCCGCCTTGGATTGCATGGAAAGCTATGAGTAAAAGCTATCGTGCAGGAACATTGACAATTTGGCAGAGTTACGGAATATTCGAAAAAAATGCTTATGATAAGAAGACTACACACGACGATTTTGGAATGGCAGTTACCTATGTTTCGGTAGACCAATATTTAAAAGTTGGAGGAAATATGGTATTTCTTCTTCCGGCATCATTTCTTAAGTCAACAAAAGGTGGAGAAGGATTTAGAAAGTTTGAAATCATAAGAAATAATCAGAGTATTCCGTTTAATGTTGAAGAAGTACATGATTTTTCTGCAGTGAGATTATTTACAATACCTACTGTGGCAATAAAATTTGGAAAAGGAACTGCTATGCAATTTCCAATGGATAAGTATAGATTCTATTCTCAAATCGGAAGAAAGAGTAAAATAGACTCTCATGCTGACTGGAAGCAGGTGTCTGAAATGGTTGAATATTCTGATTGCTTGGCGCAACCTGTAGATAAAGATGATGTACAATCTGCATGGTTAACTCTTGAGGATATGACATTTGCAAATAATGTTGTAAATCCTGAGATAGAAAGAATCTATAAAGGCAGAAAAGGCATTGAACCTGCAGGGGCAAAGGGTGTTTATGTTTTATTAAAGCCTAAGAAAGTAAAGGATGGATATCTCGAAATCATCAATGATATGTCGCGCCAGAGAAGACAAGATATTATCGATAGGGGTATTCATAAAGGTGTAGTAGAAGAAAAATATATTTATCCAATGCTTGGTGGGCGTAATATAGCTCGTTGGTTTGTCAAATCAAATGAGTACATGATAGTTCCACATTCTTCGGAGTATAAGTATGGTATTCCTGAAGTAACATTGGCTAGGGAGGCACCAGAGACTTTTCAGTGGTTATCGTTTTATCATGATGAACTTTTAGATACCAGAATTCAAAATGGTAAGTTCTTCAACCCAGATACACAACCATTTTACAGACTCGATAATGTAGGAACATACACGTATTCACCATATAAGGTACTGTGGAAAGAACAGACAGGAAGTATGTCAGCAGTTGTAGTTTCAACATATTTGCAATCTGTTCCAGATGCCGATCCTGATTTGTTTATGGAAGATAAACCTATTGTGGTTGATTCGAAAGTACTTATGTTGGATGTATATGATGAAATGGAAGCATATTATGTTTGTGGAATCATTAATTCTCCAAGCGTTATAGAAGTTGTGGATGGATATGCCATTTCGACTAATAGAGGTGTAGATGTGCTAAAGTATATTGCAATCGTGAAATACGATGCTGAAAATGAAATCCACAGAAGTATTGCTGAAATATCAAAAGAAATCCACGTGAAGATGAGAGAAACTGCGGGCAAGGCAAGTATTACACAGTTAGAGAAGGCTTTGAATGAAGAGATTCATAAACTGTTTTAATAAGGAGGGAGAGTATGGCATTACTAAGAGTAGACGGATATAGCGGATTTCTATTCTATGATGATAATGGAATGCCACTGGTTGCAATGCATTGGCAGCATCGATTCAATCATATGGTAGGCAGATACAATGATATCTATCGGGTGCAGATGCCAAACATTACTCCACATGTATGCCGACACACCTATTGCTCAAATATGGCAAAATCGGGAATGAATCCTAAGACGTTACAGTACCTCATGGGGCATTCGGATATATGGGTCACAATGAATGTGTACACGCATATTGGATTCGATGATGCAGAGGAAGAATTGAAACGGATGGAAGAGTTTAGGAAAGCACAGGCGGAGGTTGAGCAGAAGAAAGAGAAACCGATGTCACAGAAGATGTTTAAGGTAATTTGATACAGAAGATGGATAACGCTCCGGCTTGGCTGGGGCGTTTTTTACAATGATGCTGAAATTGAATTTGTGGCGGATTATCAAAAGAAGTAGTATAATATGAATGCTATCTTTTAAAGAGGAAGTGCTAAAGATGAAATTACAATCTGTAGAAGAATTTTTTCATAAGAGAGAAACTGTTGAAAAATATAATGATGATAAAATTATAAAACTGAATTGGGAATGTCCGGATGTATTATTCTCTTTTAGAGGAGTATATGCTATTGGGGTTTTTATTTATTATCGACAATTATTTGTAGATAATGTGAAGACGGATATTATGGTGAAAGATGAAAAGGGGGCTACGAGACAGCGCCTTTATTCCGATAAGTTTTTAAGTGAGAATTATCCACAATTTAGTGACGTAAACGATTTACCGGAAATAAAAGGATTTTTAGAACACTACTATGATATAGGGAACATAATTCCAACATGGCCAGGGGCGAATGTAAATAGAGGAATGGCACATTGCTATGATATACCCAATGTGTATTATAAACGGCATGCTAAATTTACGAAACTAGTTTATGGTAGTATTTATAGAAGTGTATTCATAGAGGAAATTTTAGAAAACGATAAATATGATACTGTTGAAAAGTTATTAAAGTTGCAACCAGAACAGTATGTTAGGTTTCTAGAATATATTGTGGATGTAATTATTAATCGAAATAAACAGTTGCAAGATATTTTACAGGAGGGAAATGGGCATGAATAGTTTTGAATTGATTCCTACAGAAGAAAATTTGATACATACATTGGACAAAGATTTATTGAAACGAAACAAAGATTTAGTGCGTTTTTATGATTTGATATTAGCACAAGAAGGAGCTTCTTCTATTGCTATTGATGGCAGATGGGGGAGTGGAAAGACTTTTTTTGTGAAACAATCTATGTTGCTAATAAATGCAAAAAATCCGATGAGCGATATGGATGATGAAAAGAAAGCAAGTATTGTATACGCACTTCCATTTCCGAAAAAAGCAGAAGACAGGCCAGAGAATTATGATGTGGCAGTTTATTATGACGCATGGGAAAATGATAATGATACAGACCCGGTATTGTCTTTGGTGTACGAAATAATAAAGCAGTTAGGAATAAATTATGCTTTTGATGATAATAGCAATGCATTCAAGTTGGCGGGTTCTGTGTTAGAGGCACTTACTGGTAGAAATATAAACGGTATTATTGAAAACTTAAAAAGCGATAATCCGCTTACAAAGATTAAAGAAGAAAAAGATTTACACGAGAACATTAAAAATTTCTTTACGGAGTTATTAGTTGAAAGAGGAAATCGGTTAGTGGTTTTCATAGATGAATTGGATAGATGTAAGCCAAGCTATGCTGTTCAATTATTAGAAAGAATAAAACATTATTTATATGATGACAGAATTACGTTTGTTTTTTCTGTTAATTTAGGTGAGTTACAACATACAATAAAGCATTATTATGGTAATACATTTGATGCGTGCAGATATTTAGACAGATTTTTTGATATGAGAATATCATTGCCACCAGCAGATAAAACTGCATTTTATAGGGAAATGGGGTTGGAATCTAGTTATGTCTTAGAAAAAATATGTCGAAAAGTAATAGATACATATAATATGGAGTTGCGTGAAGCCACTCGTTTTTATCGACAAGTGAAAACAGCAGCATATGAGCCTACACATGAGAGTAGAAAATTTGATTTTTCTTTTTCAGATGGAAAAGGAAGACAACTTTTATTGATGTATGTGGTTCCAATTCTTGTAGGACTAAAAATTGTTGATATATCGTTATATAACCAATTTGTATGCGGAAAAAGTTCGAAACCACTTATGGATATTTATAAAGATTCTGATAAGGGAGAATGGTTGGCTACACGATTGCTAAATAGAAATGAAGCCTTTGAAGTGGAAGAAGGTAAGAGTGTAGTTACTGTTGAACAAAAAATCCAACAGTTATACGATGCAATTTTTGTTACAGAATATACGGGAAATGTGTATCATACCATACTTGGAGAGTACGAGTTTGATGATAATTCTAAGAACTTTGTGAAGAGTGTTGAGAGTATGCTTTCAGTATATGCAGATTATAATATATAATCCTTAGTAGTAAGCTAACCCCATTTTACTACCAATTTTACTACTAACAGTCCACAACAACTTGCTCCATCTTGCCCTATTTTGCCAAGAGTGCAGCAAAAATACACATTTTACAAATCCCTAGAAACCCTTGCAAAATAGGGCATTTAGGGGCAGAACAAGGAGAAACAAAACTATGATAAGAATACTATTTGTTTGCCACGGCAGGATTTACCGGGCATGATGAAACGTCTCAAATCGTCTCATAACCCTCGATTTTAAGCGTTTTTTGTGTTTCAATCTCAAATTTACCAAAGATTTACCAATATTTCTGGAGAGTCAGACTTGCAAAAAAATGGGCCAGAATGAGGAGATTAAAAATATGAGCGAATTGAAACCAAGAATAACGGAAAACGGAATTGATTATATCCTTGTTGGAGATTACTATATCCCGGATTTGAAGTTGCCGGAGGAACACCGCCCTATCGGAAAGTACGGACGGATACACCGGGAATATTTAAGGGAAGCCCACCCAGCCAGATTGAACACATTGATACTGACCGGAGAATTGTGGACATATCTTGCAGACCTGAACGAACAGG
>OOAD01001842.1_pt1 | contig 10655 bp, 3 predicted proteins | sample 1671151 | NCBI WGS metagenome assembly OOAD01 (sample SAMN06348127, study PRJEB24527) | human gut metagenome | biome: human gut; feature: ankylosing spondylitis patient; material: feces | host: Homo sapiens | place: China | collected 2015-10
TCTCTGGTTAAGCTGGTCTGCTGCCGCAAGTCCTGAAGGACCCGAACCAATGATTGCCACCTTCTTGCCGGTTCTGACCTTTGGTGGCTTTGGAGCTGCATATCCGTTTGCATATGCAGTCTCTATTACACCATGCTCATTGTCCCTGACTGACACCGGGCTGCCCCAGTGTCCACATGTACATGCCTTCTCACACAGTGCCGGGCAGACTCTCGATGTAAACTCAGGGAAATTATTGGTCTTATGAAGACGATTATATGCCTGCTCCCAGTTGCCGGTATATACAAGGTCGTTCCACTCCGGAACCAGGTTGTGCAGCGGGCATCCCGAGGTCATCCCCATGATGTTCATTCCCGCCTGGCAGAACGGCACGCCGCAGTTCATGCAGCGCGCGCCCTGAATCTGTTGTCTCTCTTTGGACAGAGGAATGTGGAACTCATTAAAATTTTTGATCCGCTCCTTCGGCTCAATGGCGCGGGCATCTTCTCTGTCATATTCCATAAATCCTGTTGGTTTTCCCATAATTCTATCCTTTCTCGAAAATGCATGAGTCACACATGTCAAACGACACCTGCTCACACACTATCCACGCGTATTTGCATAAAAAGCTTCAATCTGTGCCTGTTCGGAAGAAAGACCTTTCTCCTCCATCTGAACAATCGCCATAAGCATACGGTTATAGTCATACGGTATGACTTTCTTGAACTTCGGCAGATACTCGCTGAAATTATCCAGGATCTTCTTGCCCTTTTCCGAGTTGGTCAGCGCCACATGTTCCTTGATCATGTCCTTTAATTCCATGACATCATATTTGTTGGAAATCTCCTGGCTGAATACCATTTCCTTATTCATTCTTGTGTAGAGGTCATTGTCCTCGTCGAGCACATAAGCGATACCGCCGCTCATGCCGGCTGCAAAGTTCTTGCCCGTCTTGCCGAGCACGACGACACGGCCACCCGTCATATACTCACATCCGTGGTCTCCGACGCCCTCCACAACTGCGGAAGCTCCCGAGTTGCGCACGCAGAAACGCTCGCCTGCGACGCCGCTGATAAACGCTTTTCCGCTGGTTGCTCCGTAGAGCGCCACATTACCGATGATGATATTCTCATCCTTCTCATACTTCACGCCCGCCGGTGCATAGACGACAAGCTTGCCGCCGGATAATCCTTTTCCAAAGTAATCGTTGGAATCGCCGACCAGCTCTAACGTCAGTCCCTTCGGGATAAAAGCTCCAAAACTCTGTCCGCCGGCACCGTTGCATTTTACAATGAAGGTATCCTCCGGCAGTCCCTCTCCGCCGTACTTCTTCGTGATCTCCGAACCGAAAATCGTACCGAAGGAACGGTCGGTGTTCGTCACCTCCACATCAATACTTCTGCGCTGCTTCTGCTCTAACGCACCCTTTAACTGTTTTAAGAGCACGGTCACATCCTTGGACTTCTCCAGTTCAAAATCATAGACATGCTTCGGGTCAAAGGTTATTTTCTCCTTCGGTCCCGCAAACGGGTTGTTCAAAAGATTGGAGAGATCGATCTCGCGGTCGCGTCCCGAAAGATCCTCGCGCACCTTAAGCAGATCGCTTCTGCCGACCATCTCGTCGATCGTGCGGCATCCGAGCTTTGCCATATACTCCCGCAGATCCTGTGCGATAAAGCGCATAAAATTCTCCACATATTCCGGCTTGCCGGCAAAACGCTTCCGAAGCTCCGGGTTCTGTGTCGCAATACCTGCCGGACAGGTATCCAGGTTACAGACGCGCATCATCACGCAGCCTAAGGTCACAAGCGGCGCTGTGGCAAATCCGAACTCCTCCGCTCCGAGCAGCGCTGCCGTAGCGACATCGCGGCCGCTCATCAGCTTGCCGTCCGTCTCAATGCGTACTTTGTTGCGCAGTCCGTTCATAATCAATGTCTGATGTGTCTCCGCAAGACCAAGCTCCCACGGAAGTCCCGCATTGTGGATCGAGCTGGACGGAGCCGCACCGGTACCGCCGTCATAGCCGGAGATCAGGACAACCTGTGCGCCTGCCTTTGCAACGCCGGCTGCGACCGTACCGACTCCCGCCTCGGATACCAGTTTCACGGTGATGCGCGCATCACGGTTCGCATTCTTTAAGTCGAAGATCAACTGCTCCAGATCCTCGATCGAGTAGATGTCATGATGCGGCGGCGGGGAGATCAATGATACACCCGGTGTGGAAAGTCTGGTCTTTGCAATCCACGGATAGACCTTCTTGCCCGGCAGGTGTCCGCCCTCGCCCGGCTTTGCGCCCTGTGCCATCTTGATCTGAATCTCCTGCGCGCTCACCAGATACTCACTGGTCACACCGAAACGTCCGCTCGCCACCTGCTTGATCGCAGAGCAACGGTTGACCGGGCTGTTCTTGCTCGCAAGACGGTCTGCATCCTCTCCTCCTTCGCCGGAGTTGGACTTGCCGTGCAGACGGTTCATGGCGATCGCCAACGTCTCGTGCGCCTCCTTGGAGATGGAACCGTAGGACATTGCCCCCGTCTTAAAACGCGTCACGATGGAATCGACACTCTCGACCTCCTCGAGCGGCACGCCCTTTTTCGGGTAATTGAAATCCATCAGACCGCGGAGCGTGATCTCTCTCTCTTCTTTATTCACAAGCTCTGTGTACTGTTTAAAGAGTTCGTAGTCGCCGCGCTTTGTCGCCTCCTGAAGCAGATGAATCGTCGCCGGATTGTAGAGATGCGGATCTGCGCCGCTTCTCATCTTGTGGCGTCCTCTGCTGTCCAATGTGAGATCCGTCTCTAATCCCAGCGGATCGTACGCCGCCGAGTGAAGCTCATTGACGTCATCCGCAATATCCTCCAGCGTAATGCCGCCGATCGGGCTGACCGTATTCGTGAAATACTTGTCAATCACATCCTTATTGATACCGATCGCCTCGAAGATCTTGGAACCCTCGTAGGACTGGATCGTCGAGATTCCCATCTTGGATGCGATCTTGACGATGCCGTTTAAAATCGCTGCATTGTAATCCTGAACCGCCGCATAATAATCTTTGTCCAGCATATGCTCGTCCACCAGCTGTTTTACGGTATCCTGTGCCAGATACGGGTTGATCGCACAGGCTCCGTAGCCGAGGAGCGTCGCAAAATGGTGTACCTCACGAGGCTCGCCGGACTCTAAGATCATGGCAACCGCCGTTCTCTTTTTCGTCTTTACCAGATGCTGCTGCAGTGCTGATACAGCGAGCAGTGACGGGATCGGCACATGGTTCTCGTCGATGCCGCGATCTGAGAGGATCAGAATGTTCGCTCCCTCACGGTACGCACGATCCGCCTCCACAAACAGACGCTCGATCGCCTTCTCCAAGCTTGTATTCTTATAGTAGATAATCGGCAGTACCTCTACCTTGAATCCGTCAACCTTCATCGCCTTGATCTTCATCAGGTCGGTGTTGGTAAGAATCGGATTGTTGACCTTCAATACCTTACAGTTCTCCGCCCGCTCCTCCAAGAGGTTGCCGTCCTCGCCGATGTAGACGGTCGTGGAGGTCACGACTTTCTCACGGATCGAGTCGATCGGCGGGTTGGTCACCTGCGCAAACAGCTGTTTAAAGTAATTAAACAGCGGCTGATGGTCACTCGCAAGCGCTGCGAGCGGTGTGTCAATACCCATGGCGGATGTACCCTCGCCGCCGTTCTTCGCCATCGGCAGCAGGATCGTCGAGACATCCTCATACCGGTAGCCGAACGCCTTCTGCAGCTGGACAAGCTGCTCCTTGGTGTAGGAGGGAACCTTTTTGTTGGGGACCTTCAGGCCGGAAAGCGGGACCAGATTGCGGTCCAGCCACTCGCCGTAGGGCTGGCGGCCGGCGTAGTCGGCCTTCAGCTTTTCATCATCGACAAGCTCGCCCTTGATGGTATCGACCAGCAGCATCTTGCCGGGGCGCAGGCGGTCCTTGCGGACGATCTCCTCAGCGGGCAGATCCAGCACGCCGACCTCGCTGGACAAAATCAAGCGGCCGTCCTTCGTGATGTAGTAGCGGCTGGGGCGCAGGCCGTTGCGGTCCAGCACCGCGCCCATGACGTCGCCGTCCGAGAAGAGGATGGCGGCGGGGCCGTCCCACGGCTCCAGCATGGTGGCGTAATACTGGTAGAAGTCCCGCTTTTTGGGGCTGATGTTCTTGTTGTTCTCCCACGGCTCCGGGATGGTGATCATCACGGCCAGGGGCAGGTCCATGCCGTTCATCACCATGAATTCCAGCGCGTTGTCCAGCATGGCGGAGTCCGAGCCGGAGGTGTTGATGATGGGCAGGATCTTGTTCATGTCGTCCTGCAGGATGGGGCTCTCGATGCTCTCCTCACGGGCCAGCATGGCATCGGTGTTGCCCTTGATGGTGTTGATCTCGCCGTTGTGCAGGATGAACCGGTTGGGGTGGGCACGCATCCAGCTGGGGTTGGTGTTGGTGGAAAAGCGGCTGTGCACCATGCCGATGGCGGATTCGTAGTCCTCGTCCTGCAGGTCAAGGTAGAACAGGCGCAGATCGTGCACCAGGAACATGCCCTTGTAGACGATGGTGCGGCTGGACAGGCTGGGCACATAGGTGCCGTTGCTGGCCTGCTCGAACACCCGGCGGATGATGTAGAGCCTGCGGTCAAAATCAATGCCCTTGCTCACACGGGCAGGCTTTTTGATGAAGCACTGCCAGATGGAGGGCATACAGTCCCGGGCCTTCTGGCCCACGGCATCGGGGTCTACCGGCACCCTGCGCCATGCCAGAAACTCAAGCCCCTCCTTGCGGGTGACCAGCTCAAACAGCTTCATGGCCTGTGCCCGCAGGTGCTCGTTCTGGGGGAAGAAGAACATGCCGACACCGTATTCCCGTTCGTTGCCCAGGCTGATGTTCAGCTCATCGGCCACCTTGGAGAAGAACTTGTGGCTGATCTGCAGCATGATGCCCACGCCGTCACCGGTCTTGCCCTCGGCATCCTTGCCGGCGCGGTGCTCCAGACGCTCCACGATGCTCAGAGCATCGCTGACCGTCTGATGGCTCTTGCGGCCTTTGATGTCCACCACCGCGCCGATGCCGCAGGCATCGTGCTCGAACTGAGGGTCATACAGGCCAAGAGGCGTGGCGTTTTCCGTAAATTGATCCATTGCCTTTCCCATCCTTATCTCTCAAAATATCCTCCGGGCCGCGGCACATTCCGCAGCCGATCTTGCACAGAAAACAAAAAAGCGCCCCAGAAGGGTATAGAATACCCTTCTGGAACGCCTTTGTTCCGATGATTCTATTATAGCGGATGGTGAGAGATGTTCAAGTGACAGCTGCGCCAAACTTGATGCCCTGAAGTCCGGTCATCTTGTGCGGTTTGATGGAATGATGAACGCATTTCATCAAAACCTTGAAAAAACCGCCGCATCCGGCTGCCGGTCTGGGGCAGGGGATGAGGCGGTTTGCGTATGATTGCGGGGCGTTTCTGTCCTTAGTGCTTTGCGGCGCGCTGTTTGCGGTCGAAGAACCACCCGCATACCAACAGACCGATGCCAAAGATCAGAAGCACGGCAGCCAGCCAATCGGTGGTACCGGTCTGGATCAGGGTCACGGTCGTGGTGTTCTGCGTGGGCGTTTCCTCCGGCTGGGCCAACGACGCGGACGTGTCAGTCTGAGCCGGTTCCTCCGCAGGCAGCTCGCCGGGGGCCTCGGTTTCCTCGGTTTCCTCGGTTTCCTCGGGGATCTCGGGTTCCTCAGGCTCCTCGGGGGTCTCCGGCCCCTCAGGCTCCTCGGGGATCTCGGGGGTCTCCGGGTCTACGGGAACGACCGGAACATAGGGGTCGTCCGGGCTGTTCTTCAGGTTGGTAAAGACGACCTTGGCGGTGTCGTTCTGGGGCACAACGCCGGTCTCTGCAGGGTTGAGATTCAGCAGGGTCCAGCCGTCCTGAGCGGTTTCGGTGATGGTATAGCCGATGCCTGCGGGCAGGTTCGAGAGCGTGATGCTCTCGCCGCTTTTCAGGGTGAAGGATGTCTTGCCGTTTTTGAACGGGACACCGCACCATTTGTCGTCGATCGTGGTGATGGCATCATCATCCAGCGTGAGCTCAAAGGTGAACACGGTGTCATAGTCGCTCGGCAGCAGTTCCCCGAGCGTCTCTTTGCAGACGGTCAGGCTGCCGGTGCTGCCGTGTGCGGCCTTGAGGGCGAGGAAGCCGGTGAGTTCAGTACCGGGCTGGACCAGCACGATATGCCGGGCACTTTCATCGTCCCCATGGGCGTTCCAGCGGGCGCTGCTGCGGTCGTCGTACCAGCCGTCAATGAAATCATAGCAGTCCGGTCCGCCGTCCAGCTCCCAGCCGCTGCCGGTGGGGCCAAAGGTGAGGGAACAATTGCGAATATTGTAGATGTCGTCACCAAAGTTGGCTGCGTGGTTGTTGTACAACTGCACGTCATCCGAAAGGACTGCAGTGCCCCAGTTCAAAAGACCGCCGCCATATGCGGCGTGGTTGTACCGAACCGTACCGGAACCCAGATTCAGGGTGGCATCATGGTTGTTGAAAATGCCGCAGTCCTGGTTTCCTTCTACTTCGAGATCGACACCCTTTTCGACGGTAAAGGTATCCAGGTTCCTAATACCGGATCCCTGGTTGTCGTTCACCAGGACGGTTGCGCCGCGCTCGATCACAAACTTGCCGAGATCCTTGGATCCCTGCTCCCGGTTAAAAATACCATGTATGCCATTTTCACTTGCGGAAACATACGCACCGCCCTCAATCGTGAGCTGGGCATCAAGGCTGTTGAAGATGCCGAACTTCGTGTTTCTATCAACGGTTACATGAGCGCCGTCTTCGATCGTAAGGATCCAACTGTTCTGAATGCCAGACAAGCCAACATTGTCACACACGGAAACCGTTGCGCCGCTTTCAATGGTCAAATCACCCACATACTCGGGAATGGTGTAATTGCCATCTGCATCTTCGCTAAACCACGAAAACACGTGGAGACCGCCGCCGGCACCTGCATCATGATAGCCGTTTCGATCGCAAATGACATTTGCACCGCTGCGGATCCAGCTTTTGCCACCGACACCAAGGCCGGAACCACCATTATCAGAAGCGTTCAGAGTAGAACTGCCATCAACATCAAGCTTTCCGGCGAAAACGCCAAAGCTGCTGGAATCTCCGCCATTTCCGGTTGCGGTGATCGTGGAAGATTTCAGAGTCACCTTGCCGTCATAGCAGGCAAGACCGAAACCATATTCGTTTTTGGCGTTATCGGTCACCTCAACTTCAGAAGAATTCAGCGTTATGTTAATGGGGTCCAGCATCAGGCCCGCATGGCTGCAGCCGGTGGATATCAGACGAGAGTTGTTGAGAATGACCTCACGATTGGGCTTGTTATCATACTCTGAAGGGTCGGCCATGATGCCGTCAACCATGCTGCCGTTGGCAGCATCGACCGTAACCTCGGAATCATCCAGATACAGGTTGGTCTGTTGGTACAGGTACATACCGCTTCCGCAGTTGCCCTCGGGGCTTATGGTGCAGGTAACACGTTTCAAGTGCAGATCAGAGTTGCTGATCAGATTGGCCGTAGCACCTGCGCTGTGTTCGTATGTATGCTCCTTTGCATAAAGATTCAGTCTGAGATCCTGAAATGTGAGCTTGCTTTCATACGCATAGATCCCGTACTCCTTCAGCGTCAGCGTATAGGTGTCGCCGCCGGAAATGGTCAGGGTCTTGTTATCGAACGTAAGACCTTCATACAGCTCAATGTTCGCCAGCAGGTCGATCTGTTCGCCAGGCATCGCCGCGCTGATCGCCTCGTCCAGTGTAGAGTAGTAGGAACTATCGCCGATCTTGCACACAGGCGGGGCTGTGGTGCTGCCGTCGTCGTCCGCAGGGTCATCGCCACCCGATTCCTCGTCAAGAGTTTTGGGGGTGAGATTCACTGTGGGCCGGTCATCCGCTGCTGCTTTATCGCTGCCCGCGTCCGCAGGGTCATCGCCACCCGATTCCTCGTCAGGAATTTTGGGGGTGAGATTCCCTGCGGGCAGGTCATCCGCTGCTGCTTTATCGCGGTCCGCGTCCGCAGGGTCATCGCCACCCGATTCCTCGTCAGGAGTTTTGGGGGTGAGATTCACTGTGGGCCGGTCATCCGCTGGTGCTTCATCGTTGTCCGCATCCGCAAGGCTTTTCTCCGAGCCCGTCTCCGAAAGGTCGGGAACAGGAGGTTCCTGTTCCTGCGAATCATCAAGGGAGTAGGGGACGGTGGAAAGGTCACTCCAGTCCAGAATGGTGCCGTCCGAATCCGTGATGGTGGGGTCGGGGCTCAGTGCAAGTACACTCAGCGGCAGAACATGAAGCAGCAATCCGATGGTAAGTATCACTACGAACCATCTCTTTTTCATAATTTTTTCTCCTCCTCTTTCTAAAATATAGTACATTTTGTGTACTGCTAATATAGTAGCATCGGATGTTCGGAAATACAAGAGGTTCAAACGAATTTGAAACCGAAAGATCCAAATTTTTGAAGCGGCGGGGAACCACGCCGGAGTTTCTCCGGAAAATGATTCCTGCACAGGAGTGAAAACCTGTTCCTGCGCCGGAAATTCCCAGAAATTATGAAAAAGTTTCGACACAAGAAAAACTCCCGGGAAATCCCGGGAGCGTAGCAAAAACAAAGGAAGAAATTCCCTGCGGCGGCAGTCAGCGTCCCAGAATGGCCCGCAGATCCTCTTCCGGGGTCGTAATGGCTTTCAGGTCATAGCGGCGCTGCAATTCCTGCACGACCCCCGGAGAGAGAAAGGCCGGGAGGGTGGGGCCGAGGCGGATGTTCCGGATGCCCAAAGCCAACAGGGCAATCAGGATGCAGACTGCCTTCTGCTCGAACCAGCAGAGCACCAGCGAGAGCGGCAGGTCGTTGACGGTGCAGCCGAAGGCATCGGCCAGAGCCAGTGCGATCCGGATGGCGCTGTATGCATCGTTGCACTGGCCCACATCGAGGATGCGGGGCAGGCCAGTTCCGGGCACTGTGCCCAGAGGCAGATCGTTCAGCCGGAATTTTCCGCAGGCCAGCGTCAGGATCACGGTGTCGGGCGGGGTGAGCTTGGCAAACTCGGTGTAATAACGGCGGGTGGGCCGGGTACCGTCGCAGCCGCCCACCAGGAAGAAATGGCGGATCTGCCCGCTTTTCACGGCCGCAACGATCTCATTGGCGTGGGAGAGCACAGCGCTCCGCGCAAAGCCGGTGGTGACCGTTTTGCCGCCGTTCATGCCCGGAATGATGGTATCCTCCGGGTAGCCGCCCAGTTCCAGCGCTTTCCGGATGACGGGGGTGAAGTCCCGGTCCTCCCCGATGTGCGGCACCCCGGGATAGGAGACCACCGAGGTGGTAAAGACCCGGTCGGCGTAGCTGGGGCGCAGCGGCATGATACAGTTTGTGGTGAAGAGGATGGGGGCGGGGATGTCCTCAAACTCCGACTGCTGGTTCTGCCAGGCGGTGCCGAAATTTCCCTTGAGGTGCGAATAGCGCTTTTTCAGCTCCGGATAACCGTGGGCGGGCAGGAGTTCCGAGTGGGTATAAACGTTGATGCCCTTGCCCTCGGTCTGGGCCAAAAGCTGCTGGGTGTCGTAAAGGTCGTGGCCGGAAATGACGATGAAAGGCCCTTTCTCGATGGTCAGAGGGACTTCTGTCGGTTCCGGTTCGCCAAAGGTGCCGGTGTTGGCATGATCCAGCAGTTCCATGGTGCGGAAGCTGGCTTCTCCGGTCCTTTGCACCAGGAGCCAAAGTTCCTCCATGGATAGCCCCGAGGTGCCCACTGCCTTCAGGGCGGTACAGTAAAATTTGTCCAGCTCCGGGTCGATGCGGCCCAGCACCCGAGCATGATAGTTATAAGCGGCCATTCCCCGCAGGCTGAACAGCACAAAGCATTTCAGGCTTCGCACATCCGGGTCAGGCTCCTGCCAGAGCTGCTGCATATCATAGTCCTCGGCAATGCCCGGACAGGCGGCGTGGATCTTCTCGATCAGCTGCCCGACGGTGTGCTCGTCAAAATTTACATTGGTGATGGTGGTGAACAGCCCCTGCATCAGCAGCAAAGCCTGCTCCGGAGCCGGAGCACGGCCTTCGCCAATGAGCTGCTCCGCATACCGGATCAGGGCACCGGTCAGCCGGTCCTGCGCCGCTGCGGTCGGAGCCGATTTCCCGCACACGCCTGCCCGACCGGTACAGGCAGTCCCGTTGGCCGCCTGCTCACATTGGAAACAAAACATCTGCTCATCCATAAAAATACTCCCTTCGCTTTCTGGCAAAGGGAGTATGGACAACGGACAGAGGAAATATGCAGGAAAAAAAAAGGAGCCGCACCCCTTCGGATGCGGCCCTCAGAAAAGGAATGCTTAGTAGGTGATGCCCTGTGCCATCATGGCGGTGGCCACCTTCAGGAAACCGGCGCAGTTTGCACCGACCATCAGGTTGCCCTCGGAACCGGCAGCAACGGAAGCATCGTAGGAAGCGTGGAAGATGCCCTCCATGATGCCCTTCAGCTTGGCATCCACTTCCTCAAAGCTCCAGCTCAGGCGCTCGGAGTTCTGGCTCATCTCCAGACCGGAGGTAGCCACGCCGCCTGCGTTGGAAGCCTTTGCGGGTCCGTACAGGATGCCGTTGGACAGGTAGACCTCGA